>Ga0335083_10001746_pt1 | contig 29575 bp, 29 predicted proteins | sample Lox_Sample_42_FD_206716 | JGI IMG/M metagenome (GOLD analysis project Ga0335083, IMG submission 206716) | Soil microbial communities from Loxahatchee National Wildlife Refuge, Florida, United States - Lox_Sample_4.2 | ecosystem: Environmental > Terrestrial > Soil > Wetlands | place: USA...
CGGTGGCCTATTACCGGCAAGCCGCTCAGGTCGCCGTCGGCCGGTTCGCGCACGCCGAGGCCATCCGGCTGTACCGGGACACGCTGTCGGTCATCGAGGCCATGGCCGCCGGGCGGGACCGCGACAGACTGGAACTCGCGGCGCTCATCGCACTGGCCGCACCGCTCAATGCCAAGGAGGGCTACGCGTCACGCGCACTGGAGCGGGACATGCAGCGCTCGGTCGCGCTTGCCGAGTCACTGGGACGGGGCGACCTCGTCCAGGTGGGCCTCGTCGCGCTTGTGGTCGTCTGGTTCGTCCAGGGGCGGACCGCCGACAGCCACCGGGGCGCGGCCCGCGCGCTCGCCCTCGCCACCCCAGGATCGAGCATCGCCGGCCAGGCGCGGTTCATCATGGGCGGGGCAGAGCTGGCCATGGGCCGACCGGCCGAGGGCCTCCGCCACCTGGCGTTCGCGGCTGGCCTTGGCGGCGGCAAGGAGCTGCTCAGTGTGGGGACGCTGGCCAATGTGCACGCGACCGCGTGGGGCGCGCACGCCCACTGGCTGCTCGGCGACGAGGAGTCGGCCGTGCGGGCGTCGCAGGAGGCCATCGACATGGCCCGCGCGATCGGTGACCCGTACAACCTGAGCATCGCCCTCGCCTACAGCGCCATCACCCAGCAGCTCCGGCACGACCTGCCCCTGCTCCGCGAGGTCGTGGCTGAGCTGCGTGAGCTGTGCGGAAGGTACGAATTCGGCTACTACCGCGAGTGGGGGCTGATCCTTGACGGCTGGTCCGCCACGAGCGACCGCGACGGCCGGGCCACCCGGCTCGCCGAGGAGGGCGTCGCCAACCTGAAGGCGCAGGGCGCCTTCGCCCGCAGGCCCTACTGGCTGTCACTGCTTGCCGACCTGCTGGCCAGGCAGGGACGGCCGACAGCCGCCCGCGCGACACTCGACGCAGCCCTCACCGCCGCCCGCATCCACGACGACTTGTGGTGGCTGCCCGAGGTGATGCGGATGCGCGCGAGCTTCGACCCGCCGGAAGGCGCGGTCGCGCGGCTGTGCGCCGCCGCGGACCTTGCATCAAGCCAGGGCAGCATCGCCCTAGTCCGCCGCTGCGAGGCAGACCTGCGCGACCGGGGCGGTCGGCCGCGGAACGCTCCGGCGGAGGGCGACTGATCGCCCCGAACGCCACGCGAACGGTACGCGAACGCTCCGCTCGCTACGGTCAGGCGCATAGCTCATTGGCACTGACCTGAAGGAGATAACGATGAGCGTCATCACGGGGACCGCCAAGGAACCGTACGAAGAACTAGCCGCCGCGCTACGCGGCACCCTCATCCTGGCAGCCGACCCCGGCTACGCCGAGGCCCGCGCCGTCTACAACGCCATGATCGACAAGCATCCGGCCGCGATCGCGCGCTGCGCGGACACAGCCGACGTCATCGCCTGCGTTCGGTTCGCCCGCGCCCACGGAGTCGACATCGCCGTGCGCGGCGGCGGACACAACGCCGCGGGCCTCGCGGTAGCCGACGACGCGCTCGTCATCGACCTGTCGGGGCTGCGCAGCACCACGGTAAGCCCGCGGGACCACACCGTGCGCGTCGATGCGGGCTGCGTCTGGGGCGACGTCGACCATGCGACCGTCGCATTCGGCATGGCGACCCCTTCCGGGTTCCTCGCCTCGACCGGCGTGGCGGGCCTTACGCTCGGCGGCGGCATCGGCTATCTGTCCAGGCGCTTCGGCCTGACCGTGGACAACCTGCTCGCCGCGGACGTCGTGCTCGCCGACGGGTCGTTCGTGACGGCCACCGCGGACAACGAGCACAGCGACCTGTTCTGGGCGCTGCGCGGCGGCGGCGGGAACTTCGGCGTCGTCACGTCCTTCACTTTCCGCTGCCATGACATCGGCGAGCACGGGACGATTATCGGCGGCCCGGTACTCTACGACTTCGCCGACACCGCGGCGGTCATGCGCTGGTACCGCCAGCTGCTGCCGCTGCTGCCCGAGGAGCTCAGCGGCTGGATCGGCCTGATCACGATCCCGCCCGCCCCGCCGTTCCCCGAGGAACTGTGGGGCCGCAAGGCCTGCGCCATCGTCTGGTGCTACACCGGCCCGCATGCCAAGGCCGACGAAGTGCTCGAGCCGGTCCGCTCGTTCGGCTCCCCGCTGATCGTCGGTTTGATGGAGATGCCATTCACCGCGCTGCAGAGCGCGTTCGACCCGCTGTATCCAGCAGGGCTGCAGTGGTACTGGAAGGCGGACTTCTTCCAGGAGATCTCCGACGAGGCGATCGAGGTGCACCTCAAGTACGGCGAGCGCCTCCCGACTGGCCATTCCACGATGCACCTGTACCCGATCGACGGAGCAGCCAGCCGGGTGCCCGCCGACGCGACCGCGTTCGCCTACCGTGAGGGCGGCTGGGCCGGCGTCATCGTGGGCGTCGACCCCGACCCCGCTAACTCTGCCCAGATCACGCAATGGGCGCAGGACTACTGGCGGGAGCTGCACCCGACTTCGGCAGGCGGCGCCTACATCAACTTCATGATGGCCGAAGGCGAGGACCGGATCATGGCCTCTTACCGTGGCAACTACGACCGGCTGGCCCAGGTCAAGCGGCGTTACGACCCGGACAACGCCTTCCACGTCAACCAGAACATCGCGCCAGCGAGCTGACGACAGCCAAGCCCGGGCCACAGCTGCGTCAAGGTCTCGGGTACCCCTGGCAGCCCATTCGGTGAAGGCCTGCCCGGCGCGGCGAGCACCCAGTCACGTCGCACCGGCGCAGGCCTTCAGGTTGGCCTGGACACGGTAGGCGCGGGGCAGCGGCCCGCAGGGCTCCGACAGCCTGTGCCGAGCGCATGCCGCCCGTAACAGCAGGACCCTAACAACCAGGCGGACGTTCCCGGCGACTTCAGGCTCGCACCGTCCGCTCTTGGGCTAGGACGTCCTGCACCAGGTTGCCCAGCGCCAGGTTCACGTCGTACTCGTGCAGGCCGAAGGCGGCCGAGCGCGTGGCCTTGACGACCGACCGGTGATCGGACGGTCCCGCCACGTCGGTCACCTGCAGCCACGTGGTGTGTCCTGAGGTCTTGCACGCGGCCGTGTACAGCCGCGGGTAGGTGAGCCAACTGGCGGTGGTACCGGCCGCGTTCACCTGGGCGAAGTACGGCTGCAGCGGCGCGGTGCCGCCGCTTATGGCCGCGGGGTTGACGCAGGCGACCTGCTGCCCGGCGCCCCCGGCCTGCCCGGACAGCCTGCTCACCCCCTGGCCGGGTATCCCGAAGAAGCTGTCCGGCGGCGGGGCACTGCTGAAGGAGCTGTAGGCGATGACGCAGCCGACCTGGCCCGGTGCGGTGCACAGCGGCAGGTGCTGGAAGGTGCCGCCAACGGTGCGTCCAGCCGGGACCTGGACGTTGCCGCCTAGCAGCACGGCCGACACCAGCAGCGAGCGCACCGCCGGATCCGGGTCGACTTCCTGCTGGAGCAGTTTGATGAGGATCGCCGCGCCCTGGGAATGGCCGATGACGATGATCGGCTTGCCGTTGTCGCGGGCAAGGAACTCCCGCCAAGCGGGCAGGATGCTGTCGTAGGCGATCTTCATCACCGGGGAGCCCGGCCTCATGCTGGGCAGCAGGCCGCGAAGGGTGGCCTGCCGGTAGATCGGCGCCCACACCTGGCAAGCCCGGGAGAACTGGCTGGCCTGCTCGATCGCGGTCCGCCTGATGATCGGCTGCACCTCCAGCGGGGCGTTCAGCTCGCTGCCGCCGACCACCGTCGGGTACACGTAGAAGCAGTTGAACGGTGATTCCGTGGCGTCACGGGCGGGCACCGGTGTGCGGGCACCGGACGGGCCGACGGCGGTCGCGTTCGGACTGACTGTGCACGGGTTGTCCGCCATTCCGGGTCGGCACAGCCAGACGATGCCGCCGTCCTGAGCGCCCGGCGTCGCCGGTCCGGCCGCCGCCGGCACCCCGGATCCGCTCGCGCACGCCACCGCCCCCGCGGCGGCAAGCAGTGCCGTCATCACAGCCATGCGCACTCGCGCCGGAATCGTCATCGCGCCTCCTCCGGGGACAGCTGGCGGTGCACCATGTCGGCGACGGTGCGGCGCACCGCCTCGACACCGATCGTCTGGTCCATCAGCATCAGCGGGACGCCCCCGCGCAGCAGCGACATGTACGCGGCGGCGAAGCCTGCCGGGTCCACGTCGGCGCGGATTGTCCCGCGCCGCTGGCCGAACGCGACGAGCCGCTGTACGAAGGCACGGACCCGCCGGTCGTGGTCGATGAACCCGTCGCGGTACTCCGTTTCCTCCGGCAGCGCGGATCCCCACAGCACGAAGAACCCGCGCACCTCGTCTGTGGTCTTCCCGCCGGCGGCGAGGAACAGGTCGGCACCGCGCACCAGCGCCTCGATCTCGTTCTCCGCCCGGCTGCGGAACTGGTCTCTGAACGCGGACCGGAACCGTACACGGGACCGTTCGGCCAGCCGCTCGACAAGCGCGGCCTTGGACCCGAAGTGGTGATTGGCCAGGCCACGGCTGTATCCGGCGGCATCGCCGATCTCCGCCAGCGTCGTGTTCTCCACGCCTTTCTTGGCGAACAGCCGCAGCGCGGCATCCAGCAGCCCCTGCTCGGCCTCCGCGCGCCGCTCGGCTTGCGTCCGCCGGGTCGTCGTCCGCTTCTCCGCTTCCTGTCCCATGTCCAGATATTAATCACTTGTTCAACGATGAACAAGTAATTAATACAGATCAGGCCTGCGTGGGAGGGCCTGGTCGCGCGCGACGGTGGGTGGGTGGTGCGGGACCACGATCCGGCCGACGTGATGAACATCCTGGAGAGCCGCATCATGGTCGAGGGCTACGCGGCGCGGCTCACCGCCACCAGGATGAACGCGAACGGGATCGGCTCGCTGCGTGAGCTCATCCGCGAAATGGAGACGCCCGGCCTGTCTTGTATCGGGGTGAACTCGCTCAACGACCGGTTCCACGACGAGATCTGCGCCGCCGCGGGCAACCCGATCCTGGTGCAGGTGCACAGGCGGACCAAGCTCAACTACTGGAACCTCAGTGTGCCCGTGATGTTCACCGCCGACCATGACAAGGTGGTCGAGCGCCAGCACCGCGAGCTCATCGCGGCGCTCAACGCCCGTGACCCCGACCGGGCAGAACAGGTCGCCAGGGAACACGTGCAGCAGACCATGGACATCGTGCTCGACGCGATCAACTCGTCGCGCGGCAACCAGCCGGAGGGACTGGTCGCGCCGCTGCGGCGCGGTGACTGACCCGTTGGCCGCCGCTGCGGGAGGCGGGGCAGGACGCGGGCGGCGGGGTTGTGGTCCGCCTCGGGCGAGCGCTCGTTACCAGAACCCCGTTGCCCCACTGAGATAGTGGTGCGGTTGCGGGGGGTTGTACAAGTCGTCACGCTCGGGTCGCCGGTACCCGGGCGGCCGCCAGCCGGGCAGGTCGGTGAATGCCTCGGCCCAGTCGGCGGCGAAGGCGGCCAGCGAAATCTGATCGCGGGAGACCAGCTGGAAGCGGAGCGCGTAGGGGAGCAGCGCGCCGGACAGCTCGTCGGCGCCGCTGTCGCCGGACGGCCCGTCGGCAGAGCCGTCGCCTGACACCCCGCGGAGCTGGCGGCCGAACGCGCTGACCTGCGCGACGAAGCTCTCGCCATTATCGGTGAGCTGATCGTGGGACCACCGGTGCACCCAGCCACGGTGGACGGCCTCCATCCGGCGCCGGTCTCGTCGACGGCGACGAACCTGGACGGGATTTCCGCAGATGGCGAAAGTGGGTCGCCTCCGCAGCGCTTCCGGCATAGCGTGGCCGTGTGGTCCAGGGGGGCGCTGAGTTCTGGGACCGGTACTTCCGGCAGCGGCTGGAGTCCGGCGAGGACCTGGACTGGGCGGGTGTGTGGACCGATCCGTTCCTCGGGCCGCTGCGGGAGGCCGGCGTGCGGACCGTTCTCGAGCTTGGCTGCGGGACGGGCAACGACGCGGCGCGGCTGGCCACGGAGGGATACGCGGTCACCGCGGTCGACCTGTCGCGCGAGGCCATCGGGCGGGCGCGGGCTCGGTACGGGTCGGTGGCCAGGTTCCTGGTGGCGGACATGACGCGGCCGCTCCCCTTCCCCGACGGGTGCTTCGACGCGGTCATGTCCAACGTCGCCATGCACATGTTTCCCGACAGCGTGACCCGGGTGGCGGTCGGTGAGGTGAAACGGCTCGTCCGGGCCGACGGGCTGTTCTTGTTCCACGTCAACTCGCTGCAGGACCGGCCGCTGCGCGCCCGCAACCTGCCCGCGCGTGAGCTCGAGCCCAATTACGTGGCGGAGGCGTCGGGCCAGACCATGCACTTCTTCTCCGAGGAGTACCTGCGCGAGCTCCTCGCGGGCTGGCAGCGGGTGGAGCTTGAGCCGGTCCCCGTGCCGCACAGGAAGACGGGCGAGCCGTTCAAGCACGTCTGGCGCGGCATCGCCCGCCGCTTATCGGCACAGTGCTTATCAGCACAGTGGGCGGGCCTGATCGCCGGATGCTGTCCGTTTACCGCAACGGGGCGGGAAGGTAGCGGGCGCCTGGCCCGTCTGTCCTTGCGACGTCCGCCGGGTTGGACATGGCGCAGCGCTTGAGTGACAGGCAGCCGCAGCCGATGCAGGAATCGAGGCCGTCGCGGAGCTTCTCCAGGGCGGCGATCTGCGCGTCGAGGCGGGCGCGCCAGCCTCGGGACAGCCTGGTCCAGTCGGCCTTGGTCGGGGTGCGGGAGTCGGGGAGTTCGGCGAGCGCGGCGGCTACCTCGTCCAGGGTGAGGCCGACGTTGCGGGCCGCACGGATGAAGGCGAGGCGGCGCAGCACGTTGCGTTCGTAGCGACGCTGGTTGCCCGTCGTCCTTGTCGCGTGGATGAGTCCCTCGCGCTCGTAAAAGCGCAGCGCTGACGGGCTGAACCCGCTGCGGGTCGCGATCTCGCTGACGGTGAGGTGGTCGGTGCTCTGCACGGTCGCCGCGCTTCCCTTGACTTAAAGTTAACTTCAACTACAAGAATAGGCGGCATGACCAGCACATCGCAACCAATTGCCCTCATAACCGGCGGCGGGCGCGGGCTCGGCCTGGCGCTGGCACGCGCTCTGCTGTCGAACGGGTGGCGCGTGGTGACCGACGCGCGCCGCACCGGCCACCTGGCCGCCGCCCTGCCCGGCGCCGTCGTGGTGCCTGGGGACGTCACGGACCCGGCCCACCGGGAGACGCTCGCCGAGGTCGTCGGCGCGCTCGGCTCGGCGAGCGGCACGGGGGGCCGCCTTGACCTGCTCGTCAACAACGCGAGCGACCTCGGTCCTTCGCCGCTCCCCCGGCTTGACGACGTGCCGCTCGCGGCGGCGCGCGAGGTCTTCGAGACCAACGTGCTGGCGCCGCTGGCGCTCATTCAGCAGTTCCTCCCGCTGCTTCGGGCCGCCCGGGGGATCGTGGTGAACGTCAGCTCCGACGCGGCCGTCGAGGCCTACGAGGGGTGGGGCGCCTACGGCGCCTCCAAGGCGGCACTCGACCAGCTGTCCGCCGTGCTCGCGGCCGAGGAGCCCGGGCTTTCCGTGTACGCGGCCGACCCTGGCGACATGCGAACCGAGATGCACCAGGCGGCGTTCCCCGGCGAGGACATCTCCGACCGGCAGGAACCAGAGGCCGTGGTGCCCGCGCTGCTGCGGCTGATCGCGACGCGGCCGCCGAGCGGACGGGTCCGGGCGACGGATTTCGCGGGGGCTGCCGCGTGAATGGAGCTGAGGTGAACGGGGCCGGCGTGACACGGGTGGACGTGAAGGGACGCGGCATGACGGGTGCCAGCGTTAAGGGACGCGGCGTAACAGGGGCCGGCGCGACCGTACTCGACTTCGTGCTGCCCGCTGGGCTGGAGGCGACAGAGCCGCCGCCGGTGCGGGACGGCGTCCGACTGCTCGTCGCGACGGCCGACGGGATCAGGCACGCGCGGTTCTGCCAGTTCGGCGAGTTCCTCGCGGAGGGGGATCTTGTCGTGGTCAACGCCTCGGCCACGCTCGCCGCGGCGGTCGACGGTGAGCGGGCGGGAGTGCCAGTGGGGGTGCACTTCTCCGCGGAACTCGACGACGGCGCCTGGGTGGTGGAGGTGCGACCCGCCGGGATGTCCACGGGGCCAGTGGCCGGGCTGCGCCCCGGCGAGGTGATCGGGCTGGCCGACGGCGTCGCGCTGGTGCTCGACGGGCCGCGGCCGGCCGGACAGGACCGGCTGTGGCGGGCCGAACCGCGCGCGGGCCAGCCGAGGGAGGGCCAGCCGAGGGGCGGCCAGCCGAGGGAGGCCCTGCTCAGAGCGGTCCAGTCGCGCATCGAGGGCGGCGCCGCCGCGTACCTCGCGCGGCACGGGCGGCCGATCCGGTACGCCTACGTGCCGCGGCAGTGGCCGCTCGCGGAGTACCAGACCGTGTTCGGCCGGGAGCCGGGCAGCGCGGAGATGCCGAGCGCGGGGCGGCCGTTCACGGCCGAGGTCGTCATCGACCTGGTCACCCGCGGTGTGGCACTTGCCCCCATCGTGCTGCATACGGGCGTTTCTTCCCAGGAGCCGGGCGAGCCGCCGCAGCCGGAGCGATTCCGGGTGCCCGAGTCGACCGCCCGGCTGGTCAACGCCACTTGCGCGGCGGGCGGGCGGGTGGTCGCGGTCGGCACGACCGTGACCCGCGCGCTTGAGTCGGCCGCCGAACCGGACGGGACGGTGCGGGCGCGGAGCGGGTGGACCGATCTCGTGCTCGGGCCCGAGCGGCCCGCCCGGGTGGTGAACGGCCTGGTGACGGGCTGGCACGCGCCCGGCGCGTCGCACCTGGCGCTGCTCACCGCCGTGGCCGGGTCCGAACTGGTCGGGCGGGCGTACGCGGAGGCACTGCGCCAGGGGTACCGGTGGCACGAATTCGGCGACAGCTGCCTGCTGCTGCCGTGACGACTGGACGGCGGTTAGATTGAACCCCGCCAGCGGACAACCGTGCGTCCCTGGCGCGCGTCCCAGGTCTGGAGGCGAGGACGCGATGCGGCTACTGCGGCTTGCAGGTATATCGGGGATAGCGGTTGCCACGGCGGTCTTGGCTGCCGGCGCCGTGATTGCGGGGACGGCATCCGCGGCCGGGGCGGGCACGGGGACCGCCCGGGCGCTGTACGGGGTGTCGTGCCCGGCGGCCGGCGATTGCGTGGCGGTCGGCTTCAGCCAGGCAGCTGAGCAGGGCAGGGGCGGCCCGCTGGGCGAGACGTGGAACGGCAAGACCTGGAAGGCCGCCGTGCTGCCGCTGCCCGCAGGCGGTACCTCCGGTGCGCTGAGCGCCGTGTCGTGCCCGGCGAGGAGCAAGTGCGTGGCCGTCGGGAACTACTCGGGCGGCACCTTCGCCGAGACCTGGAACGGCAAGGCGTGGACCCCGGCGGCCCTGCCTCAGCCCAAGAGCACTACCCCCGGGCTCACGATCGGCGACACGATCGAGGGCGTATCGTGCCCGACCGTGACCCGCTGCGTCGCGACCGGCTACGCCGGCTATACGTTCATTGCCGACAGGCCGGCGGACTCCAGCATCTCGGCGCTGGCCGAGACGTGGAACGGCAGCAAGTGGACGCGGACGACCATCCCGGTCTCGGGTGATCTGCGCGCCGTGTCGTGCGCGTCGGCGGCGAGCTGCCTGGCGGTCGGCACCACCGCTCTTTTCGGGGACACGGCGGAGGCACTCTCCTGGAACGGCCACGCCTGGACGGCCCTCCCGGTGCCGGGCGCCGCCGCCGTGTTCACCGGCGTGTCGTGCACGTCCGCGGCGCACTGCACCGTAGTGGGGGACACGGTTGACCCGGGGATCCCGTCGGCCTCCATGGCCGGGCTCGCCGAGGTGTGGAACGGCAGGAAATGGTCCGCGCTCAGGCTCCCCTGGCCCAAGGGCGGCGACTCCTACCTCACCGGCGTGTCCTGCGCCAGGGCGGGCAGCTGCGCCACGGCCGGGGGCCAGAACATGGCTCTGCACGCGGTGCCCCTGACCGGGAAGGCCGCCGCCGCGACCTGGAACGGCACCGCCTGGACGATCGCGAGGCTGCCCGCCCTGCACCCCGGCCGGTCCGACGTCTTCAACTCCGTCAGCTGCCCCACGGCGGCTCAGTGCGTCGCGGTCGGCCAGTACGGGCCGAACAAGACGCAGCTCGGCACCGGCTGGGCCGGAATCTGGAACGGCAAGACCTGGAAGCAGGCCGCGGTCTGATTTCACGGGCCGCTGTCCCCTGGACGACGCTCCGCTCGTCTGCATTGCGACGGGCCGGCACAGAGCCGGCTCCGCTGGCAGACACCCGAGGAGACAGTCATGGGCCGTGTCATCGTCATGCACTACATCTCACTGGACGGAGTCATCCAGGACCCGGGCGGGGCGGAGGGGACCTCGTACGGCGGATGGCTGTACCGGTTCGGTCCAGAACCGCTCGAAGGGGACAAGTTCCGCCTTGGCGAGATCATGGACAACAGCTCGCTGCTGCTCGGCCGGCGCACGTTCGAGCAGTTCGCCGCCCTGTGGCCGGGCCGCGACGACTGGTTCTCCGGCCGGATGAACGCCTGGCACAAGCTGGTGGCGTCGCGGTCGCTCACGGACGCGAGCGCGTGGCAAAACTCCACGCTGCTCGAAACCGACGACCTGGTCAAGGAGGTCGAGGCCCACAGCAAGGAACGGGACATCGTGGTCACCGGCAGCCTCAGCGTGGTCCGTGAACTGCAGGCCGCTGGCCTGATCGACCAGTACCGGCTGATCGTGCTTCCGCTCGTGATCGGCGAGGGCAGCCGGCTGTTCCCCGACGGCACCGGGCCGGTGGACTTCACCCTCGGTCTGGTGGAGGCGGCTGGTCAGGGAGTCCGCCTCATCTACAGCAGGAAGTAGCAGGCGGGCGGCCACCGGAGGAGAGGGTGGGAGGGGGGTCGGTGTAGGCCGGAACCGTTCGGGATAATGACTTTGATCTTTTTGGGCTTTGGCCTCGTTTTCGGCGCGTGCCGGGCTTTCGCCGGGGGATCTAGATGGTGCAGCATGGCATCGCGGATCGAGAGCGGAGGGACGCAAACATGGCGGACCCGCGGGTACTGGGCATCGTGCTTGCTGGGGGCGCGGGCACGCGGTTGGCGCCGCTGACGGCTGACCGGGCAAAGCCGGCGGTGCCGTTCGGCGGGGTCTACCGGCTGGTGGACTTCGCGCTGTCCAACCTGGCCAATTCGAGCATCAGAAAGATCTGCGTACTCACCCAGTACAAAAGCCACAGCTTGGACCGGCACATCTCGACCACGTGGCGGATGAGCGACCTGCTCGGCAACTACGTGACGCCGGTGCCGGCCCAGCAGCGGCTCGGGCCGCACTGGTACACCGGGTCGGCGGACGCCATCTTCCAGTCGATGAACCTGATCAACGACGAGCGGCCGGACCTGGTGGTGGTCGTCGGCGCGGACCATGTGTACCGGATGGACCCGCGCCAGATGATCGAGCAGCACCTGGAGTACGGCGCCGGGGCCACGGTGGCGGCGATCCCGGTGACGCGGCAGGACGCCAAGGAGTTCGGGATCGTCGGCGTGGCGGCTGACGGGCGGACGATCGAGAGCTTTCTCGAGAAGCCCGCCAACCCGCCGACGATCCCCGACTCCCCCGAGGAGTCGTTCGCATCGATGGGCATCTACGTGTTCGACACGAAGGTGCTCGTCGACGTGCTGCAACGGGACGCCGCCGATAAGGACAGCCGCCACGACATAGGCGGAAACATCATTCCCACGCTGGTCCGCGACGGCGCGGCGCAGGCCTATGACTTCCTGACGAACCGGGTGCCAGGCGCCACGGAACGGGACGGCGGCTACTGGCGGGACGTCGGGACCATCGACGCCTACTTCGACGCGCACATGGACCTGCGCACCGTCGATCCGATGTTCAACCTGTACAACCACCAGTGGCCGATCCTCACCCACATGGACCCGCTGCCGCCCGCCAAGTTCGTGCACGACAGCGGCGACCGGGTGGGCCGGGCGATCGACTCGCTCGTCTCGAACGGGGTGATCGTCTCCGGCGGCCTCGTCAGGCAGTCCGTGCTGTCGCCAGGCGTCCGGGTGAACTCGTGGTCCACCGTGGATCGCGCGGTGCTGCTGCACAATGTGATCGTCGGGCGGCACGCGGAGATCAGGGACGCGATCATCGACAAGAACGTCGTCGTGCCCGAGGGCGCCAAGGTGGGCGTCGACAAGGAGCACGACCTGGAACGCGGGTTCGTTGTTTCGCCCGGCGGCATCACCGTGGTCGGCAAGGGACAAGTAGTCACCCCGTGAAGGTTGGCCCATGAAGGTAGCACTGCTGACCAGGGAGTACCCGCCCGAGGTGTACGGCGGCGCGGGCGTGCACGTGGAGTACCTGGCCAAGTCGCTGGCGCCGCTCGTCGAGTTGACCGTGCACTGCCAGGGGGCGCCGCGGGAGACGGCGGTCGCGCACCAGGCGTGGCCCGTCTTGCAGGACGCCGCGCTCAGGGTGTTCTCCGCCGACCTGTCGATGGCGGACGCGGCCGGGCCTGTCGACCTGGTGCACTCGCACACCTGGTACGCCAACCTGGCCGGGCACCTCGCCTCGCTGCTGCACGGCATCCCGCACGTCGCGACGGTGCACTCGCTCGAGCCGCTGCGGCCGTGGAAGGCCGAGCAGCTCGGCGGCGGCTACGCGCTTTCGTCCTGGGCGGAGCGCACAGCTCTGGCGTCGGCGGCCGCGGTGGTCGCCGTGTCCGACGGCATGCGCGCCGACATCCTGTCCTGCTACCCGGAGATTTCCGCGGAACGGGTTCGTGTCATACGCAACGGCATCGACACGGCCGAATACGCGCCCGACGACGGGACGGACGTGCTTGAGCGGCACGGCATCGACCTCGCGCGGCCCTACGTCATTTTCGTCGGGCGGATCACCAGGCAGAAGGGCGTGCCGGTGCTGCTGCGGGCGGCGGCGTCGCTGGACCCGTCGGCGCAGCTCGTGCTCTGCGCAGGCGCGGCGGACACGCCGGAGCTCGGCGCCGAGGTGTCCTGGCTCGTTTCTGAGCTCCAAGCCTCCCGGTCCGGGGTGATCTGGATCCCGGAGATGCTGCCCAAGAAGGACGTCATCCAGCTGCTCACGCACGCGCTGGTGTTCGCCTGCCCGTCGGTGTACGAGCCGCTGGGCATCGTCAACCTGGAGGCGATGGCCTGCGAGACGGCGGTGGTCGCGTCCCGGGTCGGCGGCATTCCCGAGGTCGTCAACGACGGGGTGACCGGACTGCTTGTGCCGCCCGACGACCCGGCGTCGCTGTCCGACGCGCTTAACACGCTGCTGCGCGACCCGGACCGCGCGGACGCGATGGGCCGCGCAGGGCGGAAGCGCGCGGTCACCGAGTTCTCCTGGGACACGGTCGCCGCGCAGACGGCGGCGCTGTACGCCGAGCTGGGCGCGGGTGCCTGAGGCCGCCTCCCCGGCAACGGCTGAGCAGGCAAAACACCCGCAGCACGCGCACTGGGTCGGCCTGCTCACCTTCGCCAGCGGTGGCGTCGACGTCGTCACGCTGATGATGATCGGCGGCGCCTTCACCAGCGTCATCACCGGCAACCTCATCTTCGTCGGGCGGGCGATCGGCACCACGTCGCTGACCCCGGCGGTGCACGCGGTCCTGGCCGTCGCCGGGTACATCGCCGGCGTCGCGGCGGGCAGCAGGCTGCGGGTTCTGTTCGGCCGGGACCGCCCGGCACTCCTCCAGCCGTGGCCGCCGTCTGCCACGCAGGTGCTCGCCGCTGAGTGCGCTCTCCTCGCGGCGCTCAACGTCGCGTGGATCGGGTACGGCGCGGCACCGCCCGCCTTTGCTACTGACCTGATGCTCACCGCCGCGGCGATCGCGCTCGGCATGCAGGGCGCGGCCGCCCGCGGCATCGAGGGGAACCCGTCGACCACCTACATGACCGGGGCGCTCACCGCGCTTGTCGAGGCGCTGTCGACGGGACGACACCGCTCCGCGGACGCTTCCGCGGTGGTGGGCCTGGTCGCGCTCGTCGCGGGCGCCGCCTGCGGCGCGGTGCTGATCAGGCACGCGACCCGGGCGGCGCTGCTGCCGCCGCTCGCGGCGCTGCTGCTCGTGGTGGCCGTCAAGCTGTGGCAGCACCGGCGCGAGGCACGGGCTTAGCCGGTTACGCGGCGAACAGGGCCAGGACGCGCGACCAGGCGTCATCCCTTGCCTGCCTGAGATTCTCGCCGAAGCCGGCACCCAGGGTTTCGGGGGAGTGCGCCTGTTCGAGTCGACGGGCGAGTTATGCGGGACTCGGTGACCGGCTTCCGCCGCTCGGGCCTGTCGGCCAGGTCAGGGACATCGTCAGCGGCATCTTGTTCCTTGAGGCATCGCCGTTCATCACCGGCGAGATCCTGCACATCGACGGCGGCCAGATCGCAGGTGACTGACCGCCGTCGGGTCCCCTGTCAGGCGTGGATGGGCGGGCGGCGGTCGCTCCAGGGTGCGGCCTGCTCCAGCTGGCTGGCGACGCGGACGAGGAGGTCCTCGCGGCCGTAGGCGGCGACCAGCTGGACGCCGACAGGCAGGCCGCCAGGCGTCCAGTGCAGCGGGAGGCTGATGGCCGGCTGGCCGGTCATGTTGAACTGCGCGGTGTAGGGGATGAAGCTGACGATCCTTGCGCCCTCTTCCTCCGGGCCCGCGGCGGTGAACCAGCCGAGCTCCGGCGGCGGCGCGCCGACCGTGGGCGTCAGGAGCAGGTCGTGGCCGGTCCACCAGTCCGCCATCCGGCGGGCCCACGCCTCGAGCCAGGTCCGGCTCTGCAGGTAGGCCACGGCGCCGAGGTCCTTGCCCGCCCGCCGGTAGGCGACGTTGCGCGGTTCGATCTCGTCCTCGCCGATCGGGCGGCCGACCAGCATCTCGAAGGCCAGCATGGTCGCCTCGGTGTCGGCGGCGATGACCGTGTTGAAGTGCCCGATGATCTCCTGCTCGTACATGGCGGCAGGCGCGGACTCCTCGACGTGGTGGCCAAGCGATTCGAGCAGCCGGGCGGCGCCCGCCACCGCGGCGCGGCACTCCGGGTCGTCGAGGTAGCCCTCAAGGCCCGGCCGGTCGAGCCAGCCGATCCGCAGCCTGCCGGGGTCGGCGCCGACCTCCTGCACCAGCGGGCGCGGCAGCGGCGGCGCGTAATAGGGGTCGCCGGGCATGGGCTTGCCGATCACGTCGAGGATGCCCGCTGTGTCGCGGACGGTGCGGGTGACCGCGCCGTCGATCGTGCTTCCCGCCCATGCCTCGCCGATCAGCGGGCCCTGGCTCACCCGTCCCCTGGTCGGCTTAAGCCCGACGAGGCCGCACTCGCTCGCCGGAATGCGGATGGAGCCGCCTCCGTCGTTGGCGTGTGCCACCGGCACCAGGCCCGCGGCCACCGCGGCGGCCGAGCCGCCCGACGACCCGCCCGTCGAACGACCCGGGTTCCACGGGTTGCGCGCCGGAGGGAAACTCTTCGGCTCGGTGGTCACCGTGGTGCCGAGTTCCGGCACATTGGTCCGGCCGAGCGGTACGAAGCCGGCCGCGCGGAAATGTTCCGCCAGGTAAGAGGTGAACGGGAATGCCACGTCGCGCAGCGGCCCGACGCCGAACGTGGTCGTCTCGCCGGCGACGGTGCAACCCAGGTCCTTCAGCAGGATCGGCACACCGCGGAACGGCCCGTCGGGCAACTCGCCCGCGGCCTCCCTGCGCGCCTCGTCGAACCTGGTGCGGATCACGGCGTCCAGCTTGGGATTGACCGCCTCGATCCTTGCGATGGCCTCCTCGGCCAGTTCCGCGGGACTTACCTCGCCGCCGCGGACAAGCTCTGCCTGTGCGGTGGCATCGAGCCACGTCGTCTCTCCCACATCGCACACGTTACTCGCGCGTAACGCGGCGCGATAGGCGTGAAAAATGGATTGATCGCCGGGCCGTGGCAGGCTACGGTCGGCGCGTGGGTTGCTACATGCTGACGGTCCGTCGTGTCCGCCTCCGGGCGGTCGCGCCGCGGGTGGGGCTGGCACCGGCTCGCTGACGAATGGGCGGCGCGGGTGGTCGCCGCCGCCGGGGTGCGGCCCGGTGAACTCGTGCTCGACCTCGGGGCCGGCGAAGGGGCATTGACCACGCACCTGGTGCGAACGGGAGCGCGGGTGGTCGCGGTCGAACTGCATCCGCGACGGGCCGAGGTCTTGCGCCAGCGATTCCCCGGCATCACCGTGTTGCAGGCGGACGCCACGGCGATCCGGTTGCCCGGCCGGCCCTTCCGGGTGGTGGCGAACCCGCCGTACGGGATCTCCGCTGACCTGCTGCGCATGCTGCTCGCACCCGGCAGCAGGCTGGTCGCGGCCGATCTGGTGCTGCAGCGGGCCGTGGTCCGCAAGTACGCCTCGGGTCACGCGCGGCGATTCAGCCTCATGGCCGGCCTCACGCTGCCGCGGCGCGCGTTCCTGCCGCCGCCGCAGGTGGACTCCGCCGTGCTCGTCATCCGCTCCCGCACCGCGAACGGTGGCCCGCGCGGCCGCCGCGGCTAACCGCGGGCTGGCCGCCGGGAACGGCTGGCCGCCGATGTCCGCCAGGCCGTTGGCGACCAGCCAGGACAAGGTTCGTCCCCCTGATCCTCCCACGGAAGCGAGGGACACTGCTGGCTGCCTGCCCGGCGCCCGGCCCTTTGGTCCGTGACGTCAGCGACTAAGCGTGATCGAGTGTGGACCGTCTGGTGACGGGTAGGGCTGGGGCCGGTCAGCCCGCCGGACAGGCGGCGGGCGGCCAGGCCAGAACCACGCACAGCGCAAGGGGGCACGATGAGCGAGTTCGACCAGCTCAAGAACGACGCCGAGGGGTACGCGAAGGACCACCCGGAGCAGGTGCAGAAGGCCGAGCAGGAGGCGGAGAACTTCGCCAAGGACAAGTTCGGCGGGGGCGGTGACCAAGGGCAGGACGGACAGCAGGATGACCAGCAAGGAGGCGACCAGAACCAGTAACCGGGCGCCTTTGCCGTTCGGCAGGTGCGGGCGGGCCTAGTGTCCCGCGGGCTCTGCTTTGCCAGGGTCCGCGGGACATCAACATCGCCAGTACGCCGGCGCCCCCGGGTGGCGACCGCGCTGCGTGGACGGCGAGACGCCTGCGCTCCGCTAGAGCCCGTAGGCCTCCTGGACGACCGGATCCTCGTTGGTGCCGAGCACGCGCCAGTCCTCCTCCGGCTCGAGGATCTTCTCCGCGCCGCGGATGGACGCGAAGTCGCCGGTGAGCGCCGGCGGCTCCTTGCCCTCGGCGAGGCCCTTGGCCGCCGAGATCAGCAGGTGCCGCATCCGGCTGATCGCCCGGTCGGTCGAACCGAGCTGCTCCTGGGTCCTGTCGTAGATCGGGCCCATCGACTCGGTCACCATCAGGTCCTGGCTCACGAAGTCCGCGACGCCGCTGAAGATGCCGTAGCGCTGCGCATCCCGGCTCATCTGGTAGTCGTTCTCCGCCGTGTACTCACGGGGGACGATCCCGCCCGCTCCGCGCTGCGTCGGCACCGTGAACGGGGCGCCTGGAACGGCGAAGAGATTCGCGCCGCCGAGGTCGCGCGGGTTCCTGCGGGTGCGCGACATGAGGATGTAGCGCCAGCAGTTCTCATCGTCGATCGGCACGAACATGCCCTGGCCAGAGCTGAACGGTATAGACGCAACGAAGGTCGAGCACGGCAGGGCGTAGGCGGTAATCCGCACGTGCGTGTTGCCGTTCGGCGTGGTGCGGATGCCCGCGTACCGGTACCCGTACCAGGTGTCATCGACCTCGAGCCGCGGCGCCCTGTCATGCCGCCAGAACTTCCATGACATCCAGTTCGACGGATAACCGGGCTTGTCAGAGCCGTCGTCGGGAATGTCGTCGATCGCGTCGAACTGGTGCAGGTGCGAGATGTGCGACGTGTCGAGGTTGCCCTCCATGGCCTGCACCCAGTTACAGGTTGAGTGCTGCTTTGCCGCGATGAACTCGTCCGCGTCGGCCCCGTCGGTGCCGAAGTCCCTGAACGGCGTCATCGTCTCGCGCGGCCCCAGGTAGGCCCAGACGATGCCGCCGGACTCGTGCACCGGGTAGGCGCGCATCCTGACCTTCTCGCAGAACGGCGCCGGCTCGCTCGGCATGTCCACGCACTTGCCGTCCACGTCGAAGGCCCAGCCGTGGTACACGCAGCGGATCGCCGCGTCCTCGTTGCGACCGAAGTACAGCGACGCGCCGCGGTGCGGGCAGTTCTCCTGCACCAGGCCGACCCGGCCGCGGGTGTCGCGGAACGCGACCAGGTTCTCGCCGAGCAGCCGCACCCGCAGCGGCGCGCCGCCCGCCTCAGGAATCTCCGCGGTCAGGCAGGCCGGCGTCCAGTACCGGCGCAGCAGCTCGCCCATCGGCGTTCCCGGCCCGACCCTGGTCAGGATCTCGTTCTCTTCCGCCCGCAGCACGACAGCACCTCCGCGTTGACCCGTGGCCGGACACGCCTCGGTGCCCGCCCGGCCTTTTCCTAACCGTCGCACCGGGCAAAACGCACTGTCAATTATCAAATGAAGTTATTGGCGCTATATTGCGCACTAATGTTCGTATCGTGGCTGGTCAGTGCGAGTCGCGGCCGACCTCTGAGCCGCTGGCCCCGATGAGGAAATCCAGGTCGCAGCCGGTGTCCGCCTGCTGGACGTGCTCGGTGTAGAGCCAGGTCCAGCCGCGGGTGACCGGGCGCGGCGGCGGCGTCCAGGCAGCGCGCCGCAGGGCGAGCTCGTCGTCCGGCACCTCGAGGGTGAGCGCGCGGGACGGGACGTCGATGGTGATCCAGTCGCCGGTGGCGACCATGGCGAGCGGGCCGCCCGCCGCCGCCTCCGGCGCCACGTGCAGCACGACTGTGCCGTAGGCGGTGCCGGACATCCGGCCGTCGCAGATCCGCACCATGTCCTTGACGCCGCGCTTGAGCAGCCGGGCCGGCAGCGGCACGTTGGCGGTCTCCGGCATGCCGGGGTAGCCCTTCGGGCCGCAGTAGCGGATCACCAGGACGGTGCTCTCGTCGACGTCGAGGTCCTCGTCGGCGGCCACCGCGTAGTAGGCCTCTGGCGAGTCGAAGACCAGGGCGCGGCCGCGGTGCTTGAGCAGGTGCGGCGAGGCGGCGGACTGCTTGATGACCGCGCCGTCGGGCGCCAGGTTGCCGCGCAGCACCGCGGTGCCGGTGCCCGCCTCCTGGAACGGCGCCTCGGCCGGCATGATCACGTCACGGTTCCAGCAGGGGGCGTCCGCGATGTTCTCCCCCACGGTCTTGCCGGTCACGGTGAGCGCGCCCCGATGCAGCAGGTCGCCAAGCTCGCGCATCACCGCGGGCAGGCCGCCGGCGTAGCAGAAGTCCTCCATCAGGTACTTGCCGCTCGGCTGGAGGTTGACCAGCGTGGGCACGTCCCTGATCAGCGTGTCGAAGTCATCAAGCCGCAGCGGCACGCCGAGCCGGCCGGCGATGGCCAGCAGGTGGATGACCGCGTTGGTGGAACCGCCGATCGCGGCGTTGACCTTGATCGCGTTCTCGAACGCCTCCCTGGTCATGATCTTCGCTGGGGTCAGGTCGCTCTCGACCATGTCGATGATGACCTGGCCCGCCCGCTGCGCGGTCTCGTACCGCCGTGAGTCCACCGCCGGCCAGGACGCCGAGTACGGGAGCTGCATGCCGAGCGCCTCGGCCATCGACGCCATGGTGGACGCGGTGCCCATCGTCATGCAGTGCCCGTCGGAGCGTGACATGCAACCCTCGGCGAACGCGCACTCCTCCTGCGTCATCCGCCCGGCGAGCAGGTCCTCCTCCCAGCGCCACACCGCGGTGCCCGAGCCGACGTCGGTCCCCTGGTACTTGCCGTTCAGCTTCGGCCCGCCGGTCACCATGATCGCGGGCAGCCCCACGCTTGAGGCCGCCATCAGCAGGCCAGGCGTCGTCTTGTCGCAGCCGGACAGCAGCACCACCCCGTCGAGCGGGTTGGCACGGATCAGCTCCTCGGCCTCCATCGCCAGCAGGTTCCTGTACAGCATCGCCGTCGGCCGCAGCAGGGTCTCGCCAAGCGCCATCGCCGGGAACTCAAGCGGGAAGCCGCCCGCCTGCCACACGCCGCGCTTGACCGATTCGGCCACCCGGTGCAGGTGCACGTTGCACGGCGCGAGCTCGGACCAGGTGGTCGCGATCCCGATCACCGGCCGCCCGTCGAACACCTCGGAGGTGAACCCCTGGCTGCGCATCCACGACCGGTGGTTCATCCCGGCCCGTCCCGTCGCCGCGAACCACGTCGCGCTCCGCCTGCCTGGACTACCGGGCCTGCCTGGCGTGTCTGAAGAGTGGGGGCTGCTTGTCGTCATGGTCCTTTTGTAGCGCCGTGTCCGTGTCTGAGGGAAGCCGCCGGCGCCGTCGGGGACTAGTACAGTCTTCGTCATCGAACCTGAGGTGACGGGCCGGGGGAGACCGACCGACGATGATGCTGAACCCCGTGAGCTACGTGTGCACCGCGCACAACGCGGACCTCACCGCCTTGGTGACGGAGGCGCTTGACGATGACGCGCCGCCGCTCGCGTTCTTCTCGCTGCGGAAGCCGACCGGGCCGCGGCCGTTCCAGGTGATCGTCACCTGCCCGGGGGCCGGCGGAACGGGCGCGCACCAGCTCACCTGCTCAGGGACCTGGGACAAGTGACCCATCCCGCGCAGCCGGCGGCGCCGGGGAATCAGCCTGCCGCCCCACCGCCGCCCGCCGTACGCCCGCCCTCGCCCGCCGACCTCGCGTGGGCGGACCTGGCCAAGCAGCTCACGCCAGCGCAGTCCATCGCCAGGATCGACGCCGCCACAGGGCGCGCGGTCACCACCATCACCGCGATCGGCCTGCTGCTCACCGGGCTCGGCGCGCTCGGCGCGGACCAGTTCGCCAAGGACAGCACCGCCGCCACGGCGCTCGCGGTCAGCGCGGTCATCGTGTCAACGCTCGCCGTCGCGTGTGCGCTTGTCGCGCAGGTGCTGACGATCAGCCGGCATCTCAACCCGGCGAACCTGGACCAGGTGAAGGCATGGTACCGGCGGCAGTTCATCGTCCGGGCCTATGCGACGAAGGCGGCGACGATGCTGCTGATAGGCGCGGCGCTGCTAGCAGGGGCGACCGCGGCGACGGTGCTGCTGACGGCGGCCTCGTTACCGGGCGAGTTGCTTCACCGCGGGCGGCATTGTTTGAGGTGCCGCTGAGCGGGTAACGCGCAGCATCGTGCCAGCACATTCCGGACTCGCGCGGTCTCGGCTTCGGCGGTATAACGCCGGTGTATCGTCAGACCGGAGTTCCCGCTTCGCCCAGCCGCAGCCGCAGCCGCAGCCGCAGCCAAGAGGTGCGACTGCCCGTGCCGACGAATGATGCCATGTACCACACGTACCGCTCGGACCTCTCGGAGGTCCGCGCCCTCGTGCTTGAGCGCGCCAGGGAGGCCGGCCTCGCCGAGGGCAGGGCGAGCGACCTCGTGCTCGCGGTCAGCGAAGTGGCGGCCAACACGCTGCGGCACACCAAGTCGTCTGGCACCCTGGCCATCTGGCACAACGAACGCGAAATCGTTTGCGAGATCCGCGACGAGGGGACCATCGCCGACTCGCTCGCGGGCCAGGTCAAGCCGGCGCCTGACGCGACGGGCGGGCACGGTCTCTGGCTCGTTTACCAGGTCTGCGACTTCGTGGAGCTGAACTCCGACGCCAGCGGGACGACCGTCCGGATGCACATGGCCCTGCCGGCGTCGAACGGCGGGCACTGAGGGGCAACGGCGCCCCAGTTCATGTGGTACAACACGGGTGTGGACCTGCTCACGACATCTGTCGCGACGGTCGAGTCGGACAGTGAGGCTTACACGCTGGTGGAGCTCAGCGGAGAGGCCGACGTGACCAACAGCGACGCGCTACGCGAGGTGCTCGACACCGAGGTGGCCAAGCTGCCGCGCACGCTGATCATCGACCTGTCCGGCCTGCGCTTCATGGACTCCTCCGCGCTGCACGTGATCCTGCGTGCCAACCGGGCGATGGACCGCCAGGGCGGCGTGCTCGCGCTCGCGAGCCCGCGGGAGCCGGTCGCCAAAATGCTCCGGCTCACCGCCGCTGACCAGCTGATTCCTGTTTACCCTAGCGTGAGCGAGGCCAGCGCCGGATAAATTTCTCCCGGCAATTGTCTGGATTTGCCCAACGGGGGATATGCTTGGCCGCAGTGGTGCCTACGACGCAGGCACGTTCCACGCCATCTTCGGCGTGCGTGCTCGCGTGGCCCACTTTCTTGGTTTCCAGGCAAATCTTCCTGGCCGCTCGACCGCTCGCCGTGATGTACATCCCCCGCGGTGAGGAGACCCAGATGAAGATCGCCCTGGTAGCACAGCACGCAACGGTCATGCACGACGACGCGGTGGCCGACGGCAGGGCCGGAGCGGTGATCGACTCACGGTTGCGCGAGCTGAGCAGGTCGCTGGCGAGCAACGGGCACCGGGTGACCGTGTACGCGCAGCGGCACAGCGCCACGCTGCCGGACCGGGCCGAGGTTTCCCCCGGTGTCACCGTCGAGTACATGGGCGCGGCCGCTGCCAAGCTTGGCGAGTCTGACCTGCTCGCGCAGGTTCCCGCGTTCAGCCAGCCGCTGCACGAGCGGTGGCGCGGCGAGCGTCCCGATGTGGTGCACGCGCTGCGCTGGACCAGCGGTCTCGCCTCCCTGGCGGCCGCCCGTGACCTGCGCATCCCCGTGGTGCAGTCGTTTGACTCCCTTGGTGTCGCCGAGCGGCGGCACCACATGGCGTCCGGCCACGTCGGCGTCGAGCGGATTCGGCTCGAGCCCGCCATCGGCCGCAGCGCGAACGCCGTTGTCGCCGGAAGCTCCGACGAGGAAACCGACCTGACCAGGCTCGGCGTGCCGCGCCGCTCGATCAGGATCGTGCCGTGGGGCGTCGACACCGAGGAGTTCACCCCCGAGGGCCCGGTGGCCGACCGCGGCGCGCGTCCCCGCCTGGTGACCGTCGCAGACCTGCACGACCACGACGCGCTCGGCACGCTGCTGCGCGCGATGTCCAAGGTGCCAGGGGCGGAGCTCATCGTCGCCGGCGGGCCGTCGCGCGAGCGGCTCGGCGACGACCTCGGCTTCCGCCGTCTCGCCAAGCTCGCCGACACCCTGGGCGTGGGCAGCCAGGTGCAGTTCGCCGGCCACATCGGCGGCGACGCGCTGCCGCCGCTGCTCCGCTCCGCCGACCTGATGGTCAGCGTCAGCGACTACGACCCGTCCGGCCTGACCGCCCTGCAGGCGATGGCGTGCGGCACGCCGGTCATCGCCTCGTCCGTCGGCAGCCACCTGGACGCCGTGGTGGACGGCACCACCGGCATCCTGGTCCCGCCCGGCCGCCCCGCCCTGCTCGCGCAGCGGATTCGCCAGCTGCTCGCGCACCCGATGCTGCTCGAGGCGTTCAGCATGGCCGCCGCGGACCGGGCGAAGTCCCGCTACTCCTGGGAGCGGATCGCGCACGAGACGCTCGCCGTCTACGACACCGCCCTGGACGCTGCCGCGATTGCGGCCTAGCCCCGTCCAGGCAGTTGACTCCGTGCCCGCCGGGCGCGCACTCCCCCCGCGCGCGCCCTGGCGGGCACGGTCATGAGAACTCGGGGAGCCACGGGCGGGCGGCGGGAACCACGCAACCGTTCGGTGGCGGCTTCTTGGTTTTAGAGCCAGCGCTCCATGCAGTTGAGCAGTTCCTCCATGTCGATGGGCTTGGTGATGTAGTCGGTCGCGCCCGCGTCGATGCTCTTCTCTCGGTCGCCCTGCATGGCGCGGGCGGTGACGGTGATGACCGGGAGGCTCGCGTACTGGGGCATGCGGCGGATGGCGCGTGTCGTCTCGTAGCCGTCCATCTGCGGCATCATCACGTCCATCAGCACCAGGTCGATGTCGCCCGCGGCCAGCTCGGCGATGGCCTTGCGGCCGTCGGTGGCCTGCACCACGGTCATGCCGTGCATTTCCAGCACGTCGGTGAGGACGAACGCGTTGCGCGGGTCGTCGTCGGCGACGAGGACCTTATGGCCGCGCAGCACCTCATGCGACATGGCGGCGGGCACCGGCCGGACGCTGCCGTCGCCGGACAGGCCCCGCGGGTGCGGGCCGCCGCCGTGCTGGGTGAGCGGCAGGTGCAGGCTGAACGTGCTGCCCACGCCGAACTCGCTGTGCACGGTCACCTCGCCGCCGAGCCGCGCGGCGACCTCGCGGCAGATCGCCAGGCCGAGACCAGTGCCGCCGTAGCGGCGGCTTGTGGTGCCATCGGCCTGCTGGAAGGCGGAAAAGATGCTGGACAGGTTGTCCTGGCTGATCCCGATGCCGGTGTCGGTGATCGAGAAGACGATCCACGAGCCTCTGGCGGGGGGTACGGGGGGTCGTCCCCCCGGGTGATGACTGCCTGGCACCCGTCCTGCCGTGGTCTCGATGCGCAGCTCGACACGGCCGCGTTCGGTGAACTTCACCGCGTTCGACAGCAGGTTGTAGAGGATCTGGCGCAGCCGCTGCTTGTCGGTGACCAGGTCGCCAGGCACGCGAGAGGCCGTGGTGATGGTGAAGCCGAGGCGCTTTTCCTCGGTCAGCGGGCCGAACACGCCGCGCAGGTCCTCGATGAGGCCGGTCAGCGCGAACCGTTCCGGGTTGATGTCCATCTTTCCCGCCTCGACCTTCGTCAGGTCGAGAATGTCGTTGATCAGCCGCAGCAGGTCGGAGCCGGAGGAGTGGATGACGGTCGCGTACTCGACCTGCTTGCCGGTGAGGTTGCCGTGCGGGTTCTGCGCCAGCAGCCTGGCGAGCACGAGCAGGCTGTTGAGCGGGGTGCGCAGCTCGTGCGACATGTTGGCGAGGAACTGCGACTTGTGCCGCGAGGCCTGGTCGAGCTGCTTGGCGCGTTCCTCGATCTCCTGCCTGGCCTGCTCGATCTCCTTGTTCTTCGTCTCGATGTCGCGGTTCTGCGCGGCGAGCAGCGCCGCCTTGTCGGCGAGTTGCGCGTTGGAGCTCTGCAACTTGGCCATCGCCGTGGTGACCTGGGCGATGTTCCGCACCTGGCTGGTCAGGTTGTTGGCCATCGAGTTGACGTTGTCGGTCAGGTCCTTCCAGGTGCCGCCGACACCCGGCACCTCGGCCTGGCCGCCGAGCCGTCCCTCGGTGCCGACCTCGCGGGCCACCCGGGTGACCTCCGAGGTCAACACGCCGAACTGCTCGTTCATGGCATTGAAGACGGCCGCGATCTCGTTCATCAGCGGGTCGGCGCCCTCGGGCAGCCGGATGCTGAAGTCGCCGCCGCGCACCGCGGTCAGGCCGGCGAGCAACTGCTGCATCTGCTCCTGCTGTCCGGTCTCCGTCATCGCCACGGGCATGGGCCACCACCTCGCACATGTTGTTTCTTAATCATGTCACTGTGCTACTGACCTCATGGGCCGAGCGATGAAGCCCGCGGCGTGAGGGTTCGCGACGAAGATGGTGTTTAAGACGCCGCCGTCGTGGTGGCGACGGAGCCGCACAGGGACGCGTTCGTTACCGGGCTCGCGGAGTCCGGGATCGAGGTTGACGTGGCGGAGCGGGACGGGCGGCTGCTGCTGGTCACCGTCACCGAACTCGCGGCCAACGCCGTGGTGCACGGCAGGTCGGCGTTCACCGTCGTCGTTTCCCGGTGGGCGACCAGGATCAGGATCGCGGTCAGGGACAACGCAGCGGGCGAATCCGCTGAACCGGTGCCGTTTCCCGTGACGACCGGTCACGGGCTCAGCGTCGTGGCCAAGCTCGCCAGCCGGTGGGGCGTGGAGCCGACCCCGGCGGGGAAGGTCGTCTGGGCCGAACTTGGCGCGTGCTAGCGCCGGGCTCGGCGCGTGCTAGCCTGCGGTGGCAGACCTGGCCCGGTCGCGGGCCGCGACCGGGGAAGGGCTCTATGACCTCAGCAGCGCGTGACCTGGCGGACCGGTTCCACGAGCGGTGGCTGCGCGCCAACCCGTTCGCCGCCACGAGCTACGGCATTCCCGGCTACGACGACCTGCTGCCCGACGACAGCGAGGCCGGGCAGCAAGCGTGGCGCGCCGAGGTCGGCGGGTTCCTCGCGGAGGCCTCGGCGATCGACCCTGGGCAGCTCGACCCGGCCGACGCCGTCACCCTCGACTGCACCGAGGAGGCGGCGGCGCACGAGGTGGCCTCCGTGGACCTGGCGTCCGACGAGTACACCGTCACGGCCATGCAGTATTCGGGTCCCGTCATGCTGCTCGCGGTCATGGCGCGGACGGTGCTCGTCGACGACGCCGCGGCGGAGGCCTACCTCACCCGGCTGCGGGGCACCGGCGACTGGCTCGACCAGATCACCGAGCGACTGCGGGCCGGCGCGCGGCGCGGCAGGCTGCCGGTCGCCGCGCTCGCCGAGCAGGCCATCGTGCGGGCCGAGGCGGTGCTCGCCGCACCCGACGACAGCCCCGTCCTGTCGCCACGGCCACCGGAGGGCTGGTCGCGCACCGACGCGTGGGAGCGAGAGCGCCTGGCCCTGGTGACCGAAGTGCTGCACCCCGCGCTGTCCCGCTGGGTGGAGACCGTCAAGGAGCTGCTGCCCTCCGCGCGGCCATCCGAGCGTCCCGGGCTGCACTGGCTGCCCGGCGGCGACGCGGACTACGCCCTGTCGATCAAGCTGTTCACCACGCTGCCGCTGACCGCGCAGGACCTGCACCAGACAGGGCTCGAGCACGTCGCGGCGCTCGAGGAGCGGGCGGTGCGGCTCGGCGCCGGGCTCGGCCTGTCCGGACGCGACGAGGTGTTCGACGCGATCCGGGCCTCCGCGGGTCAGCTCCCTGCCGAGGAGGCGGTGGCTCGGGCGGTGGCGGCGGTGCGGCGCGCCGAGGCGCGGGCGCCTGGCTTCTTCCCCGCTCCGCTGCCGCCGCCGTGCGAGGTCACCCCGATGCCATCGGTCGTTGCCCTGGGCGGGGCCGCGCCGCACTACACGCCGCCCCGGCTGGACGGCGGGCGGCCTGGCACGTTCTGGTTCAACACCATGCTGCCCACGGCGGGCACCGGGTGGGACATCGACGTGGTGGCCTTCCACGAGGCGGTGCCCGGCCATCACCTCCAGCTGTCCCGGCTCCAGCTGCTCACCGAGCTGCCGGCGCTGCAGCGCCAGCGCAGCCTCGCGGTGTTCTCCGAGGGCTGGGGGCTCTACACCGAGCAGCTCGCCGAGGAGACCGGGCTGTTCGCCGACGACCGCGGCCGGCTCGGCGCGGTCAGCGCCGCCCTGATGCGGGCGGTACGGCTGGTGGTGGACACCGGCCTGCACGCGTTCGGCTGGAGCCGGGAGAAGGCGGTGGAGTACGCGGTCGAGCATGTCCCGATGCCGCCGGAGTTCATGGCCACGGAGATCGACCGCTACATCGTGATGCCGGGGCAGGCGCTTGCCTACCTGACGGGGAAACTGGAGATCGAGCGGCTGCGCGGCGAGGCGCAACGGCGGCTCGGTCCGGCGTTCTCGCTGGCCGAGTTCCACGCGGCGGTGCTCGACCACGGGTCGCTGCCGATGCCGACGCTGGCGCGCAGCATCCAGTCGTGGCTGGACGGCCAGGTCGCCGCCTGATCGTGGTTTCCCTGCTCGCCTACGGCGCAGGATGCTGCCTGGCGTGCCGTTCAAAGGCCGCGACGCCCTCCGCCATCGGGTAGGGGCCGCGGATCCGCTTGAGCTCCGGCGGGGCCTGGCGGTAATCCAGGTTCGGGTCATCGCCGCACTCGCGGCAGACGATCTCGAACTCGTCCGTCCAGCCGCCTCCGGCCATGCCTCCTCCCGGGCGGGACGGCCGCCGCCGCAGCAGCACGTCCCAGTCCCGCTGTCGCTGACTCTCAGTAATCACTCTTACCCCCTCAGAGTTGTTCAGTCCCACGATTTACACGGTGGACCGCGATCGGGCGGCCAGCTAGGGCCGTTGGTCCCAACAATGAAGGGCCGGCCAGGGCGCCGCCGGCCGACGGCGCCCTGGATGCTGACGTGCTTACATGCGCCGGCGGCTCACCCGCCGGGCGGTGCGCCGTGATGTGCGCCGTGCGACTCTGCGAGATCCGAACATGTCCTCCTCCTTCGTCAGTGCTTGCCCGAGGTGTGCTCCATGGCGGTCAGTTCCTTGGCCTCCTCGGCCGTGGCCAGCCCGATCCCGACTAGGTCGATCGGGCTGATGAACCCGTCGCTGATCCGGAAGCCGCCGGCCCGGGCGATCGCGTCCCGCAGCGGCACCGCCCAGTGGTGCTCCAGCAGGATCAGCGCGGCCGCGGAGTCGTTCGGGATCTCCTCGATCACGTCCCATTCCTCGTCGCCGAAGACGTCGATCCCTTCCGCGGCCTTTTCCGCCCCGGCCTCGGCGCCTGCTGCCGCGCCTTCCTCCCCCTCGACGCCGAGGCCGACTAGGGCCCCGACCTTGCTGCCCAGCTCGACGGCCTCCTCCTGGGTCAGGTTGCTGAGGTGCTCCACCTCGATCTCGCCCTTGGCGTCCTTATAGACGGCCAGCGCGTCGATGACGCGCACCATGTCGCTCTCGCGGAGCCGTTCTAGCTCGGCGATGACCTCACCGTGGAAGTTCGGGTGGTTGAACCCGAGCACGATGAGCTGTACCGGACCTATCGCCATATTCTGTTCCCCCCTCATGGCCGGTTGCTGCCCGTCAGGACCACCGGTGCCGCAGCGAGCAGCAACGTCTACGGAACTCTTGGCCCTAACATCCCTCCTGCCCAGCACGCGCGCATCACCTTCCGAGGGGGAGAAGCCTCGGAAGGTGATGCGGGATATCGGCCTGACTCAGCCCGCAGCCAGGGTCCACAGGTGGTCGGAGGTGCCGTTGCTGCCCCAGATGAGCGCGTCCGCGCCGGCCGTGACGCTCTCGTTGGTGATGCCGGGCAGCAGGCCGCTCGCCTTGTTCTGGATCTCGTAGACGTTGGAACCCTCGGAGACCAGGGTCCACGACTGGGTGGTGCTGCTCGAGGAGGTGGCCTGCACGGCGGCGGTGCCCTGCGCGGTTTCCTTGCTTAAGTCCTCGGCTCCTTTCGCCGGGGACGGGCTGCTGCTGGCCAGCGGTAGCCAGGTGCGCATCGTCGCCGGGCCTCTGTTGGCCCATTGGTGGTACGGGATCAGCCGCGTCCGCGCGCGCTCCCCCTCGCCGTGTTCCCCAGCCCTGTGCTCGCCCTCGCAGTGCTGCGGCCGGGTGTAATACGGCCACGACTGGCCGGCCGGGTCGTGCCGGTAGACGTCGATCGTGACGCCGGCCTCGTCGGACGCGAGGCTGTCGGGGTCGGCGGCCAGCTCGTTGACGGTCCACTCGGGCGGCAGGTCCGGCGACTCGAGCGCGAGTACCAGCGGCCCGCGCTCAACCGCGAACGTGCCGCGCACCGCGTCGATGCGCACGTCGGGGTAGGTGACCCTGGCTCGCACCGGGAAGGCGATCCGCAGCGTCTCCCCCGCGCGGAAGACCCGCCGGAATTCCAGGTGCCCGTCGGTCCGCGCCGTCGGCTCCTCGCTCGGCTCGGCGGCGCCATGCGCCCATCCGGGCACCCGCAG
>Ga0335083_10001747_pt1 | contig 29566 bp, 28 predicted proteins | sample Lox_Sample_42_FD_206716 | JGI IMG/M metagenome (GOLD analysis project Ga0335083, IMG submission 206716) | Soil microbial communities from Loxahatchee National Wildlife Refuge, Florida, United States - Lox_Sample_4.2 | ecosystem: Environmental > Terrestrial > Soil > Wetlands | place: USA...
GCATCCGACCCCGGCGCGAGCAGCGTCGCCGTCTTCGTCTCCGACTCAAAGGCCGTCACGTTCGTCAGAGATCACATCGTCGCCAGCGATGGGGTTAAGGGGGCGAATGGGGTGCTGGAGGCGTATACGTACGCTGACGCGGCGACGCTTCACGGCAAGGATGCGACGACTGACGCGGGTGCGGCCCATACCGACCCTTGTCCGTGTGACGGCACCTCAATCAATACGGTTGGAGCCCGCGGCGGTGACGCCGGGCAAGATGGTGGGACCGGTCAACCTGATCTCGGCGGTGGAACGCCAGGCGCGCATGGCGTTAGTTGCTCAAATGGGGGGAAAGGTCAGGACGCAGACAACGCGTCGCAAGGGGATGGCGCCAATTCATCGGGTGCTGTGGACGTCTCCGGTTGGTCGGGGACATCAGGACAAGACGGAAGCAACGGTACCCCCGGTCAGGGCGGCGGAGGTGGCGGCGGCGGCAAAGCTTCCGGAGATGGCGGCGGCGGCGGCGGCGCTTGCGGCGGCTGCGGTGGCAAGGGAGGAGGTGGGGGCACCGGTGGCGGTGCGAGCATCGCAATCGTCGCGTTGAGCTCTCAAGTAACGCTCGACGCCTGTCTACTGGAAACAGGAGTCGCGGGCGACGGTGGGGACGGGTCTCTAGGCCAACCTGGGCAGGACGGCGGCTCCCGCGGCAACGGGTTCAACATGGCCTGCCAGGGGGGTAACGGCGGCAAAGGCGGCGACGGCGGCGCAGGCGGCGGTGGCGCGGGCGGCATCTCTGTCGGCGTCGTCTCCGACATGACGAGCAGCGTTATCGTCGACGCGGCAACCAAGTACGCTCTGGGCAATCCCGGCATGGGAGGTCTCGGGGCAGGCACCGGCAACGACGGCGTAAAGGGTGTCGCTCAAGACACACTGCCCCTCTAAATACTGAGCAGCTCATATGGGCTTAGGGCGGCGGACATTGGCGTTGCTTGCCGCATGCAGCGCGGCGCACCTCTTATCGTGTGGCAACAACCGCTTCACGCAGCGCAGCGAAAATTCCCCGGCATTGGCGGGCACCGGCGGCACGTCGGGGGACGGCACGGGCGGGTCGACGGGCACGGGCGGCAACGCGGGGTCCGTCACCGCGGGCTTTCCGTCCACGGGCGGCACGAGCGGCAACTCCGGCGCCGGCGAAGCCGGAGCCGAGACGGGCGGCTCGTCGGCTACCGGCGGCTTCACGAGCTCCGGCGGCGTCACCGGCAACGGCGGCCAAGCCGCTGAAGCCGGCGAAGCCGGCGCAGGCGGCACCGGTCCCGCCGCCTGCGACCCTGAAAGCCCCACTGCCGGCTGCGTGCTCACCACCGGCTTCTCCGCCATCTACGTCGCTCCGCCCTCCGCAGGCGGTGACGACCAAAACAACGGCACCCAAAGCGCTCCCGTCGCCTCCATCACTCACGCTCTCGAGCTCCCCGGCGCCAACGTCGTCCCCATCTTCGTCTGCGCCGGCACCTACCAAGAGCACGTCGAGATCACCGTCACCGGCATCTCCCTCCACGGCGCTTACACCTGCCAAAGCGCCACCTGGACCTACGATCCCACCTCCACCTCACGCCTTGCACCCACGACCAAAGACGAAGCCCTTCGCGTCAAAAGCGTCGACCGCCTCTCCGTCACCGACATGGAGCTCGCCTCCGCAAACGCATCCGACCCCGGCGCGAGCAGCGTCGCCGTCTTCGTCTCCGACTCAAAGGCCGTCACGTTCGTCAGAGATCACATCGTCGCCGGCGATGGGGTTAAGGGGGCGAATGGGGTGCTGGAGGCGTATACGTACCCCGCTACGGACGACCTCAAAGGGAACCCTGCAAAGGGTGCCGCGCCTGGAGCAGCTCGCAGTGACTGTCCGATCTGCCCGGGAGGCGACGCCAATACGAGCGGCGGAGTCGGCGGCTTGGCGCAGCAGTCCGGGACGCCCGGCGAACCGCAACAGTTTGGTGGGGGAACAGCCGGCCAAGTCGATGGTACGGAGTGCTCGAATGGCGGGCGGGGCGGCGATGCGCCCGGAGCGGATCAAGGCGACGGGGCAAGTGTGCCGGGTGTACTTGGTTCCGATGGCTGGACGCCAAGCGACGGGCAAGTGGGTGCTGACGGCGTGCCGGGTCAAGGCGGTGGCGGGGGTGGCGGAGCGCCAACCAGCGGCGCCGGCGCGGGTGGCGGAGGAGCGTGCGGTGGATGTGGTGGGAGCGGTGGCCCTGCGGGCTCCGGCGGCGGGAGCAGCATCGCCATACTCGCTTTCGGATCAAACCTATCCCTTCAAGACTGTGCGGTCGAAACAGGGAACGCCGGCGACGGCGGGACAGGGAAAGCGGGCCAACAAGGTCAAGACGGGGGCATCGGGGGAGATCGAACGGGGTCAGCGTGCCTTGGCGGTAACGGCGGCAAAGGCGGCGACGGCGGCGCAGGCGGCGGCGGCGCAGGCGGCATCTCGGTCGGCGTCGTCTCCGACATGACGAGCAAGGTCACCTCCGACGACGCAACGACGTACACGGTGGGCACGCCGGGCATGGGAGGCCACGGTGCCGGTACCGACGACAACGGCGTCAACGGTGTCGCTCAAGAGCAGCTCTCGCTGAGCGGTGCCTAGGGCGCGACGTAAGCGCCGAGCAAAGCAGGCTGCTGAGAAGAGAGCGGGCCGCACGACAACGGTATGGACATTGCCGTCGTCGAGCTGACGAAGTGGATCAAATACTGCGTACGGTTCGCACGTATCGAACGATTGACGAAGTCATCCCGCACGCCATTCGTCGCATCGATGGACGCATGTCCCTGAACGCTGTTCGAGACGTTCAAGGTGCCGAGGTTTTCGAGCACCGGGACGTCCCAGGTCAAGTCTGCCGGGCTGACGCTCACGCGATAGACGCCGAGCGAGGTCAAATAGGCCGACGTTGTCGTAAAGGGAGTCTGCAACGTTGCCGATACCCAATCGACGACCTGGCTCGATTGCAGAATGTCGTCGAAAGAGAAGGTCAAGAGGATGGCGTCACTTGCCGTGATTTGCCCTCCTGATCCGGTACAAGCTGCATCGAGCCCGTTCGGATCCGTAGCCGTGTGGTGAATGACGGTCAGGTCCGACGGGGCAATCGTCGTCGTGTAGACGTGCCCCGTATCGAACGACACTCGGCGGTCGTCTCGCAGGTGGTTTCCGGCGAGGTCCCGAGCGAACGTCGTGATCGAGAACGAGTACGTGAGAACGGTCGCGGCGCCCACTTCCTGATATTCGAACGCTCCCGGCGAGTGAACGGTCATCACGGTCCCGCCCTCGCTCCATTCGAAGGTGGTGTGACTCGGCAAGCACGCGTCGCACTCGAAGGACGCTTCCGTCTCGGGCTGATCCATCGCTTCGCTGAACGTCACGACGATATCCGTGTCGATGCGCACGGCATGCGCACCGTCGGCGGGAGAGATGCTGACGACTACTGGAGGCGTCGTGTCGGGCGGCTCCGGCTCGCCGCCCGCCCCGGACCCGGCCCCACCGGGCACTCCCGCTTCCCCACCCTCGCTGGGAGTGCCGCCCGCCGATTCCGGCAGCGAACCATCACCGCCCTGCCCTGCTTCTCCGGCAGCGCCGGCGCTCGGCGTGCCCGCGGATGCACCCGCGACACCCTCGATGTCGCCGCCGGAGCCGCCGGTCGCGAACCCGGCGCCCCCGCCGCTCCCCGCGTATCCGCCAGGGCTCGGTACATACGTGCCGGCGCACGTTCGGGACGCTTTGCATCCGTCGAATCCGCCCGAACAGCCGCCGCTCGCCGCGACGAGCGACCCCATGCCGACAATGAACGCCAGCCTTCGCGGCGGCCCCGAGCGCTTCCTCATCAACCCGGTACTCATGGGGCAAAGTAGGTGACGCTGAGCCCGACGCTCTGGCATTGGATGTCCGACTCCTGCGCCGAATCATCGAGGTTCGAACCGTTCGCCCAGCGAAGAACGTATTGAGTGCGGCCGGCGCGCGCGTCGGTATTTTTCAAGTCGTCGTCGACCGCGCTCGATACGTCCAAGGAATCGGGTGTCGCGTCCATGAGGCCGTGAGTGCCCCCGGTCAGCGTTCCGATGTCGTTCAGCAGCTCGGTACTCCAGGTCGCCAGGGCGGGATCCACTGCAACATGAAATACCGAAATAGCCGCAGGATAAGAACCCGGAGTCGTCTCGGCCAATGCGGCGGAGACGAGATCACCTGCTTCAGGCATCGACTGCAGATCACCAAGGCTGAACGTCAAGAGCGCTCCGAGCGCGTCGTTGTCCGCGGTGTCACCAACGGCAATGAGGCTGGTCGTCGCGTCGGTGCACTCCGACTTCGTCGTGCCATTTTGCACGAGCTCCCGAACGTCAACGGGCGTCAGCGTTTGCGTGTAGCGCGCGAGCGTCGTGAAAGAAAATGTTCGCTCTTGGATCAGGTGATTGCCCGCGAGGTCACGCGCGAGCGTCGTGATCCAGTACGAATATTCGCGCGGCGCCGGGTCGGACGCGGATTGATAGTCGAGCCCCATGATCGGATGGACGGTGAGGACGCGGCCCGAGCGACCCCAGGAGAGGTCGATATCGCCCGGGCGCAAATCGTCGCTTTGGAAGGCGTGCGCCGTCTCCGACTCGTCCATCGGTTCACTGAACGTGATGACGATGTCCGTGTTCGCGCGCACGGCCGTGGCGCCGTCCACCGGAGTGACGCTCACGATGACGGGCGGCGTCGTATCAGGGGCGCCCGCTCCGCCACCTTCACCACCCTCTCCCGCGACGTCGCTGCTGGCGCTGCTTCCGCCGCCGCCCGAGTTCGCCCCGTCCTCTGCTCCGCCGTCCGCTTCGCCCGAAGCTCCTCCGACCTCATCGCTACCGGCGAGGCCCGCCATTTCGGCGGCGCCGCCGCTCGAAATCCCACCGAAGCCGCTCATGCCGGCCGAAGGTGCGCCCCCGCCCGCCGACACGCCGGCCATTCCCCCGAGTCCGCTCCCGCCCGCTTTCGCTTCAGCGCAACCATGGGAGGACGAGCAGGTTCCGAACTCCGGCGTGCAGGCGGTGATTGGCAGAGCCGCGACGGCCGTGAAGCCGAGCAGGAACCGCGCGCGTATGAGCCTCGACCGCCTCAAGTTGAACCCCGCGATAAGACCCGCTCACCCCTACCAGATATCCGGTCAGGGTGGGAGCTCGAGTCCTAGCAGCGGCTCGTAGTCGTCTTCGGCGAGAATGGCGCCCACCACGGCGACGCCCGCCGCCCCCGCCGCCACCGCGCGCCGCGCGTTGCCGGCGTTCACGCCGCCCAGCGCGTAGACCGAGCTCGCGCCGGCCGTGTCGGACCGCAACCGAGCCGCCAAGCGGGCAATGCCCGCCTCGCCGAGCGCTGCCCGCCCCTTTCGTTGCGCGAAGATCGGTGAAAGGACCCAGCCGTCCACCCGAGTGTCCAGCGTGCACTCCGGATCATGACACGCACGTGTCACGAAGACGTCCGCACCGACGGCGCGTCGCGCGTCTTCGGCGCCGAGGCTCGCCTCGCCGAGGTGCACCGCGTCCGCGTCGAGGAGCCTCGCGAGATCGCAGCGGTCGTTGACCTGAAACCATTGCCGTTCACGCGTGCACAACGCGCGGAGCTTGCGACCGAATGCGAGCCGCTCGCGCGCGGAGAGCTCCCGATCGCGCAGCTGGAACATGACCGTGAAGGGTCGCGCCAGACGCGCCAAGCGCTCGAAGCGTTGCAATGTCGCCTCCTCGGTCGCCATCGAGCGATCCGTCAGCGCGATCAGTCGCGGCGGCTGCTCACGCACGTTCACGACGCACCGCCCGTCGCCGTTCGCACGCCGCCCGTCGCCGTTCGCACGCCGTTCGCGCGCCGTTCGCGCGCCGTCCGTCGCCGTTCGCGCGCCGCGCATCGCGTCACCCCGTCGTGATCTTCCCCACGGCGCGCTCGTACCATTCGATCGTGCGCCGGGCGCCCTCCTCGATGCCGACGTGCGGCGCATAGCCGAAGAGCCGGCGCGCCTTGTCGATGTCCGCGTGCGTCTTTTCGACGTCGGCCTCCGGTTTCGGCGCTTCCTTCCACGGCACTTTGCGCCCGGTGATGCGCTCGAACTCGGCGATGAACTCACTCACGAGCACCGGCTCCCCGCGTCCGAGGTTCACGATTTCGTAGCCCAAATCGGCTTCGGTCGCGGCAACGATACCCGCCACCGTGTCGCTCACGAAGGTCCAGTCGCGGGTCATGCGGCCTCCGTCGTAAAGCGTGATCGGCACGCCGGTGCGAATCGCGTCGACCAGTTTGTAGGTGAGCATGTCGGGACGGCCGCGGGGGCCGTAAACGGTGAAAAAGCGTAAGGCCGTGAACCGCGTGCCGTGCAGGTGATGATAGGCGTGGCCGAGGAGCTCGGCGGCGCGTTTGCTCGCGGGGTACGGCGCGAGCGGGCGATCGGCGGGGTCGTCTTCGCGGAACGGCAAGCGCGTCGTCGAGCCGTAAGCCGACGAGGTCGACGCGAACACGAAGCGCGATCCGCCGTGCGCGCGAGCCGCTTCGAGCAGCGTGAGCGTGCCGCCGAGGTTCACGTCGTAGTACGTGACCGGATCGTCCGCCGAGGCCCGCACGCCGGCCATCGCCGCGAGGTGCACGACGACGTCGAAACGGTGTTCCGCGAAGAGCCGCTCGACGAGCGGCTTGTCACGCAGGTCCCCCTCGACCAGCCGAAAATCGGCGTCCGGCGCCTCCACGGCGATCTCGTCCACGTTCGCGCGCTTCCGGCGTGGGTCGTAGTAAGCATTGAAGTTGTCGATACCGACGACGCGGTCGCCGCGAGCGGCGAGCGCCACGGCGGCATGGCTGCCGATGAACCCTGCGGCGCCGGTGAGAAGAACTGTGCGCGGCACCCCGAAACCCTAGTCGTTCGGGCGCGCGGGAGCCATCGAATGCCGCTCGCCGAGCAAGCGCTCGACCTCGATGCCGCTCGACTCGATGAACTCCTTCAAGAGCTCGGCGCCGCGCGCCACGAGCTCGCGCGGCCGGCCGGCGGCCACGACGCGACCGCTCGAGAGCAGCACGATTTGATCGGCGATGCGCAGCGCCCCGGCCATGTCGTGGGAAATCACGATGCTCGTCACGCCGAAGCGATCGCGGGTCTCGACGATGAGATCGTCGACTTTGCGGCTCGTGATGGGGTCGAGGCCGCTCGTCGGTTCGTCGTAGAGGACGGCCTCGGGCTCGAGCATCAGAGCGCGCGCGAGGCCGACGCGCTTGCGCATGCCGCCCGAGAGCTCGCTCGGAAAGCGCTCCTCGACGTTCACGAGCCCGAGCACGCCGAGCTTTTCGAGGACGCGCGAGCGGATCTCCTTCTCGCTCAGTTTGGTGTGCTCGCGCAGCGGAAAGGCGACGTTGTCGAGGACGTTCATCGAGTCGAGCAGCGCGGAATACTGGAAGACCATGCCGAAACGGCGGCGCACCTTGGTGAGCTCGCGCTCTGAGAGGCGCGCGAGGTCGAGGTCGTTCACGAGGATGCTGCCGCTCGTCGGGCGGTCGAGACCGATGAGGATCTTGAGCAGCGTCGTTTTGCCCGCGCCGGAGCCGCCGATGATCACGGTGATTTCGCCCCGGTGGATCGTCATGTCGACGTCCGCGAGCGCTTGGAAGCTGCCGAAGCGCTTGTTCAGGTGCTGGACCACGATGTGCGGCTCGGCAGGCACGTTGTGGCGGAAGCCTACTCAGGGCGCGCGAAGCCGTCGAACCGCGGCCCCACGCGGCCCACGGGCCGGCGCCACGCTGCTCTCGCTTGACGCCGCCCGGCGAAGTCGAAAGCTTCCGGCCATGACCCACGAACACTTGGCGGCTCTGGTCGCCGCGGGCGAAGCCACGAAGAACGCGGAGGGCTTCATGGCGCTTCCGGAAGGACGTTCGCTCACGCTCTACGTCGCGTCCGGCACCTCGACGTTGACCATCACGCGCGTGAACGCGCTCCGGCACGACGGCGCGCTCCTCCAGGCGCGCACCACCAAGGGCGAGCACTTCATTCTCGCGCTCGAGGACGCCTTCGCGGGGAGCCTCGACGCGCCCGCCAACGTGACGAAGAAGGCCGGCTTTCTGTGAGCACGGGTGCCGAAACCGACGACTCGCTGATCGTCGGGACGCACTCGTTCCGCTCGCGCCTCTTCGTCGGCACGGGAAAATACGCGAGCGTCGAGGAGACGCGCGCGGCGCTCGAAGCGTCCGGCGCCGAGGTCGTGACGGTCGCCCTCCGGCGCGTGAACCTCGCCGATCGCAGCGAGGGTTCGCTCGGCAAGCTCTTGCTCGGCGGCCGTTACACGATTTTGCCGAACACCGCCGGCTGTTACACCGCGGACGAAGCGTTGCGAACGCTGAGGCTCGCGCGTGAGCTCGGCGTCGCGTCGCTCGTGAAGCTCGAGGTCATCGGCGATCCGAAGACGCTCTATCCCGACAACGAGCAGACGCTCGCCGCGGCGAAAGAGCTCGTGAAGGAGGGGTTCACGGTGCTCCCGTACTGCATCGACGACCCCGTCGTCTGCAAGAAGCTCGAAGACGCCGGCTGCGCGGCGGTGATGCCGCTCGCCGCGCCGATCGGCTCCGGGCTCGGCATCCGCAATCCCTACAATTTGCGCATCATCCTCGAGCACGCGAAAGTGCCGGTCATCGTGGACGCCGGCGTGGGCACGGCGAGCGACGCGGCGATCGCGATGGAGCTCGGCTGCCACGGCGTGCTCTTGAACACCGCCATCGCGCAAGCGCGGCACCCGGTGCAGATGGCGCACGCGATGCGCGAGGCGATCAGCGCCGGCCGGCGCGCGTACTTGGCCGGTCGCATGCCGCGCCGCCTGTACGCGAGCGCGTCGAGTCCCGAGAGCGGGCTCATCGAATGACGGCGGACGAGGCGCGAGCGGCGCTGCCGTCGCTCACGCCGTATCAGCGGCGCTTGTTCGCCTTTCTGGGCGTTGCTTCGTTTTTCGAGGGCTACGACTTCTTCGCCCTGACGCAGGTTTTGCCCAGCATTCGCGCGTCCTTCGCGCTCGATCGCGCGGCCGCCGGCAATCTGGTGAGCGTCATCAACCTCGGCACGCTGCTCGCCTACCTGCTCGTGAGCCGCGCCGACCGCTGGGGTCGCCGCCGCGTGCTCTCCGTCACGATTCTCGGCTACGCGCTCTTCACGTTCCTCTCGGGGCTCGCCCCGAACGTCTGGCTCTTCGGCGGGCTCCAGCTCGCGGCGCGCATCTTCCTCATCGGGGAGTGGGCGACGAGCATGGTCATCGCCGCCGAGGAGTTTCCCGCCGGACGGCGCGGCATGGTGCTCGGAGTCATCAGCGCGGCCTCGAGTCTCGGAGCGGTGATTTGCGCGGGGGTCGTCCCCATCGTGGTGAAGCTCGGCACTTGGCGCCTGGTGTATTGGGTGGGCGTGGTGCCGCTCCTGCTCATGGCGTGGGCACGCCGTGATCTCAAGGAGACGGAGCGCTTCGAGGCGACCGAGCGCGAACCGGCACGGCCGCTCCTCGCCATTTTCGGCACGCCGCACCGCCGCCGCGTGCTCGAGCTCGCGACGATTTGGTTCTTCACCTACGTCTGCACGCAAAACGCCGTCACGTTCTGGAAAGATTACGCCATCAACGAGCTTCACCTGTCGGAGGGCACGGCGGGGTTGGTCGTGACGCTCGGGGCGGTCGTGTCGATGCCGCTCGTCTTCTTCGCCGGCAAGCTCTTCGACGTGATCGGCCGCAAGGCGGGCGCCGTCGTCGTGTACGCGACGGTGATTGCCGGCGTAGTCGGCGTCTACTTCTTGAAGAGCACGGCGCTCCTCGTCCTCGCGATGATTCTCGCGATGTTCGGACTCTCGGCCGTGCTCACGCTGCTCAACACCGTCACGACCGAGCTCTTCCCGACCGAGCTCCGCGGCGACGCTTTCGTTTGGTCGAATAACCTGCTCGGGCGCATCGGCTACGTCGTTTCGCCCATCGTGATCGGCGAGCTCGCGGTCGATCGCGGCTGGGGGCCGGTGCTGCGGGCAAGCGTCGTCTTCCCGGCATTGGCCCTGGTCCTCGTGCTCGTTTGGTTGCCCGAGACGCGCGGGCGCGAGCTCGAGCAAACCGCCGCCGTGAACGGCGCGGGTGGACGACGTGGCTGAACCCGCACCGGCCGGCGAGCGCACGCTGCCCGCGCCCCCGCTCCGCGGTGGTTTCGTCGCGAACGTCGTGCCGGCGCTCGTCTGGGCGATCGCGATTTTCATCGGCGGCAGCAGCGGCGTGCCGCAACCGAAGATCGACGTGGGCTTGCCGACGGACAAGGTGAACCACCTCGTCGCCTTCTGCGGGATGCAACTCCTCGCCTACCGCGCCCTCCGTTACGCGCTGCCCGACCGCACGCGCCCGCCGCTCCGCTGGCTCGCCGCGCTCGCGGCGACGCTCGTCGGCGTCTTGCTCGAGCTCTATCAGCTCGGCCTCCCCGACCGTTCGGCGGAGGTTGCCGACGTCGTCGCCGACGGCATCGGCGCGACGGTCGGCGCCGTGGCGCTCACGCTGCTTTCTCGGACGTGGCCGCGCCCCCACGCGCGTGGCGCGCGAGACACGTGATCATCGCCGAAACCCCAATCAATTCGCCTAGCTGACGTTGGCGCGCGCCTTGCTGTGCTCCGGCTTCGACTCGCGCCACTCGGCCGAGTGAAAGGCCCGCATGACCCTCGCTTACGAACCCAAGCTCGTCGCCGTCAGTGCTCTTGCCCTGGCGTGCTTCTCCGTCGGTTTCTCCGTGACGCTGGCCGCGTATCTCGGCGCCGCAGGCCCGGCGCACGCCGCCGTCACGCACGCGGATGTCGCGCGTCTCGCGCCCGCCGGCGCCGACGACGCCACGCGCGGGTGTCGCCGCGTCTCGGACTAGACTAGCGCACGGTGTGGGCCGCTTCGTCGAGACGCACGAAGCGAAAACCCATCTTGCGCAGGAGCTCGACCGCCGCGCTCAGCGCCGAGAGCTTCGCGTTGCGCGTGAGGCGCGCGTCGGGTTGGTGCGGCGCGAGCTCGTCGAGCTCGTCGTCGGCGCCCAAGAAATCGAAACCGTGGAGCTCGAGATTGACGAACGGCTCGAGCATCAAGGTGCGCGTCATGAGCCGCGCGCCGTCCGGCCCCGCGAGCACGAGCGACGTTCCGATGTACGGCAGGCGCGTCCCCGGCGTCACCTGGATCGGCAGCTCCGGCAGGCCGTGACCCTTTTTCCAATACGGGGCGCCGAGCCGGTACGGCCGCGTCGGCGCGCGCAACACCGAGCTCGAGCCGCGCACCGATTGCGACGACCGGCCGCGGAGCTTCAACGCGAGGAGCTTCGCGGCCTTGGCTGCGTAGTACGCCGGGCTCGGAAAGACCGACGAATCGTAGGCGACGCCGAGCGACGCGAGCACGCGCACGAGCTCGTCGTTCACGAGGTAACCCGGCGCGCGAAAACCGCTCGGCCGCACGCCGGTCGCGCGCACGAGCGCGTCGATGCCCCCCGCGACTTCACGCGCCATCTCGGCGCTGTCGCGGCGGGTCAAATCGTAGTGGTGCGAGTAGCTGTGGTTTCCGAGCTCGTGGCCGTGCCCGGCGAGCGCGCGGGCCGTCTCGGCGTTTTCGGCGCGTTCGAGGTCGCGACCGACGACGAAAAACGTGAGCGGGATGCCGAGACTCTGGGCCCAATCGGCGGCGCGCGGCACGCCGCGGTCGTAGACCACGTGTGCCGCGCGTTCGGCCGGCGTGAGGCCGTGAATGGCGTAGTAGTGATGAATCTCGTCGAGGTCGATCGAGACCGCGGCGAGCCTCATCCCCCGGCCATCTTCGCCACTTCGCTCGCGAAGTCGGGCGCGGTCGGCTTGTCGATGCCTTCACCGCGTTCGAAGCGCACGAAGCGAGACAGCGTCACGTCGGCGCCGACCTCTTTCGCGAGCTCGGCCCGAAGCTGCTCCACCGTCTTCTCGGACTCGATCACGCTCGACTGCTCGAGCAGGCACACTTCCTTGAGCCACTTGGCGATCTTGCCCTCGATGATCTTCGGGCGCGCCTTCTCGGGCTTACCCTCTTCGGCGAGCTGCGCGTCGAAGATCGCGGCCTGCTTCGTCTTCGCGTCGGCCGGCACTTCGGACGCCGACACGTAGAGCGGCGCCATCGCGGCGACCTGCATCGCCGAGTCGTCGACGAACTTCTCGAAGCTCGGCTTGCCGGCCGCCGCTTGATTGCCCGTCCGCGCGCCCAGGATCACGCCGACCTTGCCGCCGAGATGCACGTACGCGTGCACCTTGCCGGGACCGTCGACCGTGACGCGCTCCCAGCGACGCACCGTGATGTTCTCGCCGAGCTTGCCGACGAGCGCGGCGCGCGTCTCCTCCACCGTCGCGCTCGTGCCCGGGAACTTCTCCGACCCGAGATCGGCGCCCGTCTTCGCGCCGAGCGCCGCCTGCGTCACCTTGTTGGCGAAATCGACGAACTCGGCGTTCCGGGCGGCGAAATCCGTCTGGATGTTCACCTCGACGAGGACGCCCGTTTTTCCGTCTTGCGAGACGAGCGCCGTCACGACGCCCTCCGTCGCGATCGCGCCGGCGCGCTTGGCGCTCTTCGCGAGGCCCTTCTTCAGGATGACCTCGACGGCCTTCTCCATGTCGCCCGCGGCCTCGACGAGGGCGCTCCGACAATCGTTGAGCCCCGCCTGCGTGCGGTCGCGGAGCTCCTTCACCTGCTGCATGCTGACTTGTTCGGCCATGACTCAGCTCTCCGCCTCGGGCGCGCGCGGTCCGCGCGGCGCGTAAATCACCTGTGTTTCCATGCCGGCACGGCCGCCGCCACCGCCGCCCTCGCGCTCGCCGCCCTGCTGGTGTTCGCGCCGGCGCGCGAGCCCGTACACGCACGCGTCCGCGACGGCGCCCGTCACGAGGCGCACCGAGCGAATCGCGTCGTCGTTGCCCGGGATGATGTAATCGACGAGATCCGGATCGCAGTTCGTGTCCGTGATCGCGACGATCGGAATGCGGAGCTTGCGCGCTTCGCTCACGGCGATCGCTTCCTGCGCCGGATCGATCACGAAGACGGCCTGCGGCAGCTGGCCCATGCCCTTCAGGCCGCCGATGTACTTCTCCAGGCGCGCGCGCTCCTTCTCGAGCTGCACGACCTCTTTCTTCGGCAGCTGCTGGTGCGTGCCGTCCTCGCGCATGCGCTCGAGGGTGCGGAGCCGATCGAGGCCGCCCTTGATGGTGCGGAAATTCGTGAGCGTGCCGCCGAGCCAGCGGTTCGTGACGAAGAACATGCCGGCGCGCCGCGCCTCCTCCTGCACGATCTCCTGCGCCTGGCGCTTGGTGCCGACGAAGAGCACCGAGCCGCCGCGCGCGACCGTGTCGGACAGGAAGTCGAACGCGCGCTTGAAGAGCCGCGCCGTCTGGTCGAGATCGACGATGTGGATGCCGCTGCGCGCGCCGTAGATGAACGGCCGCATCTTCGGGTTCCAGCGCTTGGTCTGGTGACCGAAGTGAACGCCCGCTTCGAAGAGCTCGCGGACGCCGAGCGGTTGGGATGGATCCCGCGGTACCTTGCGCCCTTCAGCGTGGGAGGGCTCGAACGAGGGATCGGATGCCGCCTGAGAGGCGGTGGTCTGAACGTCTGCCATGAAGCGCTGCTCCTTTCGGTTGTTCCTCCGCCCCGCCGTGGGCAAGCCGGCCGCCGAAGCTGCCAGCACCGAACCCAACGGACGCGCACCGGGGCGTGTGGTGTACCCGCGGGAAATCCGCGGGGGCGGGATTACTACGCTACAAGCCCGAGCTCGGCAAGCCGTCCGGCACGCGCGGCGCGAGCGCGCTCGGTTTCGCCGTTTTTTTGGTTTTTTTGGGGGGCGCGCCGGACGGAGCCGCGCTCACCGGCGACGGGGCTGGGCTAGAAGTCGAGGCGGGCTCGGCCCCTGACGACGCCGTGATCGGCGAGGCAGCTCGGACCGGAACCGGCTCGGCCATGGCCTGAGACGCGGCGTTCGGCGCGGCCGCGACGCGCTTCTCGGCGACGGGCGCCACGGCGACCTCCGGGCCGGCCGCGTTGTGCGCCACCGCGTACACGAAGCTCGCAACCCCGGCGACGAGCGCCACGGCGAACCCGGCGAGCACGCGCTTGCGTCGTGCCCCCGTCGAGACGGCGAGCGGCAGCTGCGAAAGCGGCACCGGATCGAGCGTGCGCGAGCCGTCGGTCGGCGTGAGCGGGACGCGCGTGTGCGTCTCGACGTCGCCCGGGTTCGGCCCGTCCACGACCGAGAGGATCTCGGTGCGCGTCGTGGGCGCGGCGCCCTCGTAGTCGCGCAGGGTCGCGTCGGGCACGGTCGAGGGGTCGCCGCCGCTCGCCGAGCGCGCGCCGCGCGCTCCGGGCGGGTCGATCAGCGTGTCGTTCGGGCCGCGCGAGCGCTCGATTCGCGCGAGCGTTTTCGCGTCTTCCGTCGTGCCCTCGTGGAGGCCCCACGCCTTGCGCGCCGCGACGCCGTCGGCGTGCGTCGTGACCGGCGCCTCGGGACCCGCGCCGAGTCGCACGGTTTGCGCGTGCCCGCCCGCTTCACGCGTCCCGCGCCGATACGGCGCCGCCAGCGTGCGGAGCGCCGCGGCCGCGTCACGCGCGGTCGGCGGACGGGCGCCGGGATTCTTCGCGAGCAGCGTCCCCAAAAACTCCTCGAGATCGCGCGTCACGCTGCCGACGCGCGTCGACAGGCGCGGCGGCGGGTGACTCAGGTGCGCGAGCAGCATCTCGTTCGCGTCGCGTGCGTCGTCGAACGGCCCGCGCCCCACCATCATCTCGTAGAGCACGAGCCCCACGGCGTAGAGATCGGAGCGGCCGTCGAGCTTCTCCCCGCTCGCTTGCTCGGGCGACATGTAGCGCGGCGTGCCGACCGCGACGCCGCGCGCCGTGATGCCGCCCGTGTCGGCCACTTTGGCCACGCCGAAATCGAGGATTTTCGGGTATTTTCCGTGCGCGAGGAAGATGTTCTGCGGTTTCACGTCGCGATGCACGACGCCGATCTCGTGGGCGGCCGCGAGGCCGTCGAGCACCGCCGCCGCGATCTCGAGCGCCTCCCCAATCGGGAGATAGCCGGTGCGCTTGATGCGCGCGCCGAGCGTCTCGCCGTCGAGGCGCTCCATCACGAAGTAAGGGACGTTCGTGGTCGTCACGCCCGCGTCCGTGACGTTGACGATGCTCGGGTGCTCGAGCCGTCCGAGCGCGCGCTGCTCGTTGCGCAGGCGGGCCACCAAATCTTCGCGCCGCGAGAGATCGCTCAAGAGCGCTTTGAGCACGAAGCGCTTGCCGAGCTCGGTGTGCTCGACCTCGTACACCGTGCCCATGCCGCCCGCGCCGAGCAGCCCGAGTACCCGGTAACGAGTACCCGCGATGAGCTCGCCCGCTTTGAATTCGCCGTGTCTCAAACGCACCGCCCCCGCAGGCGCCCTCCTCGGAGCGGAGCGCTGCGGCTTGCGCAGGATATAGACGGACGTGATGGCCGTCGAGGTGCTCGCCGGCGGAGCTTCATCGGCGGTGTTTGCGGCCCGAGCGCGCGAAGAGGGAACCCCTGTCACACGCTCGCATCGGTCGCGAGCACACGCGAGTTGCGTGCTCGGCGCGCGATCACCGCGTAAATCCCGCTGACTGAACGGATGTGATGCGCCCGCCGCGACATCCAGCTTCCATCGGCGAGGGCCGCGGTGCTAGAGCCTCCCGCATGGCGATCACCCGGGAAACGGTGCTCCACGTCGCGAAGCTCGCGCGGCTCGAGCTCGAGGGCGACGAGGTCGAGCGCATGCAGCGCGACTTGGCGAAAATCCTGGGACATGTCGAGCAGCTGGCCGCGATCCCGACGGAAGGCATCCCGGCGACGGCGCACATCGCCGCCGATCGCGCGCCGCTCCGGCCGGACACGCTCGTTCCGAGCCTCGATCACGACCGCGCGCTCGCCGAAGCCCCGCGCCGCGGCGGCGGCTCGTTCGCGGTTCCCGGATTCGTGGACGAATGATGGCCTCCCCTCTCGATTTGCCCATCGCCGAGCTCAGCGCGGCGGTGAAGAAGGGTGACGTTTCGGCGACGGAGCTCGCGCGCGGCGCGCTCGAGCGCATCCGCGAAAAGAGCGCGCTGAACGCGTTTCTCCACGTGAGCGAGGCCTCGGTGCTCGCGGCCGCGGCCGCGGTCGACAAGCAGCGCGCCCAGGGCGAGTCGCTCGGCGCGCTCGCGGGCGTGCCCATCGCGATCAAGGACGCGCTCTGCACGCTCGACGCGCCGACGACGTGCGGCTCGCGCGTCCTCACCCGGCGCGGCCCCGACGGGCGCCCGGGCGGCGCCGAGGCGGGCTGGCGCCCGCCGTACGACGCGACTGCGGTCACGCGCCTGCGCACGGCCGGCGCCCTCCTCGTCGGCAAGACGAACATGGACGAGTTCGCGATGGGCTCGTCCGGAGAAAACTCCGCGTTCGGCCCCGCGAAAAATCCGGTCGATCCGACGCGCACGCCCGGCGGTTCGTCGAGCGGGAGCGCGGTCGCGGTGGCGGGCGGCATGGCGTCGGCGTCGCTCGGCAGCGATACCGGCGGTTCGATTCGCCAGCCCGCGGCCCTCTGCGGCATCGTCGGCATCAAGCCGAGTTACGGGCGCGTGTCGCGCTACGGGCTCGTCGCGTTCGCCTCGAGTCTCGACCAGATCGGCCCCTTCGCGCGCGACGTGCGGAGCGCGGCGCACGTGCTCGCCGCCATTTCGGGCCCCGACGCGCGCGACTCCACGGCGGCGTCGCTCGCGGTCGGCGACTACGCCGCGGCGTGCGAACGCGACGTGCGGCCGCTTCGCATCGGCGTGCCCGAAGAGTACTTCGCCGCGGGGCTCGACCCCGAGGTGGCCGAGCGCGTCCGCGCCGCGATCACGGCGCTCGAGCACGAGGGTTGCGCCGTACGCCCGGTCAAGCTGCCGCACACCGACTCGGGGGTCGCGACGTATTACATCGTCGCCACGGCCGAAGCGTCGAGTAACCTCGCCCGCTTCGACGGCGTGCGCTTCGGCCTGCGCATCGAGCCCGAACGCGCAAACCTCGTGCAGATGTACGGAGCAACGCGCGACGCCGGCTTCGGCGCCGAGGTGAAGCGCCGCATCCTGCTCGGCACTTACGTGCTGAGCGCCGGCTACTACGACGCGTACTACAAGAAAGCGCAGCAGGTGCGCACGCTCATCCGCCGCGACTTCGACGCGGCGTTCGAGAACGTCGACGTGATCGCGACGCCCACGAGCCCGACGCCGGCGTTCCGGCTCGGCGAAAAGGTGGACGACCCGCTCGCGATGTACCTCGGAGACATCTACACGCTGCCGGCGAGTCTCGCGGGCATCGCGGGCATGAGCGTGCCGTGCGGCAACACCCGAGCGCGCGCCGATCGCCCCGCCCTGCCCGTCGGACTCCAGCTCCTCGCTCCCGCTTTCGGCGAAGAGAAGCTCCTCACCGTGGCTGCCGCGGTCGAACGGCTCACTCCTCCGTGAGTGACCGGGCGCCGTGGCTGATTGAACGGCTTTCGCCGGCGAACGCTCCCGAGCTCGCGCGCCTCTTCGAGCGCGCCGGGTCGAGCTGCTTCTGCTCGTATTGGCACTTCACCGGCGACAAGAACGAGTGGCAGGCGCGCCTCGCATTCGAGCCGGACAAGAATCGCGCGGAGCTCCTCGAACGAGCCGCCCTGCCGCTCGCCGGCCTCGTCGCGCGGAACGACGACGGCGCGGTCGTCGGATGGATGAAGCTCGAGCCCGCGACGAATCTCGGCAAAATCTACGCGCAGCGCCCCTACCGCGCGCTACCCGGACTCGTGCCGTCGCGCGACGGCGTGTGGACGGTCGGCTGCTTCCTCGTCGATCCCGAGTTTCGCCGGCGCGGCGTCGCGCGGCTCTTGCTCAAAGCCGGCATCGCCGCGGCCGAGGTCGCGGGGGCGCGCTCGGTCGAAGCGTTCCCGCGCCGGGCCGAAGGCGTCCGTGACGAAGAGCTCCTCGCCGGTCCGTTCGCGCTCTTCGCGAGCGAGGGCTTTCGGCTCGTCCACGAGCAGATCCAATACCCGGTCCTGCGGCGAGATTTGTGAGTAGACCCGGAAGCACGGTCGTCGTCGACGGGACGATGGTCTACGCTGAGGGTCGCTTCCGGAATGTCGCCCGCCCTTCGCCTACGCCGGCTCGACGCGCTCCATGCGCTCGCAGGTAGGCTCGCGGCGGAGTCGGCGGGCGGCGTGCTCGGCGACTGCCTCGACCTCCTGCTCGACGCGACGCCCGCGCGTTGCGCGCTCGCGTTCACCTCGGACGGCGCGGTCGAACCTGCGGCCGAACGGCGACTTTCGCGCCGGCCCGAGCTCGACCCGAGCCGGCTCCGGCGCGGCGCGCGCGCCCTGGCGGAGCGCGCCGCCACGTCGCGGCGCGTGGTGCAGGTGAACGACGTGCGGCGCGAGGTCGAGACGGTGGAGGACGCCACGGAAATCGCGGCGCTCGGGGTGCGCGCCGTGCTCGCGCACCCGGTGATGCACCGGCGCACCGTGCTCGCGACGCTCGTGCTCATGTTCGACGACGCGGCGATGCTCGACGAAGAGACGGTGCGCTACATCACGACCGTGTGCGCCGTCGCGGCGCTCGGCCTCGAACGCGACCGTCACGCCGAGGAAGCCCAGACCGATCGCAACCGGCTCGTCGCGGGCGGCGCGAACGCGGGCGTCGGCCTCGTGACGGCGACCGTCGCGCACGAGCTCAAGAGCCCCGCGGGCGCGCTCGCCATGCAGCACGACGAGCTCGCGCGCGTGGTCGAACAGCTCGGCATTTTGGCCGGCTCGAGCGACACCGCGCTCGGGGGCAGCGTCGCCGAGCTCGCGGAGCTCACCGGCGACATGGCCGTCGCCATCGCGCGCATCGGCGAGACGATCGAAAAGCTCACCTCCGTCGGCAAGCGCGAGCGCCCGCTCGCGCGGCTCGACGTGAGCGCGGTCGCGCGCGAGGCCATGGTCGTCGCCCGGCCGCACCTCGAACGGCTCGGCGTGACCCTGAACGAACGCTACGACGAGGACTGCTTCACGCTCGGCCGCTCGGACACGCTCGGACAGGTCGTCTTGAACCTCGCGTTCAACGCGGCCGACGCGTGCTCCGGCGGCTCGCGACCGCAAGTCTGGATCCGCACGGCCGTCGACGGCCCGCACGTCTTGCTCATCGTGCAAGACAACGGCCCCGGCGTGCCGCCCGACGCCGTCGAAAACATCTTCACCCCGTTTTTCACGACCAAAACGCGCGGAACGACGGCCGGGCTCGGCCTCAAAATCTGCAGCGACGTGGTCGCGGATCACGGGGGCCACATCGAGGTGCACGAGCGCGCGGGCGGCGGCGCGGCGTTCCACGTGCTCTTGCCGCGCGTCGACAGCGACGGCCAGGCCTCGCTCAGCGAGACGCCGCTGCCGCCCTCGGTGAGTCGCCCGGGCGAGCGCCGCATCCTCGTCATCGACGACGATCCGGTGATGTCGCGCACGCTCCGCCGCGGCCTGAAGCCGCACGACGTCCGCACCTCCTCGAGCGCTTCCGAAGCCGAAATCCTCCTGCTCGATCCGTCGTACACGCCCGATCTCGTCGTGTGCGACGTGTTTTTGCCCGGCGCGAACGGCCACGTGCTCCACGAGCGTGTGCGCGCCGAACGCCCTCACGTCGCCGATCGCTTCGTGTTCGTCACGGGCGGCGCGCTCGGCCGCGCGGAAGCCGACTACATCAAGCTTTCCGGCCGCCCCACGCTGCTCAAGCCCGTCGACGTGAAATCGCTCCTCGCCCTGCTCGGCCCCGCGGCCACGCACGACTCGACGCCGCCGACCTCCGTGAAAACGCTCACCGAAGCCGGCACCTCCGAACGGCCGACGCTCGCGCCGCCCGAGCCCACCGGCGGCACGCTCCCCTCGGCCGACTCCGAGCCCGACACCCAGCCGAAGCCGTAAAGGCGGGCGGCTCGTCGATTTTGGGTGTTCCCGACCGCTGGTCGGACGCTCGACTCGGACCTCGACGGGTCGGCCCCTGCACGAGACCATCTCGCGCCCGTCCGGCAAGGCGGGCCGCGTTCAGCGCTCGTCTTTGGTGCGCGCGAGCGGCAAGTAATCCTCGACGCGCTGCGCGGGCAGCGTGCCGCTCCGCGACGGCAGCGCGCCGACCGCGGAGAGCCACGAGACGAGCTCGGCCGCGCCGGCGGGGACGCCCATGCGCTCGGTCGCATTCTGGATGGCGAGCGCGAAGGCCGCGGCGCTCGCGTAGCGGTTGCCGCGCTCGCGGGCGAGCGCGGTGCGCGCGATGTCGAGCACCTCTTGCGGGATGCCGTGGCCGTACTTGTCGAGGTTCGAGATGTCCGCGTCGTGGATTTTCGTCAGGATCTCGAACTCGTTTTTGCCCGAAAAAAGCGGACGCGCGAGCAACATCTCCGCGAGCACGATGCCGAGCGCGAACACGTCGCTCCGCACGTCGATGGTGCCGCCCATCGCTTGCTCGGGCGACATGTACCCGACCTTGCCCTTGAGCTCGCCCGGGTGCGTGCGGCGATCGACGAACGCGGAGAGCAAGATGCCGAAGTCGCCGAGCTTCACCTCGCCGGTGCGGCCGATGAGCACGTTGCCCGGCGAGACGTCGCGATGCACGATGCCGAGCGAGCGCCCCTCCTCGTCGCAGGCGCTGTGCGCGAAGTCGAGCGCGCGCAAGACTTCGTGCGCGATGAAGAGCGCGACCGGCACGGGGAAGCGACGGCGCGCGCTCGCGACCAAGCGCAAGAGCCGCGCGAGCGAGAGCCCGTCGACGTACTCGAGCGCCATGAACACTTCGCCGTCGCTCTCGCCGAAGTCGATCACCTGCACGATGTTCGGGTGCGAAAGGCTCGCGCAAATCCGCGCCTCGTCGCAGAACATCGCGACGAAGCGCGCGTCGCGCGCGAGCTCCGGCAGAATGCGCTTGACTGCGAACTTCTTGTTGAAGCCGCGCGGGCCCGGTCGCGTCGCGACGAACACCTCCGCCATGCCTCCCAGGCCGAGCCGATCCCCGAGCACGTAGGGGCCGAGGCGATGCTGACCGGGCGGATCCATCTCTTACCCCGAGTCTAGCCGACTCGCTCGATCCCCGCCTCCTCGAACGTCATGCAACGACGCGAAATGGTGAGGCACTGTGGTAGGGTCGGCCTTTCGGAGCCTGAAAGTGAGCGACGAGCGCACCTTGGAACACTCGCCCGCACCGGCATCGTCTCCGTTGTCGGCATCGTCTCCGCTGTCGGCGCCGTCGCCGCGGCGACGCGTGGTCGCCGTCACCGGAGCGACCTCGTTCATCGGCACGAACCTCATCGGCGTGCTGGAAGAAGATCCCGGCGTGCACAAGCTGCTCGCGCTCGACACGCAGCCGCCACCGACGGCGATCGCGAAAACGCGCGTTTACGAGCTGAATCTCACGAGCGCCGCCGCCGAAGAGCGGCTCGCCGAAGTGTTCGCCGCCGAAGCGGTGGACACGGTCGTCCATCTCGCATTTTTGCCTTCGCCGACCCACGCGAGCGGTTATTCCCACGAACTCGAAAGCGTCGGGACCATGCACGTGCTCAACGCTTGCCGGCGCACGCGCGTGAAAAAGCTCGTGATGTGGAGCCAAACATTGCTCTACGGCGCGCACCCGACGAACCCGAATTTCCTTTCCGAGAAGCACCCGCTCAGGGCGCGCCGCACCGAGCCGTTCTTGGCTGACAAGATCGAAGCCGAGAACGAAGCGCTCCGCTTCGGCAAGCCGGGCCAGGGACGCACCGTCACGATTTTGCGCACCGCGCCGATCGTGGGGCCTACGGTCGACAACTTCGTCACGCGCTTCTTGAGCCATCGGCTCGTGCCGACGGTGCTCGGCTTCGATCCGCTGTGGCAGTTTTTGCACGAGGCGGACGCGATCGCGGCGTTTCGGCTCGCGATCATGCGTGACGCGCCGGGCGTCTTCAACGTCACGCCCGAGGGCGTTTTGCCGCTCGGGACCGCGATCCGTCTCGCGGGGCGCCAGGCGCTGCCGCTGCCGCGGCCGTTCGCGGGCTCGCTCGCCGGCGCTCTCTGGGTCGCGCAGGTCGCCGAGGCGCCGCCTTCGTTCTTCGACTACCTGCAGTACGTCTGCGTCGCCGACGGCAGCCTCGCGCAGAAGGTTCTCGGGTTTCGTCCGCTCTACACGAGTCGTGAAGCGTTGATAGATTTCGCGAACGCGCAGCACCTGCGTGAGGTGAAGCTTTTGTCGGAGACGCCGGCGTGAAGAAAGACAAGCCGAAACGCGCTCGCGCCGTTTCGAAGCCCGCCCGCCCGAAAACCCGCGCCGCCGCGCTCGACTCGAGCCAGCGCTCGGCCTCGACGCGCGCGAGCCAAAAACCCGCGGGCCGCAAGCGACGGAAACCCGATTCGAGCGTGCCGCAAAACGATCTCGAGCGGCACGCCGTGCCCGCCGAACACGCGGTCGCGCAAGAGGACGCCGGGCCGTCGAGCGAATCGCCGGTGAGCCTGCGGCTCGAAGACGACGAGACGCTCGTCGAAGAAGCGCCCGAGCTCGGCCTCGGCTCGCGCATGGTGCCGCCGCACATCGGCTGGTCCGATCCGCTCGAGTCGATGCCGCCCGCGGCTCGCCCGCGCGGCGACGTCGCCGAGCAGATCCGCGCGCTCGAGGCGCGCCTCGACGGCCTCATCCGCACCGGCGCGCTGCCGAAGCCGGCGGACGCGCCGGACGGGCCGCCCGCGAGCGAAGCGTTGCGGCTCGTCCCGCCGGAACGCGAGCTCCCGACGGCGCCCGCGGACGATCTCGCGGCGAGCCCGTACTTCGTGAAGCGCTGGGGACGACAAGGGTTGCGGAGCCGCTCCGAGGAGGTCGACGACTTCGGCCTCGACCCCGTGTACGAGAGCCGCTTCCGGCCGATTGCGGAGTTTCTGTACCGCCACTACTTCCGCATCAAGACGCAGGGCATCTCGCAAATTCCCGCGACGGGCCGCTGCATCATCGTCGCGAATCACTCGGGCACGCTGCCGCTCGACGGGCTGATGCTGCGGACGGCGCTCAGGCTCGAGCACCCGGCGTCCCGCGAGCTGCGCTGGCTCGCCGAGGATTTCCTGTTTTACCTGCCGTTCGCCGGCGTCTTCATGAACCGCGTCGGCGCGGTCCGCGCCTGTCAGGAGAACGCCGAGCGCTTGCTCGGCAAGGACGGCTTGCTCGCGGCGTTTCCCGAGGGCGTGCAGGGCATTCGCAAGCTCTTCAGCGAGCGCTACCAGCTGCAGCGCTTCGGGCGCGGCGGCTACATCAGGCTCGCGCTCCGCATGCAGGCGCCCATCGTCCCGTGCGCGATCATCGGCGCGGAAGAGACGAACCCGCTCCTTTACCGACTCGAGTCCGTCGCTTCGCTCGTCGGCCTGCCGTACATCCCCGTCACGCCGACGTTCCCGTTGCTCGGGCCGCTCGGGCTCGTTCCGGCGCCGAGCCGCTGGACGATACGCTTCGGCGAGCCGGTGTCGCTCGACGGTTACGGGCCGCAGGCCGCCGAAGACCACGTGCTCGTCGGACGCCTGTCGGAGCGCGTGCGCGGAGCGATCCAGGCGATGCTCGACAACGGCGTGCGGGACCGGAAGAGCGTCTGGTTCGGGTGATCGACGGGGTTTACGTCGTCGACAAGCCGGGCGGGCTCACGAGCCACGACGTCGTCGGCAAGCTCAGAAAGCTGCTCGGGACGCGCGCCGTCGGGCACGCCGGGACGCTCGATCCGATGGCGACGGGCGTCTTGCTCTTGCTCGCGGGCGAAGCGACCAAGCTTTCACCGTACCTCACGCTCGAAACCAAGTCGTACCGCGCCGAGGTGCGCTTCGGGCTCGCGACGGACAGCCTCGACATCGACGGCCGCGTGGAGCGCGAGGTGGCGGTGCCGCCGGGCGCGCTCGACGAAGCCGCGCTCGCGCGGGCGTTCGCCGCGGAGCGCGCGCGCAGCGAGCAAGCGCCGCCGCTCATCAGCGCGATCCAGGTCGGGGGTGAGCGGGCGCATCGCCTGGCGCGGCGCGGCGAAACGCCCGAGCTTGCACCGCGTCCCGTGCGCGTGACGCGGCTCGAGCTCACCGCCGTGCGCGCCGATCGCGTCGAGCTCGAGGTGACGGCGACCAAGGGCTATTACGTGCGCGCGCTCGCGCGCGACCTCGGGGAGCGGCTCGGGCTGCCGGCGTGCCTGTCGGCGCTCCGCCGGACCGAGAGCGGCGGCTTCACCTTGGCCGAAGCGCTCGCTTGGCCCGTCGCGCCGGGCACGCCGCCGCTCGCCCTCGTCGCCGCAGCCCGGCGCTGCCTGCCGAGCGCCGAGCTGTCGCTCGAGGGGCTGAAGCGCGCCCGGCTCGGACAGCCGCTCGCCCCCGAGCACTTCGTCGTCGCGCCCGCCACGGACGGACCGAGCGCCTGGACCCACGACGGCGCGCTCGTCGCCGTCGGTTCGCGTCGTGAAGAGAGCTTTCGTGTGCTCCGCGGCTTCGGCCCGCGCTGAGACGGCGCCCGGCCCGAGGCCGGGCCGACGGCGGTGCGCTAGCCGAGCTCGACGGCCGTCACCGTCAGGCCGCGCGCCGTGAGTCGCTCGACGAGCCGCTCGGGGAGGTTCCGCGCGTCGGTGCCGGGGCGGAGCTCGAGCCGGAGCGAAACCTCGCGCCCCTCACCCCGCACAGTGACGACCGTCCCTTCGTAGCTGCCGCCGAGCTCGAGCCGTGCGACGCCACGCCGGCGGTCCCCGCCCCAGGCGATGCGCCGCACCGCCTCTTCGAGCTCGCGCGCGTCCGCCACCTCACGATTGACGGACGTGGGCGCCGCCGCGGCCGGAGCCGCTGACGCCACCGGGCCGGGCACCGCCAAACTGCGAGCCAGCGGATCGAGCTCGGGCTCGTCCCGATTGGCGCGCGGTCCGGCCGACCGCGGTCCCTTCGCGGGAAGTGTGCCCTGACCTGCTTGATCCAGCCCCACCGCGCCGCGTTTGGAAAAGCCGGCCCATGGGCCCAACATGACCGCTTTGGGCATCGGAGCCTTCGCAAGAAGCGCCTGAAAGCCTAGCGCCAAATTCTTGAGATGATTGGGCTTCCCTGCGGCAGGCGCCGGGGCGGCACCTTGAGTCGCAGCGACGGACGGAGCTCGGCTGACCATGAATCGGGAGTCGGCCGGCGGATCCCCGGGTTGCGTCGGGGGGAGTGGGTTCGTTACGCTTCCGGACGAGGAGGTCGCGCTGATGAGTTCGGCGCGGCCGAGTCCCCATTGGATCCAGAACCAGCAACGCGCTCTTTTTCGGAAGTCATCGCTCTGAGCCTTGCGGTGCTTCCCGCCGCGCTTGCTGCGTTCTACGGAGCCGCCAATTGGTCGTTGGCGCAGCTGCCGGGGACCCGGCGTGCCGCGCTGCGTGATTCACTCGAAGGCGCGCCCCGTGCCGCCCTCGACCGCTACATCGAAAAGCGGGAGGTCATCGAGGCACGCTGGCTCGTGGTTCGGGCCATCGGCGTGGCGCTCACCGCGGTCCTCGTGGCCTACCAGCTGCCGCCCTGGTTCGGTCTCTGGGGACCGGTCGCGGCGGCGCTCGGGTCGGTCGCGATCTACGCGATACCGGCCGAGATGCTCAAGGCCGCGGCGACTCAGGCGCCCGAGCGGTGGGCCCCGTGGTTTTTGCGGCTGCTCCGGCCCGTCGAGTTCCTGGTAGCGCCCCTCGCTGCGACGCCGATCTGGTTGAGCTCGCTCGTGACGAAGACGCTCGAAGGAAGCCGTACGGAGCCGCCCCCGGCGGTGACGGGCAACGAAGTCGAGCTCATCGTGACGGAGGGCGAAATGGCGGGCGCGCTCGACCACGAGCAGTCCGAAATCATCCGCAACGTGCTCGAGTTCGGCGACGTGCGCGCTCGCGACGTGATGGTGCCCCGCACGCAGACCATCTCCTTCGAGATCTCGGTGCCGGTTGAAGAAATTCTTCGTCACGTCGCCGACGCCGCGCACTCCCGTTACCCGGTTCACCGCGAGACGGTCGACAACGTGGTCGGCGTGCTCCACGCGAAGGACCTGCTCCACGCCGTCGCGAGCGGGAGCGCCGCGACGTTGCACCTCGAGTCGATCCTGCGGCCGGTCGTGTTCGTCCCCGAAAGCCAGTCGGCAGCGAGCGTGCTCAAGGACATGCGCAAGGGCCGGCACCACCTCGCGATCGTCATCGACGAGTTCGGCGGTTTCAGCGGCATCGTGACGCTCGAGGACCTGCTCGAGCAGATCGTCGGCGACATCCGCGACGAGCACGACGTGGAAGAGGCCCCCATCGCCGACCTCGGCGACGGCCGTTTGATCGTGGACGGCAGCCTCGCGCTCGCCGACCTCGGGCGCTACCTCGGCACCGAGCTGCCGGCGGACGGCGACTACCACTCGCTCGGCGGCTTCCTCGCCGCCAATCACGGACGCGTTCCGGAAGTGGGCGCGACGCTCTCGAAGTTCGGCCTCGAGTTCATCGTGCGCGAGGCGGACGACCGTCGCGTTTCGAAGGTCGAGGTGCACCGCGAAGCGCCGCCCATGTCGATTGCGCCCCGTACCCCCGGGCGCGTTTCGGCCGCTTAAGCGCCGCGGCCGCCCTCGGGGGGGTTTGGGCCCGTTTCCGCGCCGGGGCCCCCCGCGGCGGGCGCCCCCACGACGCTCGTTCGCTGGAACGCGAACGCTCAGCTCTTGCCGATCTTCTTCAGCTGATCGACGAGCTTCTGGCCCTTCTCGATGAGGCCCGTCTTGTCGACGCCGGGCGTCGGGTCGCCCTGCAGCACCGTCTGCATCTGGATGAGCTTCGAGACCAGCGAGCCGATCACGTCCGATTGACAGACGGCGGCTTGGGTCTGCGGATTCACCGCGAGGTACGGCGCGTTGCTGCCGCCCGGGTCCCCGGACGTGTAGCGCTTGATCTTGGTCGTGTCCTTGCCGTCCTTGATCTCGATCTCGTCCGGCCAGGAGTAGGGCTTCTCCTTGCCGTCCTTGTCCTTCACCTTCTCGTCGCTCTGCACGAAAAACGGCGTGTCGAGCCGATCGAGGTTCACCCACGGACCGGACGGGCCGTTGCTGACCGTCGCGTACCAGTGGACCTTCGGCTTTTGACCCTCCGCGATGAGGTCCTTCAGCGTTTGGCTGCCGAGGAAGCGCTGGAGCGTCTCCTTCTGGTCGTTCATCGCCTCGACCGACGCCGAGTAGTCGATGAGCATCGCCAGGATTTCACGCTTGAAGCGGCCGATGCTCTTGTCCGCGAGCTCGCCCGTCCGAAACGGGATGTTGATCGCGCCGAGCTTCGTCACCTCTTCCGCCGGGTAGGTGCCCTTCTGCAGCAGTTTCGTCTGCGCGGACTTCACCGTGTCGGAGAGATCCTGAATTTGCTTGTTGGAGGCCTCGATGTCCTTCACGAGCTCCCCGGCGCCCTCGACCGCGGCCTTGGCGCCCTTGTCGCGCTCCGCGCCGCCGCCGAAAGCGAACCCGACCACGCCGCCGACGATGGCCGTGACGAGCGCGAGCACCATCACGCGACCGCGGCCGCTGCGCTGCGCCGCTCGGATGTCCTCCATATCGACGCGAATCTCGGCCGGGCGGGCCTGCACCGGCGCGGACTGGCGCGGCATGGACCCGTACGGATTGGTCGGATCGACCCGCGGCGCCTGCGAGGCCGATTGAAACGGCGGCACCGGCACGCCGGACGGCGTGCGTGGCTGCGCGGCCGGCATTTGTGAGGGGGAGCGCGGAACGGGCGCCGCCTGCGGGCGCGGGATGCCGCCTTGCGGCTGCGGTTGCGGTGCACCCATGGGGGGCGGCACCGACGCAGCTGCAGGAGCGCTCTTCTTGCCGAGGCGGGCCTTGAGATCGATTTTGGGCTTGTTGTCCGACATGGCGTGAGTAGAAGCCTTAGAGTCGCCGGGAGCGGTCGGTCTTGGCTTCGGGGGCCGCGACACTAGCGGTAGCGTCCGAAGCGGGCAAGCATCAATCGTGGCAAGGTGATGGAGCCACGGAATCCATGAAAAGCTTCATGCTCACCCGAAGGGATGGGGCACCGCTCCTCGGGTATCGCGCTGGGACGAGCGGACCAGCGCTCGCCCTCGCGAACGGCCTCGGCGGCCCGGTGAGCGCGTTCCGCCACCAGATCGAGCATTTCGAGCGCGGGTTTCGGGTCGTGACGTGGGACTACCGCGGCCTCTACGGCTCGCGCGGCGACGCTCCGCCCGATCGCGTCGACGTCGGCGCGCAGGCCGCCGATCTCGAAGATCTGCTGCGCTCGATCACGGACGAGCCGGCCGTCGTCGTCGGCTGGAGCATGGGCGTGCAGGTCGCGCTCGAGCTCGTCCGTGTCGCTCCGGAGCGGGTGCGCGCGCTCGTGCTCGTGAGCGGCACCTACGGGCGGCCGATGACGAATCTGCGCGTGCCGCGCGCCGAACGCTGGCTGCCGGAGCTCATCGAACGCGTGCGGCCGTACCACGCGGTCGGGTCGCGGCTCGTCGCGCTCGCGGCCCGCTCGCGCCGAGCGGCCGACCTCGTACGCCGGCTCGGTTTCGTGAATCCACGACTCGAAACCGAGACGCTCCTCGCGCTCGCCCGCGAGTTCAAGGAGCTCGATTTCGACGTCTACCTGCGCACGCTCGCCGCGCTCGAACGCCACGACACGGCGGCTCGACTCGCCGCGGTGAAGCAGCGCACGCTCGTCGTCGCCGGCGAACGCGACCCGCTGTTTTCCCCGCGCGTCGCGCGCGATCTCAGCGAACGCTTGCCGCACGCCGAGCTCTACGTCGTGCCGCGGGCCACGCATTACGCGCCGCTCGAATTTCCCGAGCTCGTGAACGCGCGCATCGACGCCTTCCTGGCCGAAATCCTGCGACCCGGCGTCGCCACGCCGGCCGCCGCCTCATCTCTTGTGGATTGACCGAACCCGGCGCCGGTGCAACGTTCGGTCCTATGAAGCGCGTGGTGGTCGTCGATAACTACGACTCCTTCACGTATAACCTCGTGCAGTACGTGGCGTCGCTCGGCGTCGAGTGCGACGTGCGCCTGAACGACAAGACGACGAGCGCCGAAATCGGCGCGTCGAAGCCCGACGGCGTCCTGCTCTCGCCCGGCCCCGGCACGCCGGACGACGCGGGCGTCACGCTCGACGTGATCCGCGAGCAGGCCGGCAAGATCCCGATCTTCGGCGTGTGCCTCGGCCACCAGTCGATCGGCCAGGCCTTCGGCGGCACCGTGCTGCGCGCCCCTCAGCTGATGCACGGGAAGACGTCGCTCATCGAGCACGACGGCCGCACGATTTACCGCGGCGTGCCCTCACCGTTCGAGGCCACCCGCTACCACTCGCTCATCGTGGAAGAGAAGAGCCTGCCCGCCTGCCTCGAAGTCACGGCGCGCGCGCCGGCCGGTGAAATCATGGGCCTCCGGCACCGCACGCTGGCCGTGGAGGGCGTGCAGTTTCACCCCGAGTCGATCCTCACCCAACACGGCATGCGTTTGATCGAGAACTGGATCGAGTCGCTATGAGCGAGGAGTTTCCGTCGTTCGCGAGCGTGCTCGCCGAGCTCATGCGCCCGGAAGGGTTGTC
>Ga0335083_10001748_pt1 | contig 29557 bp, 26 predicted proteins | sample Lox_Sample_42_FD_206716 | JGI IMG/M metagenome (GOLD analysis project Ga0335083, IMG submission 206716) | Soil microbial communities from Loxahatchee National Wildlife Refuge, Florida, United States - Lox_Sample_4.2 | ecosystem: Environmental > Terrestrial > Soil > Wetlands | place: USA...
GCCTAACGCCGCGGCTGTTGATCGCCGCCGCCTTGCACCCGTTGCGCGGTTGGGGGAACGTCCGGCAAAATGATTTCGCCGGCAATTTCATGCTTCCACATCGGACGCCCCGACTGCACGCTTCTGGCGTCCAGCAAGCAATGCACAATGCGGATGCCGCCGGCCACGTTTTCAGGACTTTCGACCAGGCTGATGCGCTTGTCACCGACGTCGTAATAAGCCAAGGGGCGCGGTATTCTAATCGCTTGTGGAACGCGGTCCACGGCAACGGTTGCCGTTCCACTTTCGACATCGACGCGCGCCTGGCCCGATTCGATTTTCCGCGCCGCGGCAATGGCTTCCTGCGTGGGAGGCACACCGTTGGCAAAGGTCACCCCCTTGGCAAATTGCCGCTCGGCACGCCAAGTGAGGACCATTTCGTGACCGTCAATGGCGGCCACCGAGTTGAACGAAAGGCCAATGCCGCCGTCGACCGCAATCCAATCGGGCAGGACGATTGGCTGCGTGTGCTTGATCAGTTTTCCACTGGGCGCATCGAGCACGACAATATCCATCGTATTGATTTGTCCTTGGCCGCGCGGCGCTTGGGCAAGCAATTGATCGCCGTCGAGAGCTAATGGATGAAGCGCCTCCTTGCTCTCCCAGATGGCTTGGCCGCTTTCCAGATCGACGGCTTCAACGCCATCGTTCATACTGGAGACATAAGCGATTTTGCCCGCTGTATCGGCAATACCGCCGGGAATGACCACCCAGGGAGTTGACACTGCGGCATTGGAGTATTCATCGGCCACAACCGCCGAAGTTAGCCCGCCCAGAGCGATGACTAGAAGCGCCGCGAAGCCTGCGATAATGATTCGTTGACGAGCTGCCCGCGCTATGCAATGTGTATTCACGACGACATCCTCCATGCAGGTCGTGGCGATTTGATCTTTAGCCCATGGCCTCCGGCCGCGGATAGCCATCCGTTTGAAGGGGCGAATTTTAGCGAGAGTTAGCGATATCCCAAAGGCCAGCTTGATCGACAAATTCCGGCACTTCGGCCGTTTCCACCCGGTGCAAAGTGCTTTTTAAGGGGTCGAAACTGACAGCACGGCGGCCGGCTGCCCATTCGCGCCAGACCAACTGCGGAAATATCCACGCATCGCGGAGATAGCGTTTGGCCAAACGACGGGGTTCTCCCAGCAGGCGATGCAGCCATTCCAGGCCTACGCGCCGCATCCACGCCGGAGCCCGCGGTTTTTCGCCGGCCAGAAAATCAATGGTTGCCCCCACGCACAGCGCCACCGGCGCCGCAATTTGGCTGCGATGTGCATGAACCCACAACTCCTGCTTGGGCGCACCCAAACCAATAATGAGCACGTCGGGGCGAGCCTGGGCAATGTGTCGAAGAATTGCGGCGTTTTCGGTCGGATTTTTTTCGAAACCCAGCGGCGGACTATAAGTGCCGACCACCGTCACCGCCGGCCACTGCTGCTCGATATTTTGAGCCGCCCGCTCCGCAACGCCGGGCGCGGCGCCCAACAGAAACACACGCAGCGGTGAAGGGTCGAGCACGTAGGCGCGGGCTTCGGCATCCACTGTTTCAAACAGTGCCGGCACCAAATCGCTGCCGGGCACGCGTTCCGGGATGGGTCGATGCAGCAATTTTGCGGCGGCCAACACGGGAAAGCCATCAGCCAGCACCAGTGAAGCATCGGCATAGGCCCGCTGCAATCCGACGTGTTTCTGAAACATTACGGCGTGATCGACGTTGGGCGTCACCACGTAGTGGCAGTTTCCGTCACGATTTTGAACCCAATCGAGCAATTGTCCAACAGCATCGGGCATACGGAGGGCATCGAGCTTCATCCCGAATAAATGGACGGTGCTTTTCGTTGTGCGAATGCCGACGGTTTTCATTGTTTCGCAACTTGGTAGACTCATCGTTGTTTCTCGGCTTGGCGTTGGTGCATCGTTTTCCACGCTTGATGTTCTCATCGCTTGAGCGCGCTTCGATAGATTTCGGCCACACCGGCGGCCATGGCGGTATCGGAAAATCGCTCCGCGTGACTGGCCACGGCGTTGGCTCGCAGCGATTGCCAGTCGTGCTTCCCAGTGACAACCGCCGCGATGTTGTTGGCCAATTCCCCGGCGTTGTTCGGTTCTGTCAGCAACCCGTCGTGGCCGTGGCGAATGACATCGGCAATGCCTTCCACGCGGCTGCCGATAGGGGGCACGCCGGAAGCCATGGCCTCAAGCACAGCCATCGGCATGCCTTCCGGCAAGATGCTGGGCAAAACCAGCAGATCAAGCTCGTCCAGTTCGCTGTTGATGTTCTGCCGAAAACCGCGCCATTCAACGAGATTGCCAATGCCCAGCTCGCAGGCCAGTTGCAGCGAATGTTCCTGATACTGCGGCGTTTCAAAGCCGCCAATGACACGCAACTTCACCGGCATCCCCTGGCTGTTCAAAATAGCCAGCGATTCCAGGAGCACTTCTAATCCTTTGCGAGGACGCAAAAGTGCGACCATGCCCACGGTCCAACTATTTTTCGGTGCGCGACGGTTGGCCAAATTACTGCGTTTGGAGACGCCATTGGGAACAAGATGTACTTGTTCCGTAGCAACTCTCCAGCGGCGAATGTAATCTGCCGACGATGGCGATACGGCAATGATGGCTGCTACCCGGGTAAGACTTGCCCGTTCACAGTAGGCCGATAGCCGGGCCAGCCAGCCGCAGCCAACTTCAGTGGCCGTATGGCCATGCACATGATGTACCAGTGGCACGCCGGCCAGCCGCGCCGCAATTTGACCAATGAGCGCGGTCCGCGGCGTGTGCGTGTGGATCAAGTCGAACCGCTGGGCGCGCACAATTCGGGCCAGCCGCCAGGCCGGCCGCAAATCGAATCGGGAGCGCATCGGCAGTGAGAAGAGCGGCGTGTTTTGGCAGTGGCGATCGGTGGGAAAACGATCGGGCTTGATGCAGGCAATCGCCACATCGACGCCAAACTGCGGCAATCGCAGGGCCAACAAGTCTTGCACGCGCTCCGCTCCGGCATAATGTTCGCCATTGACGACGTGCAAAACACGCAGGATATCTGTAGCAGGGGGGGGCGGTGCATTGGCGGGGGCGCCATGCAGACATGGGACATTGCCATCAGGCAAATGCTCTGCAAACGGCACCTTGGTCAACGGCGTCTTGGGCAGTTCAAGCAGCGTCGGGCTCATGGGCATGGGGGTTCCTGCTTATGGAAATCCGACAAGATCTGTGGACAAACCAACGCAAATCGTCTTTCCGTTCAATAGGCCCCCTTGCAAGTGATAACCTTCAGAGGCGTGCGCACGAGGAGCTTAAAATCGGTCCACAGATTTTGGTGGCGCAGGTACCAGATATCCATTCGCACCCAATCTTCGAAGCCGATTTCGCTGCGGCCGCTGACTTGCCAGAGGCAGGTTAAACCAGGCTTCACGGCCAGCCGTCGCCGCTGCCAGGCCTTGTATTTGGCCACTTCCTTGGGGACCGGCGGGCGCGGCCCAACCAACGACATTTGCCCCAACAGCACATTGATCAATTGCGGCATTTCGTCGATGCTGGTTTTTCGCAACCAGCGGCCGAGGCGCGTCACACGGGGATCACAACGGTTTTTGAAAATCGGTCCGTCTTGCTCATTTTGCACTAAATGTTGCAGTTTGTCGGCGTCCAATCGCATGGTGCGAAATTTGAACATCCAGAAGCGTCGGCCACACTGCCCCACACGCTCCTGCCGGAACAATGGCCGGCCCCGGGTTGTCACGACCAGCACGGCAAAAACGGTTAGCAAAATCGGCGACAACAGCACAAGCAATGCTAATGAGCCGACAATGTCCAAGGCTCGCTTCGCAGTTTGATATTCCGGCGATAAATTCCCTTCGGCCCAAATCAGCGGCATTCCGGGAATGTTTGCTTCTACAGCCAGCCGCTGCCGCGATGGCAATTGCCGGGGCACGAATAATCTTGGCCGAGCGGCGGGGATGTGCTGGTCGGCGGTGTGCGGTGGAGATAAAACCGCCACGGTGCCTGCATCGTCGTTCATGAGGCGCTGAATGGATGGCTTCCATTGGCCGAGCTGCCTACTCATACGCTTCAACATGCTTGCTCCTTGGATGACTGCGTAAGGGGAAGTTTGGGCAATCATGAATCCAGAATTGCGGATTCGGCATGTATCCACTCAAAGGCAAAGAGCATGCCCAAGGTGCGTTTCAGAAATCCGCTGTCGGTGTAAACGTTGATGTAAAAAGCGGTTGCGGATTGAAGCCGCCTTGAGCTGGCAGCGTTTTAGATTGTTCCGAGCCACCTCACTGTTTCCGCCAATCAACGTGCTGTTGCCGCCCGGCAACATCTTGGTGAGGCCAAATTCGCAGCCGCTTCAAAGCGATTGAGCCGCCAGCACCGGAACTGGTTTTCTTTGATGTAGCGAAGAATTTTCTTTTTTCGTATTGATTGGGACCGCGTTTGCCGCCAGGCCGGAAACGATCGCGGCGGCCAGAAACATCAGTAGATTAGCGCCATCCATGATGTTTGTATCGTGGAACAACGCGGTGGGCAAATACGCTGCCACGAGCGCCATAAACATGATGCCGGATTGTCTCACTGCGGCCGAAGTGCGGGGGTCGCGATAAATTTTCCAGGCACTGTGAAGCCACAGCAACAGCAAGAGCACAAACAAGCACATGCCCACTAACCCGGTTTCCACCAACAGCGCCAAAAACGCATTGTGCTGCACGTAGGGAATCACTTTTTCCAATGGGAGACTGCTGTTGGAACGGTCAGCCAAATAGGGGAGTTTTTCGCGGTCGTACTGGCCGAAGCCACAACCCCACAACGGCCGATCCAAAAACATTTGATAGGCGACTTCCGCCAGAATGGGCCTGAGCTCGGCCGATTCCTCCGACGCGGCGGCATCTAAATTCACATCGCGTTTGATGTTCCACATGCTGTCCCATTTGGCGGCGAATAGAGTGATTGCTCCCATCGCGCTCAGACACAAAAACAAACGCCGCCACGATCGGGGAACGCTAAAACCTATGAATACGGCGAGACCCAATCCGCCGCCGATCCAGGAACAGCGGGTGAGTGTGGCGTATACCGCTGCCAGGGTTAACGCCGTAAATGCTAATAAGATTAATTGACCAAGGCGGCCCAGCACCGACCAAAAAGTTAGCGCTGCCAGCAGGCCGGCCATCAGATAAATCCCCATTTCGGCCGGATTTAAAAACGGCCCACGCGCGCGACCGAAAAACTCCGTTGTCGGTGAGCAGATGTACGATGGAAACACAGCCCACCACTGGCCCGTGCTTTCGGCCAAAGCGGTGAATGTTAAATAGACGCCGAACAGGGCCAGTGCGCCCCAAGCGCGGCGGACCGTACGATCGTCTAACGGCGATTGCCGCACGATCCAATAAATCATGGCTGGCATCAGCCAGTAAAAAATCCAGTGGGCCGCCGGCGTGGAAGTGGCAGAACCTTTCCAATTGTGAGTAAAGGTGCTGATGCCCAACATAACCAGCAAAGCCAACAACACCCAGTCGGCGCGTCCGGTCGGTTTTGGATCATTGAATCCCCAGCGGCGATGCACGATGTAGGCGATCGCCATTAATCCGATCAGCCCACGATCCGCGCTCAGAGGGAGTCCGCCGTCGGCATGCCAAAACTGATAACCGAAGCAAGCGCTCACAATCATCACGGCTAAGCAACCACCCACTAGTGAGCCGCGCAGCACAAACCAGCCAATCCAAACCAGGGCGGCACAAGCGGCAACGATTGTTAAAAAATCCATCGGCACGTGCTTCCTGAGGCCGAAAGCAAGTTTGCCGCCGCCGCTGGTTTAGCGAACTGGCGTCAACTTTCTCAAAGCCTGCTTTAAGGATAGATCGCGGCCACCGATTTCATGCTCCGACGTGAGTTCTCGATGAGAGGCAAACTTACGAACAGGATGTCCATTGCCCTCAACAGGCGAAAACTCTCCACAGGCCAATGGCGGAATCTCGGCGCCTACCAGAGGCTGCGATTGGGTCGCTTGTCGCACGGCTTCCGATTGTGTCGGATTTACCGTGAGAAACACGATGCCCAAGCCCAAGAGCAAACCGCCCAATATGCCGCCCAATACGATGGTCGTCTTCCCAGGCCCAACGGGCGAATCTCCGGCGACCGGGGCGTCGATAGCGGCAATCAAACTGGCTGTCAGAGCAGCCGCTTGGCTGGCTCGTGATTCGGCCAACTCTTGCTCGGCGGTCTTCAGAATGTCGGCCCGCTGATTACGCTCCGCCACCAGATTGGCGTATTCGGCCCGCATGCCCGCTAAGGTGCTCAATCGCTGCCGAGCGTCGTTCAACTGAGATTTCAAAAGATCAGCCCGAGCTTGGGAAAGTCGCAAATCGGATTGCACGCCGACGATGGCCGAATCGATTTCGGCCCGGACTTTGTCGGCAATTTCCTGTTCGGCAATTTTGGCCGCGACAACCGACGGATGGTCGGCCGTCAGGTTGCCCAGCAGTTGCGAGGTGCGGAGTTGGGCATCGACCAAGCCGTCTTTCAAACGGCGCAGTTCGGGCTGGGCCTCCAACAAGCGATTCGGGGCCGAAGCCAGCGACCGGCCATCGGTTTTTGAGACTTGCAGCAGAGAGAGCAATTCTTGATTGCCGTCGATGGCCTGTTGGGCTTGCCGCAATTCTTGATCCATTTCGTTGATGGAACGGCGCAATGGGCTGTCGCCACCGCCCAGATCGTTGAGCATGCGCAATTCGCCTAGATCGGCCCCGACGCGGCTTTCGATTGCCGTTAATTCTTCGGTGGTGCTATTCAAATCGGTCTTGGCCAAATCGACGGTTTTGCTTAATTCGGCGATCAGACTTTGCGCTTTTTGATTGCGCAGCTCCTGCGATCGCAACTGTAGTTGCCGACAAATTGCGGCGGCCAAATCGACGGCTCGCTGGCGATTTTCCGCTTCGACATTCAAATAAAACACTTCGGTCTTTCCGAATTCGGCTCCTTTGGGCGGCACCAACTTCACGTGGCCTTGCAGCGCGGCGACTGCCGCATCGGTCGGCCAGGACGGGACATTTTTTGATTTTGAATCGGGACCCACTTCGGCCAGCGCGGCGCTTAACACCGAACGGCTGTGGGCCAATTCCAGGATGGTTTCCTGCGTGGTTTTCATGTCGTCGGGCTGCTGAAATTTTCCGGGACGTGCATTGGCGCCCATGGCTTCGTCGCGGGCCATCAACGCTTGCGAAGCTTCCCACGAGACCGGGCGCAACACGGCGTACACCATCGCTAACAGCGGAACCGCCACCAAGGGTGCAATCCAGCGCTTCGGATGTTCGCGCAAAATGCGAAACACTTCGATGGGGGTGATAACTGGCTTGTTGGTCGGCGACATGGGAAGAGTCCTGTGCGGGCTGCTTGGCGAGGGATCGATGAAGCCAACAGGCAAAACACCTGCGGCGATGACTGAGGTAAGCAAAGCCAATGCCGACCATCGTGGAGTGTGTATTTCTGCGGTCGTAAAGAGTCGCAACTCGCGTTTCATCATCCCTTTGCGACGCAACTGGTCGGGTGCTGCGGTGGGTAAAGCGGCGTTGAAGCAAATCGGGCATGTTGATCAATGGCAACGATTTGTTTCCGCCACGCCACATACCGCCAAATTGCAACACCCGTCAATCGGCATGACCGCCGATGATTTTTGTCCACGCGCCGGCAAAACCATTTGCCTTAAACGCTTGGGCGCGGAATGTTTCAGTAATTGACCCGTTCGACAGCAGACCGGCACGGCCACTATGGGCGTACCGCGGCGCACGATATGCAATGCAGTTTGCCGACGCGGTTCCAGCCGTTCGGCTAATCCCCCGCGCACAAGCAATCTCGGCCGAGGCCCGGATCAGGAATTATTAACCGGACCGCAGTCCATGCACATCAACCGCCATTTCGATTTCGCTTCACTCTTGCCGCTGAAGGAGCGTTGGAACGAGCTTTCCGACGGCGTGCCTTTTCGAAGCTGGGAATGGGTAGAAGCCTGGTGGCGGCATTACGCCTGCCATAACGATGGCCGCCCCAAGCGCGATCACGAATTGTTTGTGCTGACCGTGTGGGACGAAAACAATCGTTTGGTAGCCATTGCGCCGTGGTACCGGCAGGTTTCGCGCAGTGGTGCGCGCGTAATCCGCTTTTTGGGCGACGGCGAGGTGTGCAGCGATTATCTCAGCCTGTTGTGTGACCGCGGCGAAGAACAGGCTGTGGCCGCCGCTTTGGCCGACTGGCTGACCATTCAAAATCAGAGTTCCGCGATTGCCGTTAGCCGTTGGGACCGCATGGAATTTATCGGCGTTTCAGACGACGATTTGCCGGTCAGGCTGCTGCTGGCTCAATTGCAGGAAGAGGGGAGCACCGTCCATCGCACCCCCGGGCTGAACACGTGGCGGATCACACTTCCCGGCACTTGGGAAGAATTTCTGATGGTGCTTTCCAAGCCTCACCGCAATCGCTTGCGGCGCGCCGACAAGAACTATTTTCAATCAGGCCTGGTGCAAATTCGTCGAGCGCAAACCGAGGATGACGTTGCTACGTGGTTCGACATCTTGGTCGATCTGCACCAGCGGAATTGGCAGCGACGGGGCATGCCCGGCTGCTTCGCCTCAGAACAGTTTTTAGCGCTGCACGGCGAGTTGTCCCGGCGTTTTTTTCACGATGGGCGAGCCACGCTGACTTGGTTGGAAATGGAAGGCAAACCGTTGGCGGTTGAATATCGGCTACACGGCACGGACATCATGTATGCCTACCAATGCGGCATCGATCCCGAACGATTGAAAGTGCAACCGGGCGAGCTGGCAAACATGGCCTCCATTCGAAATGCGATTGAACGCGGCCAACTTGCGTACGATTTTCTCCGCGGCGACGAACCGTACAAAGCCCATTGGCGTGCGGCGCCGCAGCCGATGTTTACGATCCGTGTGATTCCGCGGCGCGCTTCTTCCCGGCTGCGGCATCAGGCGTGGCTGGCTGGACAGAATGTGAAGCAGTGGATCAAAAGCGGCCTGGAACTGACGCGACTGCGAAAATCGGCATCTAGTGCACACCCACAGCAATCGCCGTAAGGAAACGACCATGAACCTTCGGCAAACTTTTCACCCGTTGCTTCTGGGTGGTTATTGCAACGCCACGTTGCCTTACCGGCGTTGGCTTCGCGCTCGGCTTGCGGCACAAGGGCGGGCGCCAATTCTCGTGCTGTTTTATCACCGCATTGCCGACGATGGGAGCCGACATTGGACGCACTCCAACCGTCTGTTCCAAAAGCAAATTTTCTGGCTCGAGCGACATTGCCAACTGATTTCGCTGGAAGAGGCCCAGCGCCGAATACGCTCCGGTTCCAACGACCGTCTGGCCGCCTGCATCACTTTCGACGATGGCTACTCGGAAAACTGTGAACAAGCCATTCCACTGTTAATTCGTCATGGAATCCCTTGCACGTACTTTGTCAGTTCGCGGCATGTGTTGGATGGGGTCAGGTTCGCACATGATGTAGCCAACAACGGTCGGGGAATTCCGAATACGATTGAGCAACTACGCTGGATGGCCAAAAGCGGCGTCGAAATTGGCGCCCACACGCGTACGCATGCTGATTTGGGCCGCGTCACCGACGAGAGCCAACTGCTTGACGAAGTGATCGCTGCCGGCGAGGAGCTTGAAGCCGCCGTTGACCAACCAATGCGCTATTTCGCGTTTCCATATGGATTGCCGCAAAACCTCAACGCACAGGCAGTCCAGCTCCTGCAGGAGCATGGTTACGAAGCCTTTTGTTCGGCTTACGGCGACTACAACTTTCCCGGCGACGATTCGTTCCACATTCGCCGCTTTCATGCGGACGACATGCTGCGGCTGAAAAACTGGGCCACCATCGACCCGCGTCACCTTAAGCCCACCTTTACGTTCGATTATCGGTTATCGGCACCTGAGTTGCCGTGCAGCGAGATGGCCGAAGCCTGATTTGAAATTACTGCTTTTTCCGCGGGATAGAAAGCGGCGGAAAGAAAAGCAACTGGTCGAACAACTTGTACCCGGTTGAGGTTCAAATGTCGGCGGTGCTCGATATAACCCATGACAAATTGCCCAATCCGCCGACTGCGGCAGCGCCACCGAGCCAGCCAGCGGTGAATGACAATGGTAAATCTGTTGTTCCCCGAGGCGGATTGCGCACCGATAGTTTAGCCGAAAGCGTGGTGGTGCTGCTTACCCTGACGGCGGTGCAGCGCTTTATCGGATTTGTCCGCGGCGTTTTGGTCTGCCGCTGGCTCAGCCCGCAAGACCTGGGCCAATGGGACATGGCTTTTGGGTTCCTAACATTGGGGGCACCCCTAGCCGTTTTGGGCTTGCCTGGCAGCTTCGGTCGTTACGTCGAATACTTTCGACAGCGCGGCCAATTGAATCGGCTGTTAAAGCGGACTGCGATTGTTTGCACCGCGCTGACCGCTGCGGTGGTAAGTGCGATCTGCATTGCACGACCGTGGATTTCGACCATCGTGTTCGGCCGATCCGACGAAAAGCAATTGGTGCTTGCGCTGGCCATTTGCCTGGCAATCGTGATCGCCTTCAATTACCTCACCGAGCTGCTGACCGCCCTGCGCATGGCGCGCGTCACGGCGGTGGTGCAGTTTTTTAACAGCATCATGTTTGCCGGTTTCGGCATATTTTTATTGTTTTCCTGGCGAACTCAGGCCGTGTCTTTGGTGGCCGCTTATGGCATTGCTTGTGCGCTGCAGGTCGCCTGGATGATTTGGTTTTTGCGCCGTCAGTGGCGTCTTGCTCCGCCGGAATCCGCCACAATTGTCGATGCCGACAGCGGCAAATTTTGGTCGAAACTATTGTCGTTTGCCGCCTGGGTATGGGTGGGCAATCTGATGTACAATTTGTTCGATGTGGTGGATCGTTACCTCATCATTCATACGTCCACCGTCGCAGATCCGCTAGCGCTGGTTGGTTCCTACCACAGCTCACGAATTGTTCCCTTGCTACTGGTGACCATCGCCGGTTTGCTAGGCACGATGATTCTGCCTCACCTCAGCCACGATTGGGAATTGGGTCACCGGCAACAGGTCTCCGCCCGGATGAACCTGATTCTGAAGCTGATCGGCCTGTTGCTGTTTGTCGGATCGATTGCCATTTTGCTGGCCGGCCCGTTCATGTTCAACGTGGCGTTCAATGGCAAATACGCGGCGGGCAGAGAAGTTCTGCCGTGGACATTAACGTTCAGCGTGTGGTTCGGCTTGATCAGCATCGCCCAATTGTATTTGTGGTGCGCGGAGCGCGCACGGTTGAGTTGCCTGGCACTGGGAATCGGCCTGCTTGCCAACATTGTCATTAATTTGATTTTGATTCCGCATTTTGGACTGCACGGCGCCGTATGGGCCAGGGCGGCCTCCAACTTATTAACCTTGGCGTTGATTTACCGCTTTAGCGCTTGGCTGGGAATGAAGATTGAACGCTCGCTGTTGATTGTATCGCTGTTGCCGCTGGCGCTTAGTTTTGGACCGTGGGTGGCAATATTCACGTTGATCGCCGTGATTGGTGCAGTCGGCGCTACCAATCAAATTCTCTCCCAGGCGGAAAAACAACGCCTGCTTGTAGTGTGGAACGAGTACATCAGCCGCATGCGCGCCTTTTGGAAAAGCAACTCCGCCAATAAGTTTGGTCCTCGTTTGGCGGCCGCTGATGACTCGCTGACTTTGGCTACGAGAGTTGATGCATACACTCCCGCCGATTCGGGTTACAGCCTTGGGAACAGCGATGTGTCTCATCGCGAAGTTGAATCGCCGCCGCCGCGACCGTTGCGCGTGACGTTTTACAGCACGTCCTTGCACGTCGGAGGTGCGGAAACATTACTATTCAACTTGATTCAACGACTCGATCGATCTCGCTTTGCACCCGAGTTGTGCTGTTTGAAAGAGTTGGGCGAATTGGGGGAAAAATTGTCGCGGGAAATTCCTGTGTATGCCGACTTGTTGCGGCACAAGTTCGATGTGCGCGTGTTGAGACGGCTTACAAGGCTGTTGCGCGAGCGGCAAATCGATGCCGTCGTCACGGTGGGGGCGGGAGATAAAATGTTTTGGGGACGGCTGGCGGCCCGCCGCGCCGGCGTGCCGGTGATCGTATCCGCGTTGCATTCTACCGGTTGGCCCGACGGTATCACCTGGCTGAATCGACGACTCACTCTGCTGACCGATGCGTTTGTGGCCGTCGCCAAGAACCATGCCCAACATCTCATAGAACGAGAGCACTTACCGGCCGATCGGGTATGCCCCATTCCGAATGGCGTCGACACAAGCATATTCTATCCGCGATCGCCCGAAGCCGATTTGCGAAAGCAATTGAAGATTCCCGCGGCTGCGCCGGTGGTAGGCATTGTGGCCGTGCTGCGGCCGGAAAAAAATCACGAGCTGTTTTTGCGGGTCGCCGCGGGTGTGCGGCAGCAATTGCCTGAGGCTCATTTCCTAATCATCGGCGATGGCCCGCGCCGTGCGGAATTGGAGTCGCTGGCCGAAAAACTTGGATTGGGCAATCACGCCCATTTTCTCGGCAAGCGTGCGGACGTGCCGCAGTTGCTGAATTTATTGGACGTGTTTGTGCTCACCTCGCACAATGAGGCCAATCCGGTTTCGATTCTCGAAGCGCTCGCCACGGCAAAGCCTGTCGTGGCCACCAAAGTCGGCTCCGTGCCGGAAACCGTGATCGACGGCGTGACCGGGTTCCTTGTGCCGCCGGGTGGCGAATTGACGATGACCGACCGCTTGACGGAACTTTTGCTTGATCCTGCCAAAGCCCAACGGTTGGGGGCTGCTGGCCGCCGCCATGTGGTGGAAAATTGGTCGCTGGACCGGATGGTCGACGGCTACGAGGAGCTGCTCGAACGGCTGTATTGGCAGAAGCGGGACGCCGTTTCAGATGGTAATTGGCGCTAAAAATATCGTCCCATTAGGCGACCAATTCATGCTGATCCAGAAGCTGTAGGCAAAGCGACCGAATTGCAGCCAACTCTCGCTGAAATTCTTGCTGAGCTTCTTTAGTAGGCAGGGCGTCGAACAAATCCTGCAACTGCACGCCACGGCCCATGATTTCATCTGCCGTTTTGTCTCGCAGTTTTTCTTTCACAAATTGACAGTTGTCGGCATGGTAAAACAACCGTGTCGCATCCAGCGGACTAATTCCGCCATTGGCTAGCGATTCGATAATGCCCAGATTCAACAGCACGAATAAACCACGTCCTGTGGCTTCAGTGTCTGTATTCAGAATCTTTGCAAGTTCTATCGTCTTCATCATGGCATGGTGGTTTGTTTAGGGAAAAACTTTACACCGGCAACCTGTCCGGTACCGTGTTCGAAGTAATGGATTTCACCTGTATTTCCTGGTTTGATGACTTTCTGCCACGAACCCGATAACAACCGCAGCCGCTTATTCCGCACAGGATACTTCAGGGCCGATCCTTTAAGGGGAATCCAATCCGTTGGAACAGAACCCGACGCCTGGACGTTCGGGTAAAGGTTTAATGGCATTTAATTATAGTTCGTTTCAAAAGACTATTTTTGCATTATATCACTCGGTCGACCGAAAACGACATTTTGTAGCGTGCCAAAAAAACTCCAGGAACACGAGAAACAGCAACTCGAAGATCGTCTGTAATTTCGTTGGCGATGATCGCGCCTCGGCATGGCCCATTGCCGAGATGTTTATCAACCCAACCCATGTAATACAATAGCTGCCCAAGTGTTTTGTTGCGCCCTCTAGAAAGCTTCAATTCAATCACAACATATTTTTTGTCACGATCAACCGCAAGCAAATCTATGCGTCCGTCATCAACGTTAAATTCTCTGCCGCTTTCATCACCATTCACATACAGTTGCAGACCGGCTTCGACTCGATCAAGATTCTTGGCTAGGAAATCTCGAAGGTGAGCCTCTAGCGCAAATTCTAACGCATCTTGCTCCTCTTCTTGCTTTTCTGAATTGGACGAAGCATTACCTGATAAATATGCAACGTAGTCTCGCCATATTTTAGTGCTTTGTCGTATTTTTGATTCACCTTGCGGAGACCGTCCAAGTGGCCACTTCTCATCAATAAATTGTGGCAGGAGTCCTCGTTTCTCGAATAACTCGATCATCCTGCCACGCCGAACAGACGAGTCATAACTTCGATCCCATTCGATTTCCATTTCTCTGATGTCTTCGGCATCTTGTGACATACCGTGTTGTTCCGCGAAGTCATATGCCCTTAGCAATGGAAACACCTTCGGTTCCTGATCTTCCATAAGATTTACCCCTTGATGGTTTGTTTCCCAGTGAGTGTGTCTGTTGTGCTCCCAATATAACACCCAACATCAAGACTTCAATTTTGCCACTTTCTCGATCATCTGGCGGTGCTGAGACCCCATAAAAGGCCTTGCAAACCGCAGATTTTGCCACGAATCTTCTTCATTTGCTGTGTGACCCTCTACTGTCTGCCGGCAACGTACTGAACGGTCGCAATTCGCGGCCATAAGGATGAACCGCACCGGGGCGGCGGCTGTTAACCAGGGATGGAACCGAATCATGACCACAGCAGCAATTCTTTTCTTTGTGTACCGGGCGGCGATGAGGGCTTTCCGCACGGCCCCTAAAGCGGGATAATATGCAGCTTTCCGCCACGCTTCCTCGTAATTCCCGACAGGCGGGTCTGCGGCGCTATCGTTGGGCCGTGCCCCCGTCCGATCGGAATCCCATTTGCTGGATGACCGGCACCTTCCTGGCTGCACTCGCCAAGTTTTTAAGCGGCGCCAGCGCCCGTTGGGTTGACTGCCAGCCCGACACCTGCCAGCGCGTTTACTTTGCCAACCACACTAGCCATTTGGACGCGTTGGTCGTGTGGTCGTCGTTGCCCGTGGAGTTGCGAAATATCACCCGGCCCGTGGCCGCCAAGGATTATTGGAACAACGGCTCGCTACGCCGGTATTTCGCCACGAAAGTGTTCGACGCGCTGCTCATCGACCGGACCGAAATCAAAGTCCATAACAGCCCTATCGACATCATGATACGCGAAATGGGGGACACCAAATCTTTGATTGTTTTTCCCGAAGGGGGCCGCAGCATCGACGGCGAAATCGGCGAGTTCAAAAGCGGGTTGTACTATCTTGGCAAAAAACGTCCCGACTTAGAGCTGGTGCCGGTGTACATCGATAACATGAACCGCGTGCTGCCGCGGGGCGAAGTGTTGCCCGTCCCGCTGCTCAGTTGCATCACTTTTGGGCCACCGATTTGGCTGGATAAAGGGGAACCCAAAAACGACTTTCTGCGGCGTGCCAGGGAGGCTGTCCGGCGCTTGAAAGATGTTTGAACGCCGGGCCGCCGAATGTCATGGAATGACCTAACTTTGTCATGGATGCGACCCCTTTTGAATTACGCGATCATACGGCCGGGGGCTTAGCGCTGAATGGGTAAAGCCGTTAAACTCCGTTCGCCTTCAAATCTGCCCTAACGACCCCTGGATTGAACATACCCGCAATGGAAGATTGGAGAACATTATCTCTGGTCGGTGGTGTGTTGGTCTTGCTGACGGTGGCCACCATTGTCGGGCAGTTTCTGAAACGGCACCCCGATACAGGACTGAATGCCGCGGCCGTACGGTCTTTTAATCTCCGGCTGCGCGCCTGGTGGATGATGTGCGCCCTGTTGGCCACGGCCCGGTTTATCGGCAAGGGTTGGACGGTGGCCATGTTCGGCTTTATTTCGTTCGTGGCCCTGCGTGAGTTTATCACCATTACACCGACGCGGCAGGGAGATCATCGGGCGCTGTTTTGGGCCTTCGTTCTGTTCACGCCGCTGCAATATGTTTTGGTGGGCCTTAACGCCTATCAACTTTTCAACGTGCTGATTCCGGTTTACGCGTTTTTATTTGTGCCCGCACGAATCGCCCTTTCGGGAGATTACAAACGTTACTTGGAGCGCGTGGCTAAAATTCAGACCGGATTGATAATTTGCGTTTATTGCCTGAGTTTTGCGCCGGCACTGTTGTACTTAAACATTAAAGAATATGCGGGCTCCAACTACCGCCTGCTATTCTTTTTTATTTTGATGGTGCAGATGGGAGACGCCCTACAATACATTTGGGGCAAACTCATAGGGCGACGGGTGATTGTGCCCAGCATCAGTTCCAACCGCACATGGGAAGGATTTTTGGGCGGAGTGGCCAGCAACACGTTGTTGGGCGCGGCATTGTATTGGGCCACACCGTTTCAACCGTGGCAAGCGGCCGGCATGACGCTGATTATCAGCATCCTAGGATTCTGCGGGGGCCTGACGATGTCAGCCATTAAGCGCGATCGCGGAGTGAAAGATTACGGCACCCTGGTCGAAGGGCACGGCGGCGTGTTAGACCGGATCGACTCGATTTGCTTTGCCGCGCCGGTGTTTTACCACCTCACCTGGTCGATTTTTCCGCCGGGCTAAGCCTCGTTGCCGTTAGCGGGTCCATTGCAGCAGCACTTGGTGCCCTTGTGCGGCGTCATTCGATGTCGAACCGGTGGACGCCAAACTGGGAACATCGCGCTGGGCCAGATATTCCGGATTCTTGGGCGAAGGCGGGGCTGATGAACGCTCGTAAACGCTCCGACTTCCCGCGGCGGAATCTACCGTCGAAGCCACGTCGCTGGAATCGCGTACCGGTCCCCAACCCTGGTCGTCGACAGCGTCTGAGTTTTTACTCCACGATGCCGCCGGATGGTGGCCCGCAATTGGCGCGCTATTCGTGCCACTGGCAAGCGAATCTCGATCATCGCTTTGGGCCCTATACAAGGGGCCGCCGCCTGACGACTCTGGCCGACCGTTAGCGGCCAAACCACCATTGGGCTGTTGTGCCACGAGCGTTGGGCTTCCTTGTTTTACCCAGCCGAGCCATTCATCTTGCAATGCTTGTAAATTCGGATAGCCGTAGTATTTTTGCGTGGCGGCGGGCCAGTTTTCGGATTTCATTCCATCGCCCACAAACTGCAGAAACTTTTGCCGGCCTCCTTGTTCGATTAAATACTGAGCCAACGAATAACCCTCGGAGTACAGCGGAAGCACATCGTGCGGATATTCTTTAATAGCGAACAGCTTGTCGAAGGCGATGCCACGATCAGTGCGTAAAAAGTTGACCAGCATTACCTGCTGTTTATTTCGTTCCGACCAATGCTCTACCGTGGTGCAGGCCCCTTCGTCAGCCCAACGTGGTAATCCCCGTCGAAAATAACTGGCAAAAATCGTGTGTGTGACTTCGTGCGGCAAAACGCTATCTAAAATGCGCTCTTCCGAGCCTTGAATTCTCATGTCCCAATCGCCAACTTCACCATTTGCGAATACAAAACTTGTTTGACCGCCGGCCCCCAAATTCGGCGCCACGTCGGCGTGTATGGGGCACGGGCGCGACCAATTCGGCATCGGCGAACCGATCCAGGTAATCGCCAAATCGTGGCGATAGCGCTCGGCCGCCTGGCCGATTTCTTCGGCCAATTCCGGCGTGGGCGCATCGATGACAAAATTCGCCGTCCGGGTTCCAGCGCCCAACAAGACGCGGGGATTCAGCATAACGGCCACCGCCAACAAAGCGGCGGCGGGAAAGATGCGAGCTTCCATGCTCTGGGTCTCCACAAACAAAACGCGGCGGGAAATTCGCGGCCAGCATCAATGCGGCCACGGCGGGGGGCGGGAAGTATCGTTACAGTCAACCCATTAAAGTTCAACGACCCGCTGTGCGCCGGCTGCCCATGAGCATGTTATGTGCCACGACATGTTTGCATCGACGCTACAATGCACAATCTCGTTCACAACACGCTGCAAGGTATTGCCTTGCACGAATACTGCGGAACTTGTTTAACCTGCAATCTATCAACGTCACAGTTTTCTATTTTGTAAAGGTTGCAAAGTTTACCCGCCCGAGCGCCAAAACTCCTAGAGCGATTTCCTGGCAGGAATTTGGCAAATAATAGCGACTTGACGCTGATGCGTTGAAAATCGGACGTCGGCCGGCCCAGCAGAGCGGTTACGTCTCCGTCCGCACGACTTTTGCTTCGCGCAGCAAGATCTCTGTCAAGGGAGCATTTGCAGCGGGAAATTCGAGAGTGGCAAGTTTCTCTGCCGGCGTCCAGTGAAATGGCGCATTTGGACTCACACGATTACCGCCGGCATCGACCGGGCGGCAGCGAAAAAAATGAACTTCCAACAAGCCGTGATCATAACGATAAAGCGTGGATAGATATTTTCCCAAAACTTGTACGGCGATTCCACTTTCTTCCTGGCATTCTCGCACGGCAGCGGCTTCCGGCGCTTCGGTCGCCTCGACTTTTCCTCCTGGAAACTCTGCTAACCCTGCCAGCGGCGCGCCCAGTGGCCGCCGGCCCACTAAAAACTGCCCTTGATGCTCCACAACAGCAATCGCCACGACAGTCGGTTTTTCTGTAATCGCTGGCATGATGAATGTCGGCTGCAATCGTCTTCTTGACTAATTAACCGCGGGTTACTTTTTGAATTTTTCCAGTAGTCGCCCAGGCGAACCCATGATGTTATAGCCCGCGTCGACATGGAGAATTTCGCCGGTAATGCCTTCCGAAGCCGGCGACAGCAAAAATGCACCGCTGCGGCCCACTTCTTCGTGCGTGATGTTGCGGCCCATGGGAGCCATCATTTGATAAAGCTCTTCCATTCCATCCGATCCGACGGCGCGCGCCGCCAAGGTGCGTAGCGGGCCGGCGCTGATGGCGTTTACTCGCACGCCAGCCGGGCCCAAATCGAAAGCGGCATATTTTACGCATGCGTCTAGCGCGGCTTTGCAGATGCCCATCACGTTGTAACCGGGGACTACCTTTTCGCCGCCGAAGTAAGTCAGCGCCAAAACAGCACAACCGGCATTCATGATCGGTTTGGCGGCGCTACACAACGCCAGTAAACTGTACGCGCTGATATCCATCGCCAGTTTGAAACCCTCGCGGCTGGTCTCGATGGTCGGACGTGCCAAATCGTCGGTATTGGCAAAGGCGATGGAGTGCAACAGAAAGTCGATTTTGCCGAATTCGCTGGCGGCCTTGTCCATGAACAACTTAATATCGGCGTCTTTGCTGACATCCAGTGGCGCCAAAAACTTTGCCCCTGGCTGCGTGTCGGTCAGCTGCGACACACGGCGGCGGTTTCGCTGTCGTTCGTCATCGGGCCGGTCGGGCAAATGGGAAAAACCGCACAAACCGCCCTCGGCCAGAATCTGCTTGGCGATGGCCCAAGCAATGGAGTGTTCGTTGGCCACGCCCAATATCAGGCCTTTTCTTCCATCAAACATCCCCATGATTACCTCCTATCCGATTGTGTGTATCTCTATCTGGCCGTTGAAGATAATGCTTGGATCGCCATCGATCAATGCCCTGGTATCGATAGGTCCATTGTCACCACAATGATACCGATTGTACGATTGTGTATCAGATTTGCCACGATCCAGCGTCAATGTGTCGCGTATTAAATTGAAGCGAGCAAAAACAAGCGCAATCGACTTTAGCCACCATGAATTCGATCTCCTCGGAATCCCGGCACCGGGCCGAAAATACAACGCCAGTTGCAACCGAGCTTCTTTTGCGCGCCGAGCAACCGGCCAGTGCGACCGATTACTTGAACGAAACGCTTCCTCTGTTGCTACCCGCCCTGTCGGCTGATTTAGTCGCTGTAACGTGCGCCGGGTGGGGAAACCAGTGCGTGGCCCAGGCTGGCTTGCAGCAAGCGTGGCCCACGGATTTGGTTGCTGAGTGCTTGGATCGTGAATCGCCTCAAGTCGCCGGACCTTGGCTGGCCGCGCCGTTATCGGCCCGTGAGCATTCTGGCGAAGTGTTGCTGCTGCATCGCAGCGGCATGAACCGAAATTCGGCCATCGCGGCCGACCGGGCGCCGTCGCTGCCGCCAGGTTTGGAATCGATTGCGGCGGCGCTGGGCGCCGGATTGAGAATGGTTCGGGCACGCGGCAAGCTACGCCAGCGCGCTACCCAAGCCGAAACCATTCTTTCCATCGTGCAACAATGGGGCCGCCCACAAGAAATGGAAACGCTATTGAATCAGATGGCCGAGGCATCTACCCAGCTGCTCGAAGCAGACCGGGCCAGCATTTTTCTGTGGGATCGGGCAAATCACTTGCTCGTGGGACGGCCCGCGCTAGGCGTGGCAAGCGGCGAATTGCGTGTGCCCGACGATGCTGGCGTTGTGGGTGAAGTTTTGCGTACTGAGCAACCGCAGCGGATTTCGCACCGTGAAACGCGTGACCTCGTGAATCGGCGCGTTGACACACAATTGGGTTACCAAACTCGCACTTTGGTTGCTGTACCGCTTCGCTCCCCGGCGGGCGAGTTGTTGGGAGTATTTGAGGTCATCAACAAGCGGGCCGGCGATTTTACCGGGGACGATGAAGCTGCGCTGGTGGAATTAGCCTCGCATGCCGCGGTGGCGCTTGAAAACGTTCAAGATCGTCAGCGATTGCTGGAATCGCATCGGCAGATGGTCAACCAAGCGGCGGAAGACGTGCGACTGTTGGGCAACAGCCCGGCCATCGAGGCTTTGCGCTCGACCATCCGCCGCGTGGCCGATACCGATTTGGCTGTCCTGGTGTTGGGTGAAAACGGCACAGGGAAGGAAGTCGTCAGCCAGTTGATTCATTATCGCAGTCCGCGGCGCGACCGGCCGTTTGTCGCCGTCAACTGCGCGGCCATTGCCGAAACGCTGCTGGAAAGCGAACTGTTCGGACACGAAAAAGGCGCTTTTACCGACGCCCACGAATCGCGCCCGGGCAAATTCGAATTGGCTGCCGGCGGCACGCTGCTGCTGGATGAAATCGGCGACTTGAGTCCCGGCGGGCAATCAAAACTGCTACGTGTGCTGGAGGAAAAAGTGGTCGTTCGGGTGGGCGGGTCGAAGCCCATTCCGGTCGACGTGCGAGTGCTGGCGGCCACCAATCAAAGCCTGACCGACATGGTGCGCGCCCGGAAATTCCGCCAAGATTTGTTCTTTCGGTTGAACGTAGTCGTGTTGGAATTGCCGCCGCTTCGCGATCGAGGAGATGATATTCTGCTGTTGGCCGAACACTTTTTATCGGATTTTTGCCGCCGGGCGCGCCGCAAATCGCCCAAGTTTTCCGCTGAATCCCGAAAGCGGCTGCTCCAACATCCCTGGCCGGGCAACGTGCGCGAATTGCGGAATTTGATGGAGCGATTGGCGTTTCTCGTCGTCGGCGACGTAATCGAACCAGGCGATTTGGCCTTCATTTTGTCTCCCTCGCCGGAAACGTCCAATTTGCTGATGGTTGACCAGCCCTTGTCGAGCGCGACGGACCGCTTTCAAATCGAGTATATTCACAAAGCCATCGGCCGCACCGGCGGCAACATGAGCGACGCTGCCGACTTGCTCGGTCTGCATCGCTCCAACCTGTACCGCAAAATGAAACAGTTGGGAATGGAAAGCGGAGGCTGAATCATGCCCAAGACGATTTTCAAGCGGATCATCGACCGCGAGATTCCCGCCAACATTGTGTACGAGGACAACCTGTGCCTGGCATTCCGCGATGTTTCGCCGCAGGCGCCGACCCACGTGCTGGTGATCCCTAAACAAGAAATAGTCAATCTGGACGCGCTGACTGCCGCCGATGTGCCGCTGCTGGCTCATCTGTGGTCGATCATTCCCAAGCTGGCCAAACAACTGGGTCTGAAGGATGGTTACCGCGTGGTGGTGAACAACGGTCCCCACGGGGGCCAGACCGTCGATCATTTGCACTTTCATATTCTTGGCGGCCGGCCCATGCAGTGGCCGCCGGGGTAGGGCGACAGGCAAGGTCTTTTGTAGAGTGGCCGGCGCCTGCGAGTTTTGCGTGGCGGCTTTCGCGCCAAATATTATAAAAGTCCGCCGCGCTAGACGTGTTTTCCGAGCAGACGGCGTGAGTAAAGGCTTCGTGGATCCCCTGCTGCATCACTTGGGGATGGACTTGTTCGTCTATCCACTTTTATCCCAAGGGCAATGAAATGGATTCAACTGCGTCTTCGAAGTGAATTTCTTGCGAATTGGCGATCAACGTGACCTGACCACCGCCAATAACGACTCCCGCGACGGATACATGGTAAATCCAGCCGTCGGTGCCCGTCTTGTCGATATGCAAATCAAGCGTCGAACTTTCTTGGGGAGCAATGGCTACGAAAAAAGGACCGACGGTTGTATCGTTGTCCCATTTATTACCGCCACCAACGGAAACAGGCGCCCCGACCGCGCTATCGCTTCCCCGCGCAACGATAGAAATGCTGACGATATCTTGGTCGTCCTTATCGTCACGGGTGGTATGAAAGGTGACATTTACCCCTGTAATTTGTGCCATTTTTTGTTACCCCTTTTTGCTTGCACTGTTTTAACAATTCATTCGCCACTTCACGCGGTACTTTATTATCGCGTGTGACAGCACGTTGTCACCCCGAACCAAGTTTCAGCAGATTTCTGAATCTTTCTGAGAATCAATTAGCCATCGGTCGGGTCTGTGGCTGGTTTCGTGGGATGGGGGTCGGCGGAAAGAAATTTGTTGAGCGGGAAGTCAGGCTGAGCTTTGATGCCTTCGATGACGGACTGGGCATTGAGCAGGGCGCCGTGCCAGGCGGTGTGGGTGTGCTCTTTGGGAAAGAACGGCTTGACGGCGTCTTGGCCGAGCATGTCGTAATGATCGGCGATGATGCTGTTCAAATCGATGAACAACGCCCCTTCCTGCTGGGCCACGCCTGCGGCCCAACCAGCGTAGGTGTCTTTGGCGCGGCGGACTTTGCCGTCGGTCCATTCATTGCGGGGAATGAGGGAACAGACAATCGGTGTGGCCCCTTTGGCCTTGATGTCGGCAATGTACTTGCGCAGATACCAGCCGTAGGTATGGACGGTTTCGGGCGATCCGTTGATGTTGGCATCGGCGGGGGCGTCTTTGGTTTCGTCGCCTGTGCCGCGGAGCGAACCACGACCGTTGGGACCGCCGCCATCGTTATGACCGAATTGCATCATGACGAAATCGCCGGGCTTGAGGAGGGCAACGACGCGGTCCCAGTGTCCGGCGGTGAGATAGGTGCGGCTGCTGGTGCCGCCGAGGGCCTGGTTTTCGACATTGATTTTTGCTGGATCGAAATAAGCGGCCAGTGGATGGCCCCATCCCCAAAGGCCATCGGAGCCTGTGTCGCGGCCGTTTTTGACGGTGGAATCGCCGATTAGAAACAAGGTGGGCAACGACGGGTTGTAATGCGGATGGAGCACGCCGGTGCGGGGAGCGACGACCGACTTGGTTTGATTGTCGGGAGCTTTGGGTTGCGGGGCGGCGCTGGCCGGCGGTGCGGCGTTGGATGGGGGCGTGGTATTGGCCGTGGGCGTTGAATCATTCTGCGCTTTCGCGAGTGCGACAGTGAACAGCACCGAGGCTACGACCAACGGTTTCCAGCAACGAGTGAATGATTTGAGCATGGAACTCTCCCCTTAAAACATTGAATGAATTCAACCGCTCTTGAACCCCTCACCCCGGCCCACTCCCACAAGGGGAGAGGGAGAAAATGGGCGTGGCACCGGCGATCACGGGACAAGAGGGATTTTTGTTGGATTGTTAAAGTCGCAGTACCGAATTTGCACTCAACCGGCGGACCAGACGGCGCATTTCCAACACGCTTAATGTGGACAGCACCTGGGAAGCGGCCAGGCCGCTGGCGGCGATCACGGAATCGACGGTGGTGGAATCTTCGGGCACGGCGGCCAAAACCTGGCGTTCCAAATCGTTCAGCGCCAGTTCGGCCGGGTGATGGATTTCGCGGCCATCGCTTCGGGCCGGAATCGCTTCGACCAGCGGACCGAGTTCTTCCAGCACGTCGTCGACGGTTTCGACCAGCTTGGCGCCATCGCGAATGAGGCGATGGCAACCGTGGGACATCCGGCTGGTGATGGGGCCTGGGACGGCGAAGACGTCGCGGCCCTGTTCCATTGCATGCCGCGCGGTGATGAGCGCGCCGGAGCGGAGTGAGGCTTCCACCACGAGCACGCCAAGCGAGAGGCCGCTGATGATGCGATTGCGCTGCGGAAACATGCCGCGGAGGGGCTCGAAGCGAGGGGGAGATTCGCTAAGGACGGCGCCGTGGGCGGCAATTTCTTCCGCCAATTGCTGATTTTCCGGCGGATAAACGTTCAATACGCCGCTGGCCAGGACGGCAATGGTGCGGCCGCCGGCAGTAAGTGCGCCACGATGCGCCGCCGCGTCGATGCCCCGGGCAAGGCCGCTGACAATGGTAAAGCCTGCCCGCGCCAGACCGCTTGCCAAGCGCTCGGTTTGCGTGATTCCGTAATGCGTGGCGTGGCGGGAACCGACGATGGCAATGGCCAATGCATCGGCAGGCAACAGTTGCCCGCGCACAAATAACACGCCGGGCGGGTCGGGCAAATCGCGTAACAGCCGCGGATAAACATCGTCCAGCTCGGTGATGATTTGAACTTGCCCGCGGCGGCAGATTTCGATTTCGGCATCCACGTCGATTTGCTCTTGCGCCGAGCAAATGGCGCGGCAGAGCTTTGGTCCCACGCGGTTGACGGCGCGTAAATCGGCTGGGGCGGCGGCCAGCACAGCTTGAGGCGTGCCAAATTTTTCCAGCAGGCTGCGACGCATGAGCGGTCCGACGCCCGGCACCAGGGCCAAACGTAGCGAAGCGATGAGGGCATCGGAGAGCGTGGAGGAATCGCAATCGCGCGGCATGGGGAAGTTGTGCCGAACTGGTTTGCGGGGGCGGAGGACAAGATTCAGCCCTGCGAGGAGCCAACAGTCATTTTAGCGAGCCGTTGAGCAATCGCCAGCCCCGTCGCTACCGGGGGGAATGAGGCAGTTCGGCCGGGACATCGGGGGCATCGGCACTTATCCGCTGCGGGGCGCTAGAGGAGTGAATAGATTCGCGAGAGATGACCACCATCCGCACCAACTCAGCCAACGAGGAGGCCTGCATCTTTTGCAGAATCATGGCCCGCCGCAGCTCCACGGTGCGTAAGCCGAGATCTAAGTCTCGGGCGATGGTTTTGTTCGGGCGGCCTTCAATCAGTTTTTCCAGCACGCGGTGCTCGTCGGAGGTGAGGGTTGTCAAGCGGCGGCGGACTTCGCCGCGCAGCAAGCGTTGGCCGCGCCCGGCGGCTTCGGTTTCCAAGGCCTGCGAGATCGACTCCCACAGTTTTTGATCGCTGCAGGGCTTTTCCAAGAATGTGGTGGCGCCGTTGCGCATGGCGCGCACCGCCGTGGGAATATCGCCGTAACCGGTGATGACGATCAGGGGAAGATCGGTCCCTTCCTGGATCAGCCGTTCCTGCAAGTCCAAGCCCGACATGCCTGTCATGCGGACGTCGACCACGATACAACCCGTTTGGCAGCGATCGAAGCGTGCCAAAAAGTCTTCGGCAGATGCGAAGGTTTCGGCCTGCAAGCCATGAGATTGAATCAAGGCGGCCATGGATTCGCGGGCGGCGGGATCGTCGTCGATGATAAAGACGGGATCAAGGGTGGCTGTAGGCATGATGTGGTTCCTCCTTGAATATCGGCAGCGTAAAATAAAAGGTAGTGCCCTCGGCGGAGTTGGATTCGACCCAGAGCCGGCCCTGGTGAGATTGCACGATGGACTGACAGACCGCCAAGCCTAGGCCCATGCCTTCCGACTTGGTGGAGAAGAAGGGCTCGAACAATTTGGCGACGCGGTCGGCGCCGATGCCGCAGCCGTTATCGTGGACGGCGACTTGCACAGCGTCGTCGACAATTTCGGTGCGTACCAACACGGTTCGGTCGGATATTGAATTTTTTCCCAGCGCTTCGACGGCATTGCGGAGCAAATTGATGAGCACCTGCTGGATTTGGATGGCATCGGCCAGAATCAGCGGGAGATTTTCGGCCAATTCGCAACGTACCAGCAATTGGTGTACGCGGACATCAAAATTGAATAAGAGCAGGCAGTCTCGGACCAATTCGTTGATATTGACGGTCGAGCGCAAGTGAGTCTTGCGGCCGAAGCGCCCGGCTCGGCGAATGATTTCGGCCGCGCGGTTGGCCTGCTGGGAAATTTGCTTGAGCCAATTGAACAAATTGGGGCGTTGCACGAGGGGAGATTTCGCCAACTCGTTAATGCCGGCCTGGGCGAAATTGGCAATGGCATGCAACGGTTGATTGATTTCGTGCGAGATTTCCGAGACCAATCCGCCGATGGTGCAAAGCCGTGTTATGTGAGCCAACTCGGTCATGTTCTGCTGAGCTTGTTCCTGCGAGCGAACGCGATCAGTAACGTCGCGGCAGATGGCCAGAGTGGATTCGACGGAACCGTCTGGGGCGAATTCCGGGAGAAAACGGCTTTCGAAATGCCGCAGGCCCTGGCGGCCGTCATAAGCAAATTCAATGGTCTGCCTGTCGCCGGTATCAAAGACCGCTTGCATGGTTTTGTGCCACAAGCACACCAGATTGTCGGGCATGCCTAAGTCGGCGTTGGATTTTCCTAAAAATTGCTCGGCGGGAATGCCGGTGACGCTTTCAACTGTTCGATTGATGAAGATGTGCCGATACTGGCGATCGAACCTGGCGACGATATCGGGCAAATTATCGGCCAGCGCGCGGAACTCGCGCTCGCTGCGGCGGACGGCGTCTTCTGCACAGCGTTTCTCGGTAATATCCCAAAAAATTCCCTGCGTGCCGATGACGCGACCTTCGGCATCGACGACAGAGGTTTTGACGGTGCGGACCGTGCGGAGGGAGCCATCCGGGGCACGCAGGTCTTCTACGGTTTCCAACGGCGTCCCGGTTTGTACAACACGCTGATCATCGGCGCGATACTTCGAGGCCAACTGCGGGGGGCAATGCTCGAAGTCGGTCATACCCAACACTTGCTCCACCGATTTGCCGATGGCTTCGCAGAAGCGCGTGTTGGCGTACGTGAATCGTCCTTGCAAATCCTTGCGAAACACACACTGCGGGATATTTTCCACGAGCGAACGGTAAAGGGCTTCGGAATCGCGCAACTGCTCTTCGAGCAGGGTTCGTTCGGTGATCAATTCGGCCAAGATGACGACGCCGCCGATTTGCCCATTGGATTTAAACCACGGATGAACCACGGACCTGGAGTAATCTGTGCGACCGTTGAATTCGCAAAAAAATTCATCGTTGCGCCGGACAACTTCGCCCTGCAGCGCGCGGCGGTGGTCATCCTTCCAACGCTGTGGAAAGTTTGGCAGATCCTCGTAGTGATGCCGCCCGATAATATTTTCCGGCGGAATATGAAGATCGGTCACCCAGCGACGGCTGTGAGCCAGATAACGCATTTCTTGATCGAACATCGCCACAGCCGCCGGAACTTGCTCGACAAAATGTCGCAATTGTTCTTCGCTTCCACGCAACACACGATAGGTTTCGTTAAGCTGTTTGCCATGTCGGCGGCTGGATAACGCCAAGCCGGTTATGACGGCGCCGCAGCAGGCTAAAATGACCTCGTTGGCGATGCGAATCCAAAGCTGATTATTTGCCAGCAACTGACTTTCATATTCGACGTCGTAAACCGCCATTACGGCGCAGAACACGAAGTACAGCCAAGTCGCAAGCGGAGGCAAGGACCAGGCCGCCAGGATAATCAGCGGGATATACAGCACCTGGACCACCAACACGGGAACGGCGAGGTCGAGTGCGAAGACCAGCATGGCAGCGGCAACGAGCGCGGAAACTCGCCAACCGGAAAGTGGTGATGTTTTGCCCACGATCTTTCCCTCAGAACCCCCTGATGCTTGTCCCCGCAACGGAAAACCGCAACCAATTTCCAAACAAGCCGAAGCGACCTCCCCGCCCAGTGTAAAACACACGAGTGGATTGCACGAGCAGGTCAAGCCAGATGGGGGGAGTCTACTCAATCGTCTGGCTACTGTCGTTGCGGTTATCCGCAAACTCTGCCCGATGATTTACAAATTTCCACAATCTTCCACCTGTAATGTGGAAATTTGCCCGGTCGAATTTTGCCGGCTTAGCTGTCGCAGATGAGCTTCACTTCTGCCGGATCAATACCGCTAACCACCTCGACGTGTCCCAGGCGCGTGGGCAACACGAATTGCAACTTCCCTTGGCTGGTTTTTTTATCGTGCCGCATTGCCGTGAGCAGGCGGTCGGCATCCGCCTTGGGCGCCGTAACCGGCAAGCGCAACGCTAGGAGTAGGTTTTGTTGCCGCTGGACAAATTCGTCGTTCACACGCTTCAGCCGTTGGGCCAGCCGGGCGGCGCACATCATGCCGATCGAAACCGCTTCGCCATGCAGCAACTGTCCGTACCCTGTCACCGCTTCCAAGGCGTGGGCGAAGGTATGTCCGTAGTTGAGCATGGCGCGGCGGCCGGTTTCTTCGCGCTCGTCGGCTTCCACGACGTCGGCCTTCAATCGGCAGCAGCGAGCAATGATATCTGGCAACACGCCGCCTTGCCGCAAAACCAATGCGGGGGCATCCCGTTCTAGGCGGCCAAAGAATTCGGCATCCATAATCACGCCGTATTTGACGACTTCGGCGAGGCCGGAAAGGTATTCTCGTTCCGGCAGCGTGTGCAAGGTGTCAGTGTCGACGAATACGGCGGCCGGTTGCCAAAACGCCCCGACCATATTTTTGGCTTGCGGCAGGTTGACGCCGACTTTGCCTCCCACCGAACTGTCTACCTGCGCCAACAGCGTGGTGGGTACTTGCACGTATGCAATTCCTCGGCCGTAGCAAGCTGCTACAAAGCCTGCCAAATCGCCCACGACACCTCCCCCAAGCGCCACAATGAGCGATTGCCGATCGGCACCTAGTTCAAGCAACTTATTCCAAAGCCGTTCGGCTTCCGCAAGGCATTTGGTTTGCTCGCCAGCGGGCACACCGACGACATCAACTTTCGCGCCAGTCGCCGCTAAACCATGGGCCACGGGCGCGGTGTGAAGCGGTTCCACTTTGGAATCGGTAATGATGATCGCATGGCCGACCGGCCCGCGCTGACCCAAAAACTTCCCAACGGATGCCAAGATTCGCTGCCCGATGCGAATCTCGTAACCGCGCTGTTGCAAGTTGACGTGAACGGAGACGAAAGATTCAGCCACAGAAGCACGTTCAAAAAGAAATGGGGCATCCTTGGTACCGCAACGCTTTTCCGAGCTACCGCGCAGCCAAACGTTCTAAGTCGGTTTCAGTGACTGTAATTTTGCGACAAAAGCCGGTATGCTGACGCAGGTACGACACGTCGGCACAGTTTTTGGGGTCGGCGTGCAGAGCGGATTCCACACGTGCCCGATCGGCGGGTTCCCAATCTTCATAAGCGTCGGGCCAAATCGTAGCCTGTTCGACCACCAGGGCTTCACGATACGGATCAAATTCGTTGGGCATGGCAACGGCGTGAGGTGCGGGTATCAAACGGAGAAATGTCAGAACATCTAACAAAGTGATTCTTACCCCTTGCCTCGGCCCTCTCCCACAAGGGGAGACGGCGTATTTTTGTTAGATGCCCTAAATATCGC
>Ga0335083_10001749_pt1 | contig 29539 bp, 24 predicted proteins | sample Lox_Sample_42_FD_206716 | JGI IMG/M metagenome (GOLD analysis project Ga0335083, IMG submission 206716) | Soil microbial communities from Loxahatchee National Wildlife Refuge, Florida, United States - Lox_Sample_4.2 | ecosystem: Environmental > Terrestrial > Soil > Wetlands | place: USA...
AAAAGGCGTATCCCAAGCTCATCCACTACAACAAGCTTCCCGCGGGCGGGCACTTCGCGGCGTGGGAACAGCCGAAGCTGTTCACCGAAGAGCTTCGCGCGGGCTTCAAGCCGCTGCGTGAGAAACTGAAGGCCGCTTGAGGCAAAGCGATGGCCGGCCGGGAGCCGACTGACCAGGGACGCGAAATGGAGTGGAAGATGGCCAGCACCGATCGAGAAGAGATCGACGAAAGGCGCCGGAGTTTCTTCGGTGCGGCTGCAGCGGCGATCGCGGCGGCACAGCTTGGAGTGACGGGATCGGCGGCGGCGAAACCGGAGAAAGTTTCGTCGCCACCGGCCGGCCGCAACGCGAACACGGCGTTCCGGACCCTGAAGCAGGTGAACGCCGGTCTCCTGACCGTCAGCTATGCGGAAGAGGGGCCTGCGGACGGCAATCCTGTGTTTCTCCTGCATGGCTGGCCCTACGACATCCACAGTTTCGCCGAGGTGACGCCGATCCTCGCCTCGCAAGGCTATCGCGTGATCGTGCCGTTTCTGCGTGGATATGGCGGCACGCGTCTCCTGTCGGATGCCACGATGCGCAACGGCCAGCCTTCGGCGGTGGCGGTCGACACGACGGCGCTGATGGATGCGCTCGCCATCAAGAGCGCCGTCATCGGCGGTTTCGATTGGGGCGCGCGGACCGCCAACATCGTCGCCGCCCTGTGGCCCGAGCGCTGCAAGGGGATGGTGTCGGTGAGCGGGTATCTGATCGGGAGCCAGGCCTCCGGCCGGATGCCTCTGCCGCCCGCAGCCGAACTCCAGTGGTGGTATCAATTCTACTTCGCCACCGATCGCGGCCGCGACGGCTACGACAAATACCGGCACGATTTCAACAAGCTGATCTGGAAGCTTGCGTCACCGAAATGGAATTTCGACGACGCCACGTTCGCGCGGAGCGCTGCTTCATTCGACAATCCCGATCACGTCGCGATCGTCATCCACAATTACCGCTGGCGGCAGGGCTTGGCCGAAGGCGAGGCGAAGTACGACGCCATCGAGAAGCAGCTGGCAGCGGCGCCCGTCATCTCCGTGCCGACGATCACGATGGAAGGCGACGCCAATGGCGCACCGCATCCCGAGCCGGCAACCTATCGCGCGAACTTCTCCGGCAAGTACGAAAGCCGCGTCATCAAGGGCGGCATCGGTCACAACCTGCCGCAGGAAGCGCCCGTGCAATTCGCGAAGGCGATCGTCGACGTCGATCGTGGCATGACAGGCTAGCCGGCGGGCGCCGCGTTGCGCCCGTACCAGCCCGTGAAGCGCACGCGGATCAGCCAGAAGACCAGCAGCACGAACACGAGAAGCTGCGGGATGAAATACACGCCGAGCGGCACATGCCAGGCGTGCGGGACGAGGCGCGCGATGCCGTTGGTGAAGGCCGAGCCCGAGGCGAGCACCAGCCCTGCCAGCATGCGCCAGAGATGGCGCGCGATGCGCGGCATGCCGGAAATGCCGCCGGCGAGAATGAGTCGCGCATCGGCAATTGCCGCCAGCGCGGTGAGGCCGGTGAAGACGTAGACCGCGACGAGGACCGGTCCTTCGAACGGAACGGCGCTCTTCAGATAGGGCTGAAGGCCGAGGGCGAGCTGGAAGGCGAGGAGTCCGAACGGCGCGAAGAGAAGGACGATTACGGCGAGCAGGAGCTTCTCGGCGAGGCCGCTCGTGCCTTCCTTGCGCTGCACGGTGAGCCACGCCGTGGCCACGAGATAGAGCGTGAACGTGCCGATGACGGTGTTGACGAGCTGGTCGGGCATCATGATCGCGAGCCAGATCGCGAAGACCGCCATCACGATCATGGCGGCGAAGAAGACGTTGCCGGCGCGCCGGTGCCGGGGCCCACCCTTGGTCGCGAAGGCGGCCATCGTGCCCGAGACGAGTGCGACCGTGCCGCCGCCGATGTGGAGGGCGAAGGCGAAAAGCGTCGGGGTCGAGAGAGCGGGATCGTGCGGGATCATAGAAGGAGGCCTGCGAATGGTGAAAAACGCGTCGTCGACGGCGCGCGCGCCGGGGTGGCGGAGCCGCGTCTCTTGCAACAGGATCGGCGGCGGAGACGCCGCACCCCTGAACCTTAAGGAGTCCCGCGCCGGGAGGACATGACAGCGCCCGCAAAAAACCTGACCGCCGGTGCAAGAACGAGCGAGCTTACGGTTTCGGCCGGGCTCGCGGGGGGCTTGCTGCGGCTTGCGGTCGAGAAGGGCGCGGATGAGGCGGCGCTTGCCGCCCGGGCTGGCATCGACCTCAAACTTCTCGCCGATGTCGACAACCGCATCCCGTTTGCGAAATACATCGCGCTGATGCGCGCGGGCCAGGAACTCGCGCACGACCCTGCGCTGGCGCTCCACTACGGCGAGACCAACGACATGGCGCGGATTTCGGTCGTGGGCCTGATCGCCTATGCCTGCAAGACCATGGCCGAGGTCATGGCGCAAATGAACCGCTATGGCCGCCTCGTGATCGAAGTGGACGGACCCGCCGACCGCTTCGGCCTGGTACCGAAGAAGGACGGGCTTTGGGCGGTCGATCGCCGTGCCAATCCGAGCGAATTTCCCGAACTCACCGAATCCACGTTTGCGCGCATGATCTGCGGTCCGCGCCGCTTCGGCGTGAAGCAGATCGCGCTCGAAGTGCATGTGACGCACAAGGCGCCAGCCTACGCGGCCGAATACGAGCGTATCTACGGCGTGCCGGTGAAATTCGAGGCCGAATGGAATGCGGCGCGCATCGACACGGCCTGGCTGAGCCATCCGATCGGAGTCGAGCCGCGCTATGCCTTCGGCATCTTCGCCGAACGTGCCGATGCGCTGCTGAAGAGTCTCGAGGGCTCGAAAACGATGAAAGGCCGCGTCGAGGCCAGCCTGATGCCGATCCTGCATGCGGGCACTGCGGACATCGATACGGTGGCGGCAACGCTGGGCATGAGCCGCTCGACGCTCTTCAACAGGCTAAAGGACGAGGGCACGACGTTTTCGAAGGTGCTCGACGAATTGCGCCATCGCATGGCAATCGACTATCTCGGCGCCAAGAAAGTGTCGGTGAACGAGACGGCGTACCTCGTGGGCTTCTCCGAGCCGGCCGCCTTCTCGCGCGCGTTCAAGCGCTGGACGGGGAAGAGCCCGCGCGCGCTGCGCAAGGCGCGCCAGTCGACTGGCGCGACATGAAGTCCAGATTGTCATCCCCGGTGAGATGCGAAGAGCATTTGCCAGTGATACGGCGGACCTTCGTGCCCAAATTGGCGCTGCTGTTTGCGCCACCGCCGAACTGTCTTTGCGTTGAGATCAGGTCCCCATGACCTCGCGCACGCCGGTGCGTGCGCTCGCCGGGGATGACATTCTTATTTTGATCGCGGCCGATCTCGGTTACGGCCGGAAGCCCAGCGCGCGGGGTTGCAGGCGGGCGGGCTGCGAGACGATGCGGTAGGCGTTCGCGACCCATTCGGAGACGTACGCGCGGGTGTCGCGCGGATCGATCATCTCCTCCATCTGGAAACGGTTGAGCGGGCCGATGGGTCCGCGCGCGCTTTCGATGCGCGCGTCGATCTCGGCGCGCAGCGCCTTCGGATCCTTCGCTTCCGCGAGCTGGCGCTTGTAGGCGGCCTCGATGCCGCCTTCGGGCGGAATGCCGCCGACATCGGCGGCCGGCCAGACGACGCGCGCGCTCACATGCTCGAAAGGCGTGGCGTAGTTGTTGCCGGCGACGCCGAAGCTGCGGCGCATGATGACGGTGAACATCGGCACCCTGATCTGCGCGGTCGCGATCATCCACTCGCCGCCTTTCCTGATGGTGCCCGCGATCTCGTGCTCGAGGCCGACGGCGAAGCCCGGATTGTCGACGAGGTTGAGCACGGGCAGATGGAAGACGTCGCAGACGTCGAGCAGGCGCTTGAGCTTGTCGCAGCCATCGGCGGTGAGCGCACCGCCATTCACGTGGCGGCTGTCCGATGCGATCACGCCCATGGGATGGCCGTTGACGCGCACGAAGCCCGTCACCTGGTCGGTACCCCAGAGCGGACCGATCTCGAAGAAGGAATCCCTGTCGGCCATCAGCCGGATGGCGCGGCGCACGTCGAAGGTGAGGTTGCGCTTGCGCGGCACGAGGTCGAACAGCGCGTCCTCGCGACGGTCGGGCGGATCGTCCTTGCGCGGTGCTGAAACCGGAGGCGGCTCGAAGACGGAGGTCGGCAGGTAGGAGAGGAAGCGGCGCGCCTGCGCCATCGCATCCTCTTCGGTCTCGGCGAGGTTGTCGACCGAGCCGTTCCTGCAATGGATGCGCCAGTCGCCGAGCTCTTCCTTGGTGATGTCGTAGCCCATCGCATGCGCGACGACGGGCGGACCCGCGACGAAGAGCTGCGCGATGTCGCGCACCATGACGGAGAAATGACCGAGCACGGCTTTCGCCGCGCCGATGCCGACGACGCTGCCGAGCAGAACGTTCACGACGGGCACGGTGGAAAGCTGCTCGGCATACATCGAGCTGCCGAGATGGCCGGGCAAGAACGAGCCGCCGCCGCCCGTGACGCGCGGCCGTCCCGCCGTGATCGCGCCCTTGCTTTCGCGCGCGGTACTTTCGCCTTCGGCTTTCTGCTGCGGCACCATGGTCGCGACGCTGCCGCCGCCGGAGGATCCGTCGAGCAGGCGGATCGACGGACAGCGGAATTCGAGCGAGAGCTGGTCGAGATAACGGCTCTTGGCGCCGATCGCGCCGTCGGAATGGCCGCCGCGCGAGGTGAAGTCGTCGGCGCAGACGATCGCCGTGCGGTTGGCGATCTTGCCCCAGCCGCCGACATGATTGGCGGGCGTGAACTCGGCGATGCCGCCATCGTGATCGTAGCTCGTGAAGCCGGCGATGCTGCCCACTTCGCGGAAGCTGTCCTTGTCGAGCAGAAGCGCGATGCGCTCGTACACCGTGAGCTTGCCGCGGCTGCGCTGGCGCACGACGCCGGGGTCTTTTGAATCCAGCGCAAAGCGCGCGTGTGCGATGTGCTGGAGCGTCTCAACCTGCGAGAGCGTCGGTGCCCAGGACTCCGTTGCTTTGTGCGCGGCGTGCGGATGCGTCTTGTCCGGCAGCGCGGCGGCGACGACCTGGCCCGCAGCGACCTGTTCCCCGATCGCGAGATCGAGCAAATCGATGATGGTGCCGGCGCAAGGCGCCGTGACAGCCGTCTCCATCTTCATGGCGCTGATGGTCATGAGCGCGTCGCCGGGCTCGACCGTCTGGCCTTTCTGCACCGCGACCGCGACGATCGAGCCTGAGATCGGACATTCGACCGCGATGTGGCCCTCCGCGACGGCGAGCGAACGCGCTTCGGGCTCTGGCCGCCGCACGCCTTTGCTGCCATGCAGAGCCGTGTGCTGCTGCTCAAACAGGGCCTGCGGACGCGACGGCGCCGGTTTCGCTTGGGGCGCTGCGGCATCGAGCTCGGCGAGCAAGGTGGTGCGCGCGTCGCCGCCGCGAACCGAACTGTTCGCGAGAATTTTCTTCAGCTGGCTGAGATTGGTCGGCAAGCCAGCGATGTGGAATTCGTCGAGCGCACGTTCCGTCTTTGCGATCGCCGCGGCGAAGGAGGCACTGGCCGAACGGACGATGAGCTTGGCGAACATCGGGTCGAATTGCGGCGGCGGCGCGTAGCCGGGATAGGCGCAGGAATCGACGCGGATGCCGGGACCGGTCGGCTCCTTGTAGGCGGAAAGCGTGCCCGGACCGGTCGCGACGATACGGGTCTGGATCGCGTAGCCGCGCGGACGCGGCACGCTCGCCTGCGAAACGAGACCGAGTGCGGCAAGCGGCTCGCGCGACGCAATCAGGAACTGCGCCTCGACGAGATCGATACCCGTCACTTCCTCGGTGACGGTGTGTTCGACCTGGATGCGCGGATTGCCCTCGATGAAGAAGTAGTCGCCGTTTTCCGGATTAACGAGGAATTCGAGCGTGCCGGCGTTTTCGTAATCGCATTCCGTGGCGAGCCGGACGGCGTCCTTGAGAATCCTGTCGCGCAGCCCGCCATCGAGATTCGGCGCGGGCGCGATCTCGATCACTTTCTGATGACGCTGCTGGATTGAGCAATCGCGCTCATAGAGATGGACGATGTTGCCCTTGGTGTCGCCCAGGATCTGCACTTCGATGTGGCGCGGCCGCGCCACGCGCTTCTCGAGAAACAGCGTGCCGTCGCCGAAGGCGGCTTTGGCCTCGCTCTCGCAACGCGCAAAAGCTTCCTTCATGTCGGTATCGCGCTCGACGAGGCGCATGCCGCGTCCGCCGCCGCCGGCAGCAGCCTTGAGCATGACGGGATAGCCGAGCTTGTCCGCCGCGCTCAGCGCGTCCTTCACGGACTCGAGCGGGCGCGGCGTGCCGGGCACGACCGGGATGTCGAGCGACTGCGCGAGCTTGCGGGCCTTGGTCTTGTCGCCGAAGAGCGCGAGCGTATCGGGCTTCGGACCGACAAAGGTGAGACCGGCCTTAGCGCAGCGTTCGGCGAAGCGCGGGTTCTCGGCGAGGAAGCCGTAGCCGGGATGGACGCAATCGCAGCCGGAATCCTTTGCGACCTTGATGACGGCGTCGATATCAAGATAGGGCGCAACGGGATCTTTGCCGCCGGCGCCGATCTCGTGCGCCTTGTCGGCGACGTGGGTGTGGAGCGAGAGCGCGTCCGCCGGCGCGTAGACCGCGACGGACTCGATGCCGAGCGCGGCCGCGGCGCGGGCGATGCGGATGGCGATCTCGCCGCGATTGGCGATGAGGACGCGCTTGAGCAAGGGACTCCCCGTTGTTCTTGGTCTTTTGACGATGCTGGAGGACCAGGGACGGATTGTCGAGGGCGGCTAAAGCGGGGTGCGCTTCAGCTCGACAGGCTTTCCGTGCGGCGTCGTTTCGTAAGCTTCGCGCCAGGCGTCTTTCACCTGCGCGAGGTCGGCGGGCGAGGCGGCGCCTTTTTGCACGATCAGTGTCTCGAGCGCTTCGAGCACGGCGTCGTAATAGTGCGCACCGTCGTCCGCGCCGCGTGCCCTGATCGCCGCACCGAGCGCGTCGGACCATTCGGCGAGCGAGAAGAGGCCGCGGCCCGCGAGCGCGTGCGCGAGCACCCAGGCCTGCGCCTGCCAGGGCTCGTCGAATTTCACGCGGTCAGGCCCGCTCATCGACCTCTTCAAACCAATTGCGCTTCCGCAAACCACCGGCGGTACACTCTGTCATAGGGACTGTCGTTGCAAAGCAATTCGAGCGCCTGCGCGACACTCACGATCTTGCGATCCTTCGTTTCAAAGCGTGGCGCCCAATTGTCCAAATCGACCTCGGCGCGCCAGCAAGATCGCACCAAGATCAGTCCCGCTTCGTGCCCGTCGAGGCACGTTCCTCTGGAATAGCCGATGAGCTTCGCGCGCACGACCCGGACGCATGCCTCTTCCATCATCTCACGCCGCAGAGTCTCCTCGGCATTTTCGCCGGGCTCGGGCCGCCCACCGGGGACCTCCCAGTGCTCGCCGTCGAGCGTAATCAGGACGATGCAATTCGTATCGGTAACGCAGAGACCAGCCGCACCATGATCCTTTCCCTGCGGTGACGGTCCGGCGCCATGCCACGACACCATCCATTTCTGGCCATCGATGATTGTTTCCCGCTCTTCGAAGTGCCGCTCAAACGCGCTCAAGATAGGGCTCCCAGAGGTCGAGCGAGACGGTGTCGTTGGGATTGGCGGCGTCGCCCCAGAGTTCACGGGCCGTGAAGCACACGGTGTAGAGGCGCTGCGGGTCTTCGCCTTTGCCGATGGCGTTGGAGTCGGGGAAGACATGGCCGCCGTGCTCGGCGATGATGACGCCGATCTTGCCGCGGGCGTAACGTGGCAGGCGTGTGTGCGTGGTGGGATTGATGAGTTTCGCGCGCACGCGTTCGCCGACGGCGAAGAGCGCGGTTGATGCGAGCGGCCTTGCGTAGTCGCTGTGCACAGGCGCGGGCGCGCGGTCGACCTTCACGTGCGTATTGTCCAGTTCTGCCTTGCCGGAGTCGATCGCGGCGCGTTCGCGCGCGCTGATGAGACCCGTCTCCACGCAATAGCGGAGCGCGCGCTCGAACCAGCGCTCGTAGTAGGAGAGCCTCAGGTAGCGGTCGGGGCGGATCTGCTCGATGGCGAAGCGGCGGGCGTCGATGTTGCCGCCGAAGCGCGAGAGCTGGCCGCTCATGCCGAAGACGCGCCCCTCCCATGTCTCGTGGAAGACCGGCTCGTTTTTCTCGGCAAGCACGGGACCGAAGCCGTGCATGCCGCCCATGTCGTGCACGCCGTTCATTTGGGAGCGCTCGCGCGAGCGGTGCCGATCATGGAGTCGCGCGTGACAAGCTCTGCGAGCTGTTCCTCGCTCAGCTTTTCCGTTCCGGCCGGACGCTCCGGCACGACGAGGTAGCGCAATTCCGCGGTGGAGTCCCAGACACGCACTTCGACGTCGTCGGGAATGCCGAGGCCGAAATCGGCCAGCACGCCGCGCGGATCGATCACGGCGCGCGAGCGATAGGCGAAGGATTTGTACCAGACGGGCGGCAGGCCGAGCACGGGAACGGGATAACAGGAGCAAAGCGTGCAGACGACGAGATTGTGGACCTTCGCCGTGTTCTCGATCGCAATCAGGTGTTCCCCCTGGCGTCCGGAAAAGCCGAGCTCGGCGACCGCGGCGGTGGCGTTGTCGAGCAAACGCTTCCTGTAGGCGGGATCGGTCCAGGCTTTCGCCACGACCTTCGCGCCGTTGCGCGGGCCGACCTCGTTCTGGAAGTGATCGACCATCCTGTCGATCTCTGCCTGGTCGATGTAGCCGCGCCTGGCGAGGATGGTCTCGAGCGCCTTGACGCGCAACGCCGCGTCGGCGGGCGCGTCCTGGTGGTCGTGGTCATGATCGTGGTCGTGATCGTGGGCCATGCCCCTACATACCACGAACGTGGCATGCGGTTGGGTTGCGCTGCGCGCTTCCCCGGGCGCGCCTTTTTGCTAGACTGCCGAGCAGGGGTAGCGGCCGGGGGGCCGCTGAAGAGGGGGCATTTTTCAGATTTCTTGCAGCAGTTCGCTCGCGCTCGCTTCAGCGCGAAGGCGGCAGCCTGCGTCCATGGTTGTTCGTGTCGATAGTCAGCGTTCCATTGGGGGGAAACATCATGAAATCCGTGCGTCTCATTGTTCTTTGTCCGCTGCTGTTGTTGCTCGCTGCCTGCGGGACGGTGGCGCCCTTCGCACCGTTGCCGTCGGATGCGCGTGGCAAGATCGCGTCGACGGACGTCGTCGTGCCGATCCGGCAGCACGAAATCTATGTCTTCGTGCCCCCCTCCACGGCGGGCGCGGCCGGCGGCGCCTCGCTAGGTCTTGCGGGCGCCCTCGTCGGCGCCCTGGTGGACGCGAGCGTCGACTCGGTGCGAACGGGCAAAGCCGAGAAGGCGGTGACGCCACTCAGGGATTCGCTGGTCGACTACAATTTCGACGCCGCGTTCAAAGACGATCTCACGGCGTCCCTCACCCAGCTCAGCTGGGTTCATGTGGACACCGTCCATGTCGTGAGAGATTTCAGAGAGAGCGACCTCGACGGCGACCTTGCCGCTTCCAAGGACGCGGCCGTGCTGCTGATGACCACCGACTACAACCTCGACAATGACGGCAACGTGCTGACCGTCACCGTCGGAGCGGCGCTCTATCCCAACACCGACGCGCTGAGAGCCTTTGCGAAGAAGAGCTCGGCCAAGCCGTCCACCGCGATCGGCAATTCCATCTACCACGATACGCTGGTATTCCGGCGTCCGCTCGATGGCGGCACCGCGGACCGCGACGCCAACATCGCAAAATGGTCGGCGGACAAGGGCGCGATGATGCGTCAGGCACTCGACGACGCCGCCAAGCGGCTGGCGCAGAAGATCGCGTCCGATCTCGAGCGCAACGACGCGGACGGACCGCCGAACGCCGGAGACGGACTGCCGGTAGCCGCGCCTTGAGGCGATTGCGGCCGAGGGCCGGGCGTGCGGCGGTGCTTGCGCTTATTCCCGCGATCGCCTGCTGCGCGCCGCCGCCGCCCATCGCGCTGACGGAAGGCTATAGCGGAGCGTCCCGTGCGCACGGGGCGCTGCGTCCCTTGTGGAGCTTCACGCCGTGCCGGGTTCATGTCGACGCGGTCCTCGATGCGCGCGCACCGGCGGACTCGATGGGCGAAATCGGCGGGCGGCCTATCGGGGGCAAGGACACGATCGGCTGGCTGCGCTCCGGGCTACAGACCCTGAGCGACGGGTCGCAGATACGTTTCGTAGGGGCCGACCAGGCAGATCTCATTCTGCGGGTCGAACTTCTCAAGGCCTATCTGCTCAGCAATGCGCAGATGGCAAAGACGGCGAACGTCGTCGTGCGCGTTCGTTACAGCGATCCTTCATCGGCCCAGACCACACCGCCGGATGAAGGCACGTATCGCGGGCACGACAGCGGCGTGAACTGGTTGTCCTCGTCGGCGGAGTCGCAGGCAGAACTCGACAGCGCCCTGTCGCAGATACTCGACGATATCGGCGGCGGCATCGCGAGCCGCTGCCGGGAGAAGTCCTAGTTCATCGACAGGGTCAGGCGCACAATGGCGACGACGGCGGAAAAGAGCGCGAGCGCGAGATAGGCGCCGACGACGAGCCAAAAGCCGTGCGGATTGGCGCGGCGCGAAAAGTGGCGCGTGCGGCTGTAGCGCGCATAGGTCGAGACGGTGCCGGAGCGCAGCGCATCGAAGACGAGCCAGAAGCACCAGGCCGCGAGGATCGCGAAGACGAGGATGGTGACGGCGAGGGGCATTGGCGCGTTCGGCTCCTGCAGCCGACGCTACCTCAATTTCCAACTATCGGCTGTGAGCTGATTCCCGTGCCCGGCTCGCGGCCGGGGTGACCGTTCAAATGGACTGCTCGATCCATTCCTTGATCTTCGACTTGGGGAGCGCGCCGACCTTGGTTGCGGCGACCTGGCCCTGGCTGAAGATCATCATGGTGGGGATGCCGCGCACGCCATATTTCGTCGGTACGTGCGGGTTCTCGTCGATGTTGATCTTGGCGATCGTCACCTTGCCCGCCATTTCGCCCGCGAGTTCCTCGAGCGCCGGCGCGATCATGCGGCAGGGGCCGCACCATTCCGCCCAGAAATCGACGACCACGGGTGTCTTGGCGTTCAAAACGTCGTTCTGGAACGTGGCGTCGGTGATCTTGACGGGAGATGCCATGAAAATGCCTCGGTGGATTTCGCTGCCTGAAACTTAGGAACGCGGTGAGGGTGGGTCAAGGCGCGCCCTTATTTGCCGCAATTGGGCGTCCAGAAGCGTCTCATCGAGGGGCATCAGGCTGGGGCCGTCTGTCCAGACGAGGGCGCAGGCGATTCGTCTCTTCGGAAAAATCTTCTCCGCCGCGGCGCGGTAGAGCGCCATCTGCGCGAGATAGAGATCGCCGACGTCCTCGGGCCTCTCTGGCGGCGGGCGGTTGGTCTTGAAGTCGACGATCAGAACCTCGTCCTCGGACACGGCGAGACGGTCGATGCGGCCGTTGATGCGCGCGGCTTCGCCCAATTCGGGCAGCGATGCGACGATCGCGGCCTCCGCCATGCTGGCGGGCGAGAACGCGGCGGCAAACTTGGGATCGTCGAGCACCGCGAGCGTCTCGCCCACGAGGGCCTCGGCTTCCTCATCTCCGATTTCGCGCGCGCGCAGGAAACGCAGCGCCGCCTCGCGCCGTTTGTCCGGCGCGAGATCGGGCAGGCGCGCCAAGAGGGCGTGCACGAGGATCCCGCGCCGGAAGCGCTTTGCGCCGCCCTCATCGAGCGGCGAGAACACGGACGGTTCGATCGCGTCGGTGGCGTCGGAAGGACGGATGAGCCGCGGGCGCGGCACCTCTGCATCCGGCGGCGTGCTGGCCCAGGCGGGAATCCCGGCACGCGCTGCCGGCTGTTCGAGCGCAAGGCCGAACTGGTCGTCCGGATCGCCAACAATATAAAGCATGTCGTCGCCGCGAAGCTGCTGCGTGCCGATCTTCTTCGCCGCAGCCTCGCAGAGCCGGTACCAGGAGCCGTCCTTGACGCCGTTCTTGTTCTCGAAACCGCAGACATAAAGACGGTCGCGGGCGCGCGTCAGCGCAACGTAGAGGAGGCGGCGATGCTCCTTGAGCATCTCGGTCCTCGCGGCATCCTTTGCCGCGAGGATTCCGGCCGACGCGTCCTCGTTGCGGTAGGGATAGCGCACGCCGTCCTCGCCGTGCAGCAGATGGCCTTTCATCCAGGGCGGGTCGGGCAGCGAGCAGGTGTCGGGCAGGATGACGATGTCGGCTTCCAGTCCCTTGGCACCGTGCACGGTCATCACGCGCACCTCGTCGCGGCCGCGTTCCATGTCGCGCTTGATCTCGGCGCCGCCGGTTTCGATCCAGTGCAGGAAACCTTCGAGCGAAGGCGTGTTCTGACTCTCATAGGCAAGCGAGAGCGAGACGAATTCGTCGATGACGTCGTTGGCCTCGACGCCGAGGCGCGAGAGGAGCCTGGCGCGCATGCCGCGCGCCACGAGCGCGTGCGAATAGAATTCGAAAGGCGGGACCTGATCGGCGAGACGGAACAGCTCATCGAGGAAGGCGTGGGCCGAGCGGAACCCGTCGCTGTCATCCTTGCGCGAGCGGAGCACGCTCCAGACCGATTGCCGCGCGCGTCCGTGGCAGAGCGCGTAGAGGTCGTCCTCGGAGAGACCGCACAAGGGCGAGCGCAGGAGGCTCGCGAGCGTCAGGTCGTCGTCGGGCTGGAGCGCGAAGCGGCCGAGCGCGATCAGGTCCATCACGGCGATCTGTTCGGTCAGCTGCACGCGGTCGGCGCCTGCGACCGGCACGCCGCGCTCCTTCAGGCGCTTGATGATCTCCGGACCGAACGGCTCGCGGCGCGGCAGGAGGATCATGATGTCGCCCGGCCGGATCGGCTGCTCGTGATCGGGCAGGCGCACGCGTTTTTGGATCCAGTCCGCGATGGTGGCGGCGAGCTTCTGCGCCAATTTGACGATCGGGCTCGACTCCGGGATGGCGTCGACTTCGAGCCACGGGTCGCGGTCGGGTTCCTTGACGGGCTTGACGGTAGGCCACAACTCGACGCGGCCCCTGGCTCGGGCGCGAAATGCCTCGTGCCCGATCTCGGCGTCCCCCGAGGTCAAGCCGGCGCGCGCGTCTTCCGAAGCGAACACGGAATCGACGAAGGCAAGAATCTCGGGCGCAGAGCGCCGCGACTGGACGAGCGGGGCCTCGACGAGATGCTGGTCGGCGCCGCGCGCGAGGTCGAAGAAATATCTGCGGTTGCGATCGAACTCGCGCGGATCGGCGCCCTGGAAGCTGAAGATCGACTGTTTCTCGTCGCCGACCGCAAAGATGGTGCGCATGAGGCCTTCGCGGCGCGCGCCGGCACCGGCGAAGAACTCCTCCGTCAAGGCCTTCACGATGGCCCATTGCTCGGGACTCGTGTCCTGGGCCTCGTCGATCAGCACGTGGTCGATGCCGCCATCGAGCTTGTAGAGCACCCATTGCGCGGCGCTCTTGTGCTTCAGGAGCGCAAGCGTTTCGACGACGAGGTCGTCGTAATCAAGCGCGCCGCGCGCGCGTTTGGCCTTGTCGTATTCCGTGCGCGCCGCATCGGCGAGCACGAGAACGGCGTGGCAGATCTCCGCCGCGTCCGCCGCGCGATAACGGTCGAGCGCCGCGCAGAAGCGATCGATGAAAGCGTCGAGCGTCGCGGCGAGATCGCGCCGCGCATTGGCGTGTGTGGCCGTGACGAAATTCTTGTATTTCTCGCCCTTGCCGGTCAGGAGCGCGCGGCGCAGTGCCAGGAACATTTCGGACGCCGGCTCGGTCCGCAGCGCGTCGGCCAACTCCGCGCCGTGTTCCTGGTCGCTTTTCTTTCCGGTCGCCATCCATTTCGTGACCGCGAGCAGATCCTCGCGTTCGGCCCGCGCCTCGGCGCAGAACTCCGCGGCCACGCCGTCCGTCGTCAGATTGTCCGCTTGATGGGTGCGATGTACGACATGGGCGAGAGGACCGTCGAGGCGCGCGAAGAAGCGTTCGAGCTTGCGCCGGTCGGTGCCGAGCAGGGTGTCGAGCTGGTCGCGCATCTGCTTTTCGCCGGTCGCCTTGACGAGGCGCGCGATGGCTGCGTGGCGAGGCGCGTCGCCCGAGCCGGCGCGTTCGAGCACGCGCGCGCGCGCTTCCGCCATCAATTCGCGCGCAGTCTGGTCGTCCAGCACCGTGAAGGACGGCGGCACGCCCGCTTCGAGTGGGAAGCGCGCGAGAAGATTCTGGCAGAAGGCGTGGATGGTCTGGATCTTGAGGCCGCCCGGCGTCTCGAGCGCCTGCGCGAAGAGCCGGCGCGCCTTGCGCAAATCTTCCGCCGTGCCCGCGACCGCGCCGATGGCCTCGATGTTCCGGCGCAGTTCCTTGTCGGGCAGCATCGCCCAGCGGCCGAGCTGGTCGAAGAGCCGCGTCTGCATCTCCGCCGCCGCGGCCTTGGTGTAGGTGAGGCAGAGGATGCGTTCGGGCCTTGCATCGTCGAGCAGGAGACGCGTGACGCGGTTGGCGAGCGTGTAGGTCTTGCCCGAGCCGGCATTGGCGGCGACCCAGGCGGAATGCTTCGGATCGGCCGCCGTGATCGACGGATCGCCGAGCTCGTCCCTATTGGGCCGCATCGGAGTACTCCTCCTCAAGCTCGGCCGCGAGCCACTCTTTCACGCGCGCGAGATGGTCGTAGTCGCCGATACTGTCGGTTCGATAGGGCATGACGCGCGGCAGGTAGGCCACGTCCTCGCGATCGAACTGAGCGATGCGGGCCTGAAGGCGAGCAAGCGCCTCTGCCGCGAGCTCGCCGGCATTGACCGGAACAAGATGGAAATCGGCCGGCGCCTTGCTGCCGCCGATGCGGATATAGAGGAGGCCGGAGGGGCGGATATCGGCGAGACCGGCGAAGCCTCCGGCGCGCAGCATCGCGGCTTCCAGCGGCAGTTGCGGCGAGACGAGAGTCTTCACCTGTTTGTCCGTGGGCGGCGCGCCGGTCTTGTAGTCCACGACGATGCCAGTGCCGTCCTTCATCACGTCGATGCGGTCGGCGCGGCCATGCAGCGTCCAGGCTGCATCGCCTTCGCCGAGCGTGATCTCGCCTTTAACTTCTACGACAGAGCGCGCGATCTCGGCGCGGCGCAGGCGCTCCTCGCGCACGAACTGCTCGGCGGCATAGAAGAAGCGCGGTTCCCACAAGGCGCGCGTCGCCTTCGGCACGGAGAGATCGATGAAGGCTTGCGTGGCCGTGCGCAGCAGCGCCTCGGTCGCGGCTTCCGGCAGCTCGACAGGGAAATCCTCGAGGAAGATCTCAAGCGCCTTGTGGATGGCGCTGCCGCGTTCGGGCGGTCCGATCACGGCGTCGAGCGGATCGAGTTTGTCCAGCGCCAGCACGCGGCGCGCATAGATCGCGTAGGGATCGCGCAGCCAGGTTTCGATCTCGGTGACCGAGAGACGGCGCGGGCGCGCGGCGCGCGGCGGTTTCGGCTGCGGCCGCTCTATGCGCTTCACGGGTCCGGGCTCCGCGAGCGCGCGGGCGATGGCGAGGACCTCGTTCGATTTTCCGAGCGCGGGAAGAATTCCGAGGCCCTGCGTGAGCTGCTTCAGCCTCTGCAGCCAGCGCGAGGCGACGGTCGGCGTGCCCTCGTTCTTGAGCGCACGCGTCAGGATCACTTCGGGCGCGGAGGCGAGCGTCGCGAAGTCGTGCGCGGAAAGCCCGATGGCGCGCTCGGGCGCTTCGAGCCCGATCGACTTGCGCATCGGACGCGACAACCAGGGATCGGCCGCGGCCGGACGCGGCCAGCTGCCCTCGTTGAGGCCGCCAAGAATGGTGAGGTCGAAACGCTGCAGGCGCGCTTCAAGAGGACCCAGGATCGCCAACCGCGGATGGCGGTCATAGGGCGGGCGCACGGACACCTCTTCGGCGCTCATGCGGAAGAAGGGCGCGTAGGCGGACGGTTCGACCGGCATTGCGTCGCGCGCGGCCTCGATGAGCTTTGCGATCATCTCGGCCGCGGCGCTGCCGGCATCGCCCTGCCAGAGCGTCGTCTCGCCCCTCGCGTCGCGCGCGAGCGCTTCCGCCGCCTCGACATGGGCGGAGAGAAGCGCGTCGAGGCGGACATCTTTCTCCGCCATGAGGCGCTCGAGGGGAAGCAGGATTGAGGTCAGTCGCTCCCACCACCGTTCGATCGCGCGTCCCTTGGTTTCAACGATTTGCTTGATACCGCCGAGACCTGCATCGGGGCGAGGACCTCGAAGCGCAAGATCGAGGCGGCGCGCATGGGCTCGGAAGTCTTGAGGGTCCATGCCCATCCTTGCGAGCGGGTGCTTCAGGAGCGCGAGCAGGGCAACGGGCGCGAATTGCTGCTCGGCGGCATCGGCGAGAAGCGAGAGGAACGCGCCGGGCGCGGTGTGCGCGAGCGGCCGGCCGGCGGAGTCGTCGATGGCGATGGCGAAGCGGCCGAGCTCGGCCGAGACGCGCCGTGCCAGTGCGCGATCCGGCGTGACGAGCGCGGCCGTCCTGTCCTTGGTCTCGAGCGCGCGGCGCAGGAGAAGCGCGATAGTGCGCGCTTCTTCCGCAGGATCGGCGGCCTCGACGAGCGAGAGGCCCTCGATGCCGCGTTTCATTTCGGCGGCATTGCTTTCGGCAAGCGCGCGCCAGGCATCCGTGGTCGGCGCGGGCCGGAGCGTCTCGCGCAACAATGCCTCGCGAGGGGCGGCGACGCTCGCGGACCAATCTTCGACATCGTCGCGCGCGGCACCGAGACGGTGGAGAAGCTGGCGCATGCCGAATTGCGGATGGCCGGGATCGTCGGCGATGCGAGCCCAGCTTTCCGCGTCGAGCACGCGATCGAGTCCGGGAAGGACGACGGCGCCCTGCGGGAGCCCGGCGATGACGCCGAGCAGCTCGGCAGTCGCAGGAATGCTGCCCGTCGAACCGGCGGCGATGACGGGGCGCCCGGATTTGGACGCTCTCAGCCGATGCGCCAGCGCGCCGAGGGCCTCGTTGCGGCGCCGGGCGGCATTCATCGCGCCGTTCGCCTCGAGCTGGTTCGGCCACTCGGTCTTGAGCAGCGCGAGGAAGTCGCGCACCTCGGCCCAGTGTTCGGCGAGCGCGCCGGGGACGAGATCGTGGAGCTTGTCGAGATCGGCGCCCTGTGTCTCGACCTCGTCGAGCAGCGCGCCCAGGCTGTCGGCCATCGCCGCGCTCTGGAGGAATCCCAGCGCGGTTTCGCCCCGCGCCTGGCGCCAGCGGCGGATGAGTGCGGCCAGGATGAGACGGCGGCGCTCGCGCGGCATCGCGGGCGGGAGCGCGAATTCCTCCGCCGAGCCGTCGAGCAGAAGTTCGTCCTCGTCGACATCGCCGAGCGGACGGAAGAGGGGCAGGAGCGCAGCGCCGCCCAGGACGCGCGCGAACGCGTCGCCGAAATTCCGCGCGGCGCGGCGGGTGGGGAGATAGATGGTGGCAGCGGAGAGCGCGAGCGGATCGGAGCCGATGCGCGCAATGAGCCCGTTGGCGAGCGTCTCGGCGAAGTTCGCGGCTGCGGGGATGGTGTAAAGCTTCATCGATCGCGCTTGTTGAGCTGCTCGTAGAACCAACGCCGTGGACGCAGAGGATTTCGCGGTGGACGCCGTGCAGTCGAGGATAAATCAATCGTCACGGCGGCGGTGAAGAATTGTTGCGCTTCGCGCGCCTTATCTGGTGATAGTGGAGGATCGTGCAACGTCCGCGTCCGCTGCGCGGTCCACCCGCACCACTGCGTTAGCTCTACGAGCAGCGGAACCGGGAAATGCCGGCAGAAATGCTAGCTACGCGACGGGTTGCAGGTCGCGGTAGAAGGCTTGTGCTTCGGCGAGGGCTTCCGCGGTGCCGACATGCATCCACACGCCGTCGAGGCGGATGCCGTAGAGACGGCCCTTCGCGATGGCGCGATCCCAGACGAGATTGGTCGAGAACGCGCCCTTGGGCGCATTGGCGAACAGCCTCGGGTGCACGATCTGCACGCCCGGATAGGCGAAGGGCGCGACGCGCAGTTCCTGCACGCGTCCAATATGGCCTTCGGCGTCCATGGTGAAATCGCCCGCGCCCTCGAACCCGAGCGAGGTGACCATGGAGGCCAGGAGGAGCAGCCCGTCCATCTGCGTCTCGTCCCAGCGCGCGATCATGCGGTCGAGCGCACGGCCATAGCCTTCGACCCAGACGGAATCGGAATTGTGGATGAAGAAAGGCTCGTCGCCGAAATTGGAGAGCGCCTTCACCACGCCGCCGCCGGTGCCGAGCAATTCGTCCTTCTCTTCGGAGATGCGGATCTCGACGTTCTTGCGCGCCTTCAGGTGGTCTTTGAGGATCTGCGCCTGGTAGTGGACGTTGACGACGATCATCGTCACGCCGGCGTCGACGAGCCTGTCGATGGCGTGATCAATAAGCGGGCGTCCGGCCACTTCGATCATCGGCTTGGGCAATTTGTCGGTCAGCGGGCGCATGCGCGTGCCGAGCCCCGCCGCCATGATCATGGCTTTGGTCGGCCTCATGCCGCAGCTCCCTGGACTTGCGGTCGGCCGCGCTTCTCGCGCGGGATGGCACGGTCGTAGAAGGTCTTGAGCTTCGCCATCGAGGGATGCTCGAGATCCTTGTTCAGATAGCCCCAGACACGCGGCAAATAATCGAGATAGCGGGGCTTGCCGTCACGTTTGTAGAGGCGCGCAAAGATGCCGGCGATCTTGGCGTTCCTCTGCGCCGCCATGATGGCCATCTGGCCGCGGAAGGACTCTTCGTCGAGCGGCGTGCCTTGTTTCTTCATGGCGTCCAGGTAATGCCGCGTCGTCGCTTCGCCGAGCTCCGGCGATACGTCGCGCCGCGCATCCTCGATGAGAGAGATGAGGTCATAGGCTTTCGAACCCGCGACCGCATCCTGGAAGTCGATGAGGCCAACTCGCGCGACGCCCGAGCGGTTCTTGAGCCACATCAGGTTCTGCGCGTGATAGTCGCGGTGGACGAAGACCGGCGACGCCTTGCGCGCTTCCGCGAGCGCAGAGCGCCAAAGATGGCGATGCTCTTCGGTCTCGGCGTGCGTGGCGGTGCGCCCAAGCGCCACCGGGATGAACCACTCGGTGATGAGATCGATTTCCGCCAGTTGCGCCGTCTCGTCATAGGCAAAGAGCGGTGTCGCGGGGGGAAGCAGCTCCGGCGCGTTGCCGGCGTGGAGCTTGGCCAGCACTTCGGCCGCCGTTTCGTAAAGCTGGCGCTCATCGGCGCCCGCGTCGAGCACGTCGGCATAGAGCGCGTCGCCCAGATCTTCGATGATGGCGAGGCCCTGCTTCACGTCGCTCGCATAGATGTCGGGCGCGGACAGACCATTGGCGCGCAGGAAGTTCGAGGTCGCGACGAAGCGGCTGCAATCGGCACCCGCAAGCCGCGCGATCGCGTTGTAGCCGAGCGCACGGCGCTCTTCCGGCGTTGCATGCGCGGGTGCGGTCGGCGCTTCCGCGCCTTGCGGCTGGTCCATCAGCATGGCGCCTTTGCCGTTGAGCTTGAGGCGCACATAGCGGCGCGTCGACGCGTCGCCCGGCAACGGCGCGCGCGCGGCGGCGCCCCAGCCAGCACTCTTCAGGAATGCGTCGATCGCATCGGCGCGTTCTGTCGACATTGTCTTCTTATGACCCCATCAGCGCGTCGCGCCAGCGCGGCTGACCTTTGAGATCTGCGCGGCGCGACGTGTCGCCCTCGATTTGAATCTTTACGTGAAGCATGTCGGAAGGAAGGCGGCCTTGCGCCCGTTCCGGCCATTCGATCAACGCCGCCCCTTCGTCCAGCGCCTCGTCGAGGCCGAGCTCATCGAGCTCGGAGGGTTGCTCGATGCGGTAGAGATCGTAGTGGCGCACGGGAAAAGCCTTCGTCTCGTAGGATTGCACCAGGGTGAAGGTCGGGCTCGGCACGTTTTCCTCCACGCCCAGCGCCCGCAACACGGCACGCGCCAGGGTGGTCTTGCCCACTCCGAGGTCCCCTTCGAGGCCGATGGCGTCGCCGCGCCGTAATCCTGCGGCAATCCGCGCCCCAAGCCTCTCCGTCGCTTGCCCGTCGGGCAGGCGGATGGTGGCGCTAAATTGTTGAGAATCCCTACTCATTCCGGTTGTTGTAGCCTGGGCCTCCGACAGCGCCTAGCTGGTTGATTCTACAGGGGTGCTCGGACAAGGTAGCCGGCCTCTGGCGCGGCATTTCCGAAGGGCACCGGACTTTAGGATTTCATGGCGGAGAACATCGTCATCATCGGCGCCGGGCAGGCGGCCGCGCAGGCTGTTGCGAGCCTAAGGGCCGAGGGGTTCACGGGCGCGATCACGCTGATCGGCGATGAGCCCTTTCTGCCGTATCAGCGCCCGCCCTTATCCAAGGCCTATCTGATGGGCACGCTCGAGCGCGAGCGGCTGTTCCTGAAACCGCAGGCTTTCTATGCCGAGGCGCGCTGCGAGACGATCCTCGGCGTCCCGGCAACGAAGATCGATCGCGGCGCCAGGAACGTGGTGCTCGCCGATGGACGCAAACTTCCCTACGACAAACTCCTCCTCGCGACGGGTTCGCGCGTGCGCGCCATCCGCTGCCCGGGCGCGGAGCTCAAGGGCGTGCACTATCTACGTGGCATTGCGGATGTCGATCGGTTGCGCGCGGTGTTTGAGACGGGCAAGCGCATCGCCATCGTCGGCGGCGGCTATATCGGACTGGAGGTCGCCGCGGTTGCGGTGAAGAAGGGTCTCGACGTGACCGTGTTCGAGGCGCTCGACAGGCTGATGGCGCGCGCGGTGTCGCCGCCGGTGTCGGCATTCTACGAAAAGGTGCACCGCGAGGCGGGCGTGAAGCTTCTGCTCAAGACGGGCGTGGAAGCTTTCGAAGGCACAGGCCATGTCGCCGCGGTGCGGGCGGGCGGCAAGTCCCATCCGGCCGACATCGTGCTGGTCGGCATCGGAATTGTTCCCAACGAGGATCTCGCACGCGGCGCGGGCCTTACGTGCGAGGACGGCATCGTCGTCAAGACCGATACATCGAGCACCAACGATCCGCTCGTGTTCGCGGCGGGAGACTGCACGCGCCATCATGGCCGCGAGGGCCTGCCGATCCGGCTCGAATGCGTGCAAAACGCGATCGACCAGGCCAAGCATGCCGCGCTCGCGATGGTCGGAAGGCCGAAGGCCTACAGCGAAGTGCCGTGGTTCTGGTCGGATCAGTATGATTTGAAGCTCCAGATCGCGGGACTGGCGCGGCCGTCGGACGAGATCGTGGTGCGGGGCGAGCCGGCAAGCCGGAAATTCGCGGCTTTTCACTTGAGGGACGGGGTGGTTGCCGCAGTGGAAGCGGTCAACGCGGCCCCGGAATATCTTGTCGGCCGCAAGCTGATCGCCGACGGCGCCCGTGTCGCGGCGTCTCGGCTTGCAGACACGGCCGTACCTATGAAAAACATAGCGGCGTAAAGCTGACGCGCACGTCATCGAAGGGAAGAGCAATGCCGAAGGTCACGTATATCGAGCACAACGGCAAGGAACACGTCGTCGACGTGCCCGAAGGCTGGTCGGTGATGGAAGGCGCGGTGAAGAACCTGATCCCCGGCATCGATGCGGATTGCGGGGGCGCCTGCGCCTGCGCAACCTGCCATGTCTATGTCGACCAGGCGTGGATGGGAAAGCTCACGCCGAAGGAGGACATGGAGCAGACCATGCTCGACTTCGCGCAAGACCTCGAAGCCAACTCGCGGCTCTCGTGCCAGATCAAGGTGACGAAGGAACTCGACGGCATCGTCGTGCGCATGCCGAAGAGCCAGCACTAGCTCCGTGCTCTCCAATCAAATTTTTCTTTAAGCAATCTTTCGCTCGTCGCTCGGCGTAGCCGGCTCATCGTGGATGCGGCGCGGGATGTGGCAGCGCACGAGCGTGCCTTCCCCGCTCTCGATCTCGACCCAGCCATCGTGGAGTTCGACGAAACGGTTGACGAGCGCAAGGCCAAGCCCCGCGCCCGCGCGTTGTCCGGAACGGTTTTTCGCCGAGAAACGCTCGAACACCTGAGCCTTCACCTCCGGTGCGAGTCCGGGGCCGTTGTCGGCGACAAAGATCTGCACGTCCTCGCCCCTGATCTCGCCGCCCAAGGTGATCATGCCGCCGCGCGGCGTGTACTTGAATGCGTTCGAAAGCAGGTTGAATGCAACCTGCCGCAGGCGCCGCGCGTCGCCCAGGAAATGACCGGCATCCTTCTGGCAGTCGATCTCGAGGCCGAGGCCCGCCTTGGACGCCCATTCGCGCGCATGCGCGGAGACGTCCATCAGGAGCTCGTAGAGGTCGATGCGTTCGAGCTCGAGGCGCAGCGCGCCGGATTCGATCAGTGCGAGATCGAGGATGTCGTTGACGAGATCCTTGAGCGAGGTCGAGCCCGAAACGATGGCGTCGACATATTCGCGCTGGCGCGTGTTCAGCGGGCCTGGCACTTCGGTCGCGAGATGCTCGGAGAAGCCCAGGATGGTGTTGAGCGGCGTGCGCAGTTCGTAGGAGACATGCTTGATGAAATCGGATTTGAGGCGGTCGGCGGCCTCGAGCGCTTCGTTCCGGTCGCGCAGCGCGCTCTCGATGCGGAAGCGGTCGGTCACGTCGGCGAAGGTCGCAAGCGTGGCGCCGTCTGGCAGCGGCGAGAGCGTGAGCGAGAGAATGGTGCGATCGTTGCGCTCCACCTCGCCCATGTCGCGCTTCGCTGCCGAGCCCGAGACGATGTTCTGGATCAGGCGCTCCCACATGGCCCCGTCGCCGAACTTGTCGGCGCAGGCGGCCGCAATGGCGCGCACATGCGGCTCGCCCATCAGGTCCTTGGGCGTCAGGTCCCAGATGCGCGCGAAGGCTGCGTTGTGCAGCTTGAGGCGGCCGTCAGGGCCAAACACCGCGACGCCTTCCACCAGCGTGTCGAGCGTCGCGGACTGCACCTTGATCAGCGTGTTGTAGGAACTTTCCAGTGCGAGCTTCTCGGTGACGTCTTCGAAGAGGAAGGTGAGGCCGCCGAAAGGATGCGGCTGGGCCACGACGCGCAACGTCTTGCCGCCCGGCACATGCCAGAGCTCTTCCGAAGGATATTCCGGCGGACCGTCATAGAGCGCCAGGCGTTGGCGTTTCCATGCCTGGTAGTCGCGCTGCTCCGGCAGCTTGCGCCCTTCGCGCAGGCGATCGAGCACTTCGCTGTCGGAGGGATGCAGGTCGAGCCAGGATTCCGGGAGTGCCCAGAGACGCGCAAAGGCGCGATTGTAGAAGGTGAGGCGCTGGTCGCGTCCGAAGATCGCAACCGCAGTCGCGAGCTTGTCGAGCGTGTCGGCATGCGCGTCGATGTGCTGTTGCAGCCGCGCCTCGGCGGCTGAGACATCGGTGACGTCGATGGCGGTTCCGACAACGCCGGTTTCCTCGAGCGGCATCTCGGTGAAGGCGAGTGCGCGGCGATGGCCGGAGACGACCGCGAACCGTTTGGCCTCGATGGTGCGTCCTTGCGCGCGCGCATTGGCGGCGAGATCGCGCTCGGTCTTGTCGAGCGAGAGCTGCGCGGTGCGTGCGGCCTCGAGATCGCCCGCACCGGTGGCTACGAGAAAGGCGCGGTTGCCCCACACGAGCGAGAGCGCCCGGTCGCGCAGCCAGACCGGTATCGGAAGCGCATCGAGCACGGCTCGGAAATCGGCCGAAGCGACGGCTGCTGTTTCGGGCGCGAGCCATACCGCGGCCATGCCGCCCACGGCCCGTCCGCGCAGATGCACCTTGCGGCCGGTCTTGTCGCTCACCGACAGCGAGAATGCCTGGCCCCTGTCGCTCAGGCCGTCGATCGCTTCGCTCAATTGGGTTGCATCGGACCCGGCCAGACAGGAATCGAGCAGCGCTTCGGCGCCGCCATAGGACGTCGCGGCGTCGCGGTCGCGGCCCCAGACAAGCAGCGCTTCGCGGCTCGCGGAGATGAGCGCATCGCGCTCACCCAGCGCGGCGCGGGTGCGGGCAGAAATGTTGCGCAGCACGCGCCGCAGACGCGCGGCCGCGTTCTGCTCCGCGATGGCCCAAAGGCCCGCCGCCATCGCCAGTGCGACAGCCCCTATGGCGATCGCCGCGACCACAAGACTTTGTTCCGTGAGGGCCCCGTCGGCGGCCAAGGCAGGGGTCGGCGTGGCCAACAGGGCCAGCAGCGCGAACGGGACACCCCGTCGCTTCCTCGAATTCCCCCCGGCGCCTGGGCCCTCACATTGTCCCGTTTTGGGACGCATCCCGCCCAATCCCCTGATTCCCGCCATCGCGGCGAATCACCTTGTGGAATCAACACGATACATATGAGCCCCGGCATGGCATAGGGATTGTGGTTAAAAAAGTGTAAACGCCGATCCGTCGTGGGAGGGCCGAAATCTTGGGGGCAGCCGCAAAAGCCGAGTCAGATCAACGCGCTAAGAAATCCGGGTACGGAGGGACCTCGAGCGAGGTCGGTGTGACGGTTCTGTGGATGTCTGGGGAAGGTTCAGATGCGGGCGTTCGGCGCCGACCTATTTGGAAACAAACTGACCGGTGGCCGGTGAATCGCTTGCCGGGAAGGATTCCTCGAGCGCCTCGTCAAGCTCGTCGTCGAGATGCTTTTTCTGCTCCTCCTTTGTCGGACTGGTGAAGGCGATCTCATAGCCGTCCGGATCCCGCAGGACGAATTCATCAAGCCCGTAGGGTTGCGACTCGGGCTCCGGCGCATCATGGCCCTTTGCACGCAATTCGGCGGCAAGCGCGTGCACGGAGTCCACGCCGAAATAGAACACGGCTTCGGTGTAGTGGGGCCTCGCCCTTCGGGCGGAGGGATCGCCGCCATGCGCGTTCAGCATCAGCTGGACATCGCCGGAGCGGAGCAAAACGAAAACGGGCCGGCCGCCGCCGTCGAAGCGCTGCTCTTCGCGGAAGCCCAGGAGATCCCGCCAGAAGAGGAGGCTCTTTTCGATATCGGCCACATTAAGCAGCGTGCGAGAGGTCTTGATGGTCATCGATCCGGCTCCGGCGGCGAACGTCCTCGTAACGCGTTCAATAGTAACGCGGGATCGGCCCGTTATGCGGCGTCATGCGATCGGAAAGGTCGAAAAGCACTTCGTCGACATAGCACCAGCCCCAGCCTTCTGGCGGGTCGTAGCCCTCAATGATGGGATGGCGCGTGGCGTGGAAATGCTTCGTCGCGTGCTTGTTCTTGGAGCTGTCGCAGCAGCCGACATGGCCGCAGATGCGGCAGAGGCGCAGATGCACCCATTCGTCGCCGGTCTTGAGGCATTCCTCGCAGCCGAGCGCGCTCGGCGTCACGGCTCGGATCTGGGAGAGGTGGCTGCAGCTCTTTGCCATGCGACTAACATGGCACCCTCCCGGCAGGGATCAAGAAGGTTCGCGCGCGGCCGGCGAGGTTCTGCTGCGGTTCGCGGAAAAAGCGTATCCGCACCTGCAACCGCAGCAGTTCTCGTGTGAACATCAGTAGCGATAGGTGTCCGGCTTGAACGGACCCTGCTCGGGCACGCCGATATAGGCCGACTGTTTGGGCGAGAGTTCCGTCAGCTTCGCGCCGATCTTTTCGAGATGCAGGCGCGCGACCTTCTCGTCGAGGTGCTTGGGCAGCGTGTAGACCTTCTTCTCGTACTTGCCCGGATTGGCGAAGATTTCCATCTGCGCGAGCGTCTGGTTCGTGAACGAGGCGCTCATCACGAAGCTCGGATGGCCCATGGCGTTGCCGAGATTCACGAGACGACCTTCTGACAACAGGATGATGCGCTTGCCTTCCGGGAATTCGATCTCGTCGACCTGCGGCTTCACATTCGACCATTTGTAGTTCTTGAGCGCCGCGACCTGGATCTCGGAATCGAAGTGGCCGATGTTGCAGACGATGGCGCGGTCCTTCATCTTGCGCATGTGCTCGATGGTGATCACGTCGACGTTGCCGGTCGCGGTGACGAAGATGTCGGCGCGCGGCGCGGCGTCGTCCATCGTCGCGACCTCGTAGCCTTCCATCGCGGCCTGCAGCGCGCAGATGGGATCGATCTCCGAGACGATGACGCGGCAGCCGGCCTGGCGCAGCGAGGCCGCGGAGCCTTTGCCGACGTCGCCGAAGCCCGCAACCATCGCCACCTTGCCCGCCATCATGACGTCGGTGCCGCGGCGAATGCCGTCCACGAGCGACTCGCGGCAGCCATAGAGATTGTCGAATTTCGACTTGGTGACGCTGTCGTTGACGTTGATGGCCGGAAAGAGAAGCGTCTTGTCCTTTTCCATCTGGTAGAGGCGATGGACGCCGGTGGTCGTCTCTTCCGTGACGCCCTTTACGTTCTTCGCGATGTCGCCGTACCAGCCGGGCTTCGATTTGAGGCGCTTCTTGATCGAGGCGAAGAGAACTTCCTCTTCCTCGTTGCCCGCCTTGTCGAGGAACTTGGTGTCGCCCTTCTCGGCGCGCAGGCCGAGATGCACGAGCAGCGTGGCATCGCCGCCATCATCGAGGATCATGTTTGGCGTGCCGCCATCCGACCACTCGAAGATGCGATGGGTGTAGTCCCAGTAGTCCTCGAGGCTCTCGCCTTTGACCGCGAAGACCGGCGTGCCGCCGGCGGCGATGGCAGCGGCGGCATGATCCTGCGTCGAATAGATATTGCACGACGCCCAGCGCACGTCCGCGCCAAGCGCCTTGAGCGTTTCGATCAGCACGGCGGTCTGGATCGTCATGTGCAGCGAGCCGGCGATGCGCGCGCCCTTGAGCGCCTTCTTCGGTCCGAACTCGGCGCGCGTCGCCATCAGTCCCGGCATTTCGGTTTCGGCGATCGCGATTTCCTTGCGGCCCCATTCGGCGAGGGCGATGTCCTTCACGACGTAGTCGGACGCGGCCATGGAAAAACTCCTTGTGGATCGTTTCATGCAACCGGGGCGCAAGGGGCGGCGGCGGGGCGGATATAGCAGCCGCGAATAGGGCCTGCAAGAAACATATAAAGAAATATGCATGTCTTTATCTCTGCTCATCACCCTTTTTGTGGGGTTGAAGAGCCGCCAGTCTGTAAGCGATTGATTCGACGAGACGTCTTTTCCGATTTGCCTGGGTTCACGGGCGTAGGTGCCGCCCGGCGAACAACGTTAATTCGTAACTTTTGGCCTTTAGACAGACCCACATGAGCTTTCGCCCCCTCAGGCTCACTCCTCTCGCCAGATCGTGCGCGTACGGATTTTTGTCCGCGATCGCGCTGCTGGGGGCCGCCGGCCCTGCCATTGCCTCGCCTTGGGCGGAGGTCGGCGATGCGCAGTTGCGGTCCGATATCGAAGTTCTTTCCGCCGCGGGCGTGATCGACAACGTGACATCGCAATGGCCGCTCCCCTGGGCGAGCATCGTGTCGCGGCTCGAAAGCGGCGCTGCCGAAGGACAACCGGACTACGTGCGCGACGCGGCAGAGCGCGTGCTCGAGCATGCGAAAGCCGACTTGCATCCCGACAGCTTTGCGGCGTCCGTCACCGCGGATGCCACGAATCTTCCATCGGTCGTGCGCGGCTTCGACGCGCTCGGCCGCGAGGATCTCCAGGCGCAGGTGTCAGCCGAGTACATGACCGATGATGCGGCGATCCGCATCAACGCCGGCGCGCAAGTCGATCACAAGAGTGGCCATGTCGAGTTCATGCCGGACGGCAGCTACGGCGCGGTGAAGCTCGGCGGCGCTCTCGTCTATCTTGGTTATGTCACCCATTGGTGGGGACCGGGCTGGCGCTCCGCGCTGTCGCTCTCCAACAACGCCCGGCCGATGCCGCAGATCGGCATAGAGCGCGCCGACACATCGGCGTTCCAGTCGCCCTGGCTGTCATGGATCGGCCCCTGGCAGATGGAATTCCTCGTGGGCTGGCTCGACGATTCCCGTATCGCGACGAACACGATCTTCGTGGGCTTCCAGACGACGATCAATCCGTTCCCGGGCTTCGAGTTCGGCTTCGGCCGCACGACAGAAATGTGCGGCGAGGGACATAACTGCTCTCTGGGCGACTACTTCAACATCGACAACGGCCCGGGCCATGTGAACAAGACGAATGATGAGGGCGACATTCATCTCCGTTACACGAGTACATACGCGGGCTATCCGTTCGAGATTTATACGCAGTTCATGAACGAGGACACCAACCCGTTCACGCACTCCTTCACGAGCCACCTCGTCGGCGGCAGCGTGTGGTTTCCAATGGGCGACAGCATGCTGAGAACCACGGTCGAGTATGCCGAGAGCGTTCCGACCGTCGACATTTTCAGCTTCGGCGATGTCGGGCACGGCATCGCCTACAACAACGGGGACTATGTCGACGGCATGCGCTATCGCGGGCGCACGCTCGGGTTCAGCCTCGACAGCGACTCCGCGCTGCTGACTCTGCAGGCGAGCTATCGTGACGGCGGAAACAACATCTTCACCGTCACGTTCGACAACGCTGCGGTGTCCAACCCGCACAATCTGCTCGGCAATGTCGTGACCACCGCACCGGTGCACATCAACCTCTTCACGGCGCGCGCCGAGATTCCTTATCGCGGCATGCTCTTCGACATCGAGGGCAGGGTGCAGGACGACCAGCCGCGCCCTGATCACGGCGCCACGGCCGCCATCGAAGCTGCGGCCAAAGTGCCCTTCTGAACGACGAGACGGCATCTTCCCCGGGCTTTGCGCGTTGATGCACCGGGGCAATGGCCATGCTCGAATCGACCACCGTCTCCACCGACATTCCTGCGCGCCTCGACCGGCTGCCCTGGAGCAATTTCCATCGGCTGGTCGTGGCCGCGCTTGGCATCACCTGGATCCTGGACGGACTTGAGGTGACGATCGTGGGCTCGCTCTCCGGAGCCCTTGCCGAGAAGACCGGCCTTGCGCTTTCCAGCACCGAGATCGGGCTTGCCGGCAGCGCGTATGTGATCGGTGCGGTTCTGGGCGCCCTCGTGTTCGGGGATCTGGCGGACCGTCACGGTCGCCGGGCGTTGTTTACCGCCACGGTCGGCCTCTATCTCGTCGCGACAATTGCGACGGGTCTTTCCTGGGACTTCTCGTCCTTCGTGCTCTTCCGGGCGCTGACCGGTGCCGGCATCGGCGGCGAGTATTCCGCGATCAACTCGGCAATCCAGGAATTCACGCCCCCCGAGCGGCGAGGCCGCGTGGATCTTTTCGTCAACGGCAGCTACTGGATCGGCGCCGCGCTCGGCGCACTTGGTTCGCTCGTCGTGCTCGATCAGCGTGTATTCGCGCCCGAGCTGGGCTGGCGCTTTGCCTTCATTATCGGCGGCGTGCTCGCGATCCTGGTGATCGTGCTGCGCCGCTTCGTGCCGGAAAGTCCGCGCTGGCTGATGACTCATGGCCGCGTCGCGGAAGCCGAGCGCGTGGTGAACGAAATCGAAGCGCGTGTCGGCGGCTGCGAGCGTCGCCCGACCGCGGACAGCGCCGTCATCAGGCTCTCGCTCGCGGCGCGCACCA
>Ga0335083_10001751_pt1 | contig 29526 bp, 24 predicted proteins | sample Lox_Sample_42_FD_206716 | JGI IMG/M metagenome (GOLD analysis project Ga0335083, IMG submission 206716) | Soil microbial communities from Loxahatchee National Wildlife Refuge, Florida, United States - Lox_Sample_4.2 | ecosystem: Environmental > Terrestrial > Soil > Wetlands | place: USA...
CTGATGTTCAACGGGTATGGGGATCAGGTGGCGGGGATGTACGCGGGGATGGATCTGCAAGCGAACTTCTGAACCATGCGTTCAGCGATCAGCGGTCAGCCGTCCGCCAGAACCGGAGCGGCTCGGTGGCTGCGCGGGCCCGGCGTGCAGACAGCCGTCATCATCGCGGCGCTCGTGCCGCTCGCGATCCTTGTTCGTGACGCCATTGGCGACCATCTCGGCGCAAACCCGATCGAGCAGATCACCCACCGCACCGGTGACTGGACGATCCGGCTGCTCCTGACGACGCTTGCGGTAACCCCGCTGCGGCGACTCACCGGGTGGAACGGCCTGATCCGGTTTCGCCGGACCCTGGGGTTGCTCGCCTTCACGTACGTCTCCCTGCACTTCCTCACGTACCTCGTGCTCGACCAGGGTTTTCCGATTCAGGGATTCGCCATCAAGTACGTGGGCGAAGACATCGCCAAGCGTCCCTACATCACCGTCGGGTTTACGGCCTTCGTGCTGCTCATTCCGCTCGCCTGGACGAGTACCAAAGGGTGGGTCCGTCGTCTCGGCAAGCGCTGGACCGCATTGCACCAGCTCATCTACGTGGCCGGCGCGTTGGGGGTGCTGCACTACATGTGGTTGATCAAGGGGGACCGACCGACGGCGGTGTATTACGCGCTGATCCTGGTCGCCTTGCTGCTCAGTCGGGTGGGGATGCGGCGGGCCCGAGCGAGGTCTGAGCGCGCCGCGGCGGCATCACAGCCCTTCCTCGACCTCCCGGTGGCTCTGGAGTAGCCGGTCCACCTCTTCGGCCGCCTGGCGCGCGAGGGTGAGGTCGGTCGTGAGGCTCTGCACGCTGCCGGTTCCCGCGTGGAGCTTGAGCAGGTTCAGCCGGATCGTTTCGAGCGCCGCGACTGCCGACTTCAGGCGCTGCTGGACCTCCTCCCGTTCCTTCTCCAAATCGGCGACTACTTGGCCGTGCCGCGCCGCTACGCCGTCGGCATCCCCGGTCGTTTCGCCGCCATGGATGTCCCCCAACGCGTCGTTGAGCTGATCCAGGCGCCGTCGCATTCGCCCCGCGTCGGCTTCGAGGCGACGCAGAACTTCTGGGACCTCCCGCAGCTGCCGGCGGGTCTCCTTGGGGAGGTCTTCGTACAACCGCTCCGAAGCGAGGCCCAACGCGAGCTCGGTCGGTTGTTGCGTGAAGGCGGGAATTCCCGTTCTGGCCGGCGCCAGCCGCCCGGCGATCCGGAAGAGCCAGCGACCCAACCGGCCCTTCCAGATCCAGGTCCAGATCCGGGTGTTGAGGTCGGTGCGATGCTGCAACCGATTGACCCAGAACAACCCGGAGAGGACGCCGATCGGGATCGCGATCGGCGCCACGAAGCTGGTCCAACCGAGCGCGGCCGCCAACACGCCCACCCCTACGCCTGCCACCGCCAGGACCCGCGTCACCCGCTCGAACAATGACGGTCCGCGACCGTACTCGAAGATCCGCTCTTCCCGACCCAGCTCCAGGTATTGAACGAACGCCGCGATCAGGTCCTCCCGGCCAAAGCCCAGCTTCAACAGCCGACGCGCCTGAAGCACCAAGAGTCCCGCTGGGACGACGAGCAATCCGCCCGCAAGGCTCCCCAGGGCAGCGGCCGCGCGCAGCCCTGGAGGCGCGGCGAAACCGAGCGCCGTCGTAATGATCGTGAGCATGTAGACATACACCAGGGCGACGGCTCCCCCGACCTGGGTCGTGCGCTTCACGAAGACGCGGAGCGGGACCGGGGTTTCCTTCCGTCGTTCGAGGGCCAGTCCCAACTGCTCGGCCAGATCCTCAGCCTTCTGTGGCCGCTCCGCGGGCTCCTTCGCCAGGCAACGCTCCACCGCCTGAACGAGCTTCCGAGGAGCGCTGTCGACGAGCTCCGAGAGCGGACGAGGCGTCTGGGTGATCTGCTTCGCCAGCACCTCGGTGGCCTTGGCCCCCTGGAAGGGGAACTGCCCGGACAACGCGAAGTAGCCCACCGCGCCCAGGGCATAGAGATCGCTTCGGGCATCCACCCCTTCCCCCAACGCCTGTTCGGGGCTCATGAACTCGGGCGTGCCGACCACCTCTCCCCCGTCGAGCGTCGCGGCCCCGGATACCTGGCCCGCAATCCCGAAATCCGTCACCAGGGCCCGGCCGGTGCCGTCCTCGAGCATGATGTTGTCGGGCTTGACGTCGCGGTGGATCACCCCTTGGGCGTGCGCGTACGCGAGTGCCCAAGCCACTTCCCGCAACAGCCGCCCGGCGTCGGCGGCCGACAACGGCCCTCGAGCGCGGACGCGCTCCGTCAGCGTTCCCCCGGCCACATAGGCCATGGCGAAAAAGACGAAGTCGCCTGCCTCGTCCACCGCGTGAATCGGGATGATGTGCGGATGGGAGAGCTTGGCCGCGGTACGGGCCTCGCGCAGGAACCGCTCCCGCAACGCGGGCTGAGTGGCAAGGGTCGGGGGCAGGAGCTTCAATGCCACGTCCCGGTCGAGGCGCACCTCGCGCGCGAGGTAGACGACGCCCATGCCGCCGCGGCCGAGCTGTCGCTCGATGGAGTAGCGCCCGGCGACGGCGGCTTGAAACTCGAGAAACAAGCGATCGGGTGCCGCGGTCATCGACTCCCTATCCTACCCCGGTGGACGGACAGGTAAAGTGCCCCCTACCGCGGGGTGAAGCCGAGGCGCAGATTCGGGGCCATGTCCGACCACCAACCCTACGTTTCCCCGACCCAGACGCTCGCCGAGCTGACGCCGCGAGCCATCGTCCTCGGCGTCATCCTCGGACTGATCTTCGGCGCGTCGAACGTCTACCTGGCCCTGAAGATCGGCCTGACCGTGAGCGCCTCGATCCCGATCGCGGTCCTCTCGATCACCATCTTCCGGGCCATCGGCCGCTCCACGATCCTCGAGAACAACATCGTCCAGACCACGGGATCGGCGGCCGACTCGGTTTCGGCGGGCGTGGTCTTCACCATCCCGGCCATCCTGTTGATGGGCTACGACCTGGATATCAGCCGGGTGGTGGTCCTGGCCATCTGCGGCGGCCTGATGGGCGTCCTGATGATGATCCCGCTGCGCCGGGCGCTCATCGTGAAGGAGCACAAGAACCTCCCCTACCCCGAAGGCACCGCCTGCGCCGAGGTGCTGATTGCCGGCGAAAAGGGCGGGGTCCACGCGAAGACGGTCTTTCAAGCATTCGGCCTGGCGTTCGCATACAAGTTTCTGATGACGGCGCTGAAGCTGTGGGTGGACGTCCCGCGGCAGGTGCTCGGCTGGTTCAAGGGTACCGAGATTCAGATGGAGGTGAGCCCGGAGCTGATGGGGGTAGGCTACATCATCGGTCCGCGGATCGCCGGGTTCCTGTTCGCGGGCGGCTGCCTCGCCTACCTCGTCCTGATCCCGGCGATCAAGCTGTTCGGCGAGACGATGACGACACCGCTCTACCCCGCGACCAAGCTCATCTCCGTGATGTCGGCGGGGGAGGTCCGCGCCGCGTTCGTGTTCTACATCGGTGCGGGCGCCGTCGCCACCGCAGGCATTATCGCGCTCGTGCGCGCGATGCCGACGATCGTGAGCGCGTTCCGGTCGGGATTCGAAGACATGAAGGCGAGCCGCGTCGGCCAGGCCGTCACCGCCCGGCTGCGCACCGAGGACGACCTGCCCATCACCTTGACCGTCTTCGGCTCGGCGGGGCTGGCGCTGGTTCTCGCGTTCCTCCCCCAGGTCGGCGTCAACCTGCTGGGCGCGATCATGATCATCGCGTTCGGCTTCTTCTTCACCACCGTGTCGTCGCGGATCTGCGGGCAGATCGGCAGCTCCGCCAACCCGATCTCCGGGATGACGATCGCGTCGCTCATCGGGATCTCGCTCGTCTTCCTGATGCTCGGCTGGACCGGCATCGATCATCGCGTGCAGGCGATCTCGCTCGCCTGCGTAATCGCGGTCGCGGTGGCGAACGGCGGCAACACCTCCCAGGACCTGAAGACCGGCTTCCTCGTGGGCGCGACCCCCCGCCGCCAGCAGATCGCCATTCTGATCGGCGCCATCGCGGCGGCGCTCGCGGTCGGCTGGACCCTGACATTCCTCAACCGGTCGTATCAGTACGAGGTCCCGGAGACCCACGCCAATTTCACCGCGCCGGCGAGCGGTGCCACCCCCGACGGCCACGTGGTGGTGTTCGACACCCGCATGTCCGGTTTTCATGTCGCCGGGAGTGAAACGGCCATCGATACCGCCTCATACCAGATCGTGCGGGTGTACGTCGAAACCCAGAATGTGCCGCCCGGGAAGTATCTCGTAGATCCGTCCTCGCACCAGATTCGCTACGTCGTCGATCCCGGGATCGGGGGCCGCATCCACGAGTACGAAGGTCGAGAGCTGAAGCGGCTCGATTCCCCCAAAGCCACCCTCATGGCGCTCATCACCGATGGGATCCTGACCCAGCGGTTACCGTGGGGGCTCGTCCTGCTCGGTGTCTTCCTCTCCGTCGCGATCGAGCTGATGGGGATCCAGTCCCTCCCGGTCGCGGTCGGCGTCTATCTCCCGATCTCCACCTCCGCGGGGATGTTCGCGGGGGGGGTGATTCGCTGGATCGTGGAGCGGCGCTTCGCCTCCGAGCAGCGTTCGATGGCCGAGATCGATTCGGGACCCGGCGTGCTGTTTTCGAGCGGCCTCATCGCGGGCGGGGCGATCGCCGGGATCGTCGTGGCCGGCATCGCGGGGGCCAAGGGCAGCGCCGACTGGCTCGCCGATACGGTCGGGATCTATCACTCGCTCGGGAGCATCGCGTCGTCGAACCTGACGTCCCTCGCCCTCTTCGCGCTGCTCGGATGGCTGCTCTACCGCACCGGCCTGCGGAAGGCATGACCTCGAGTGCGAAGTGCGAAATGCGAAGTGGGCGATGCAGGGGTGCGCAGTTGATACCGCGTTGATGGCCACCCGGTATCATTCTTGATGGTGCGCCTCGCGATTCCGTTGGTGCGGCTCGCGGCTGCCCTGTGCGCCACCGCGCAGACACCGAGCGGGCGGGCGGCGCTCTCCATCGCGGCGGTCGGCGATTTGAACCTCGGCCGTGGCCTGGCGCATCAGCATCTCATGAAGGGCGACACGCTCTATCCCTTTCGAGCGCTGCTCGACTCGCTCCATTCGACCGATGTCCTGTTCGGCAATCTGGAAAGCCCGATCGCCCCTCCACGCCATCTCATCGAGGACACCGGCAGCTTCAAGTTCACCGCCCCGGCCCTCGCGGCCGCGACCCTGTCACGCGCCGGTTTCAGCGTGGTCTCGACGGCGAACAACCACGCCTGGGACGCCGGCCTGGACGGCGTCCTCGAGACGCTGCGGCAGCTCGACCACGCCAAGGTGGCCCACGCGGGAACCGGATGGACCCGGGACGAGGCCGAGCGTCCGACCATCCTGCGGGTGCATGGCTGGCGAGTGGCGGTGTTCGCCGCCACGCGCACCTTCAACCCCGCTCCCTTCACCTTCGCCACGCACCCCGGGGCGCAGCACATCGCCTGGGCCGATACCGCCTGGCTCTATCCGGCGATCCGCCGCATCAGGGCGACCCGCGGCGCGGACCTGGTGATCCTTAGCGTGCACGGCGGCGTGGAGCTCGACTCGATCCCGAGCCGCTGGCAGCGCGCCCTGTACCGCGGCGCCGTCGACGCCGGCGCCGACATCGTGCTCGGGCACCACCCCCACGTCCTGCAGCCGGTCGAGTGGTACCACCGCCGGCCGATCGTGTATTCGCTCGGGAATTTCGTGTTCAACCAGAGTTCGCCCTGGACCGGACTGTCAGCGATCTTCCGATTCACCGTGCGGCCGGACGGACAGATCACTCTCGCCCTGTCTCCCGTCCGCGCGAGTTACCAGGTGAGCGCGGTCCGCGGCCCCGCCGCCGACAGCGTCCACCGGCGCGTGGGGATTCCGAGCGTGCCACCCCTCACACTCATCAAGAGTTTTCCATGACCGCCTCGTCCATCGACTTCCTGAAACGCCTGCTCGACTCCCCGGGCCCTTCCGGGTTCGAGATCGCCCCGGCCCGCGTCTGGCGGGAGGAAGTTCGAGGATTCGCCGACGACCTCCGCCCCGACACCCACGGCAACAGCGTCGCCGTCGTGAACCCGAAGGGCGCGCCGCGCCTGATGCTCGCGGGACACGTGGACGAAATCGGCGTGCAGATCACGCACATCGACGACGAGGGATACTGCTACTTCGCCGGCATCGGCGGGTGGGACTCGCAGGTCCTGGTCGGCCAGCGCGTCGTGCTGATCGGCCACACGGGGACGGTCCGTGGCGTCATCGGCAAGAAGGCGCCACACCTCATGAAGAAGGAAGAGTTCGACAAGGTCAGCCAGATCACCGATCTCTGGATCGACATCGGCGCCACGTCCAAGGCCGAGGCCCTGGAGCGCGTGCACGTCGGGGATGCCGGCGTGATCGATGCCCCGAGCCACGAATTCCCGAACGGGCGAATCGTATCCCGCTCGATCGACAACCGCATCGGCGCCTACGTCGTCGCCGAGGCCCTGCGGCTCCTGGCGAAGGCGAAGCCGCCCCATGCCGCCGTCTACGCCGTGGCAACCACCCGCGAGGAAATCGCCTGGACCGGCGGCGGGGCCCGCACCAGCGCCGTGAGCATCGATCCGCAGGTCGCCCTGGTGGTGGACGTCACTCATGCGACCGACTGGCCCGGGGCGGAAAAGAAACTGGCCGGCGACCACCGGCTCGGCGGCGGCCCGGTCTTCTCGCGGGGCTCGGCGGTGAGTCCGATCGTCTTCGACCTGCTGGTGCGTTGCGCCGAAGAGGAGAAGATCCCCTACTCCGTCCAGGCGGCGCCGCGCGATACCGGCACCGACGCCGACGCGATCTACAATGCCTTGCGCGGCATCCCGACGGGCCTCGTGTCGGTGCCCAACCGCTACATGCACAGCCCCAACGAGATGGTTTCGGTGGTCGACCTGGAGCGGACGGCGGCCCTGCTGGCGGCGTTCGCGCGGAAGCTCTCGCCGCAGACGAGCTTCGTGCCGCAGTAGCGGTCAGGCCGGCTTGGCTTTGAGGTCCTGCAGGGCCTGCTGAGCGGCGTTCCGGACCTGCTTGTCGCCGTCGTTGCTCAATCCCTGCAACGTGCCGAGGGCCGCCGGCGTCGCCGCGAGGCGCAACGCCTCGACCGCGTTCAGACGCAGGGCGGTGGGCTTGCGGCCGAACAGTTTGCCGGACGGCTGGGCGATCTTGATCAGGGCCTGCACCGAGTCCGGCGACGCGATGCGGCCCAGGGCCAGTACCAGCTCCTTTCCGACCTCGGTGTCCTTCTCCTCCTCCAACGCGACCACGAGCGGCATCGCGAGAGCGCTCGCCTTGCGACCGTTGACGCCCAGCGCGGCCTGGATCCGCACCCCGGGATCCTTGTCCCGGAGCGCCCGGCGCAACGGCTCCGCGGCCTGCCGGGTCCCGATCTTCGCCAGTGCCAAGGCCACCGCCTTTCGAACCCGCTCGTCGGAATGCTCCAGCGCCTTGGCGAGCGCCGGGACGGCGGGCTCGAGCCCCAGCTCACCCATCAGATCGGCCACGTTGCGCACCACGAACCACTGGGGGTGACCGAGCATGTGAACCAGCTGGTCCCCACTTTCTTTCATTTGCACGAGCACATTGTAGATGCCGCGGCGCTCCTGGATCGTGGACGACGTCGCGAGCAGATCGAGCAGCACCTCCGCACCATCCGCCCCGGCGCGTTGCAGCACGGCCCCGGCTTCGGCTTCGTGCTGGGAGCCCTGCACCAGTTTGCCCAGCTCGCTCAACAGGTGCTTGGACACCATTCGCTTGAGCGCGATCGCGTACTGGCGCCGCAGATTGGGGTCCTCGATCGACTTTTCGATCGCCACGACCCCCGCCACGACCTCCACCATCTGCTCGATCTTCCCGGCCCGCAGTAACCCCTCGACCTGGCGACTCAGCACGGCGAGCACGTCCCCGATGTTCCCCGCCGCCGGGTTGCGCTCGAGCGTCGAGAGCACCTCCGTGGCCTCCCTGGTGCGGGCCTCCTTCAGCGCGAATTGAGCGGAACCGCCCTGGGAGATCGCGGGCAGCCAGGCACGCTCGGGACTCGGCTCCGCTGCCGGAGCCGCCGCCGGAGCGACCGGCGGAGGCGCTGCGGGCGGCAGGGGCTCCGAAGGCGGAGCGAACTCGTCCAGGGCCACTGCCGGCGGTGGGGCCGGGGTGTCGACCGCCGCCGTCGCGGCGGCTGGAGCTTCCCGGGCGGGCTCAGGTGGCGCCTCCTCGGACGACAACTCGGCGCTGGTGGCGGCACTCGGAGCCGGCTCCGGTTCCGGTCGTTCCGGTTCCGGGGCCAGGGGGCTCTCGGTGGGCAGCTCCGGGAGGCTCTCCTCCCGGGGGGTCGCGGCTTCGGGCTGCGGCAACGACCGCTCCGCCTCCGATTCGGCGCTCTCGATGTGCTCGATTTCGAGCGACTCTCGAGCGGCCCCCGCTTGCCCGGACCGGATGTCCCGCAGCGGCTCTCCCCGCAGCACACCCGACGTCCCCATGCTGTCCCTGGCGTCGCGCAACTGCTCCGCAACCGGCGGAGTCGGGGGAGCGGGAGGTGCCGCAACGGGAGGCAGGTCGTCCTCGTTCAGCCTGGCGAGCATGACCGAGACCCGGTAGGCGCCGGACGCGTGCAGCCGCGCGGCCACGTCCCCAGTGCCCCCGGGCTGATCCGCCAGCGCGCGCAGCAGTTCGAACAGCTCGTTGACCGGCGCGTTCTGGGGAATGTTCATCTCGTTGATGCTGTGCAGCTGCAGTCGGGCCACGAGCGGCACAAACTCCGGCGATTCCACTTTCTCGCCGTTGACCTCGAGCGCGCCGGCGTGCACCCGGAGGCCGACCCCAGCGAACTTGAGCAGGCCGACCAGGGCGCGAAACTCCCGCTTCTGGTCTTCCTTGCGGCCCGGATCTCGGAACAGGTCCAGGACGCGGGACAGGTGGGTGGCGAAGACTACCGGATTGATCATGAGGGAGGCTCGAATCTAGACCGCGCTCACCGACCCGGCAACGCTGGGCCGGTCGTTGCGGTCGCCTTCCATGCGGGGCGCGGCGACGATAGATATCCCCGCATGATCGTGACCAACCTCCTGCTCCTGTCCCGCCTCGTCGCCCAGGACACGCTCTCCCCCGAAGGGCGGCAGATGCGGACCGATATCCAGTACCTGGCCGCGGACGCGCGGGAAGGCCGCGGCGTCGGCACGCAAGGTCTCCTCGACGCGGGTCAGTACGTCGCCGACGCGTTCAAGAAGGCCGGGCTCGCTCCCGCCGGAACCGATGGCTATTTCCAGCCCTTCACGATCTCTCCCACGGCCCCGGGCGTCATGCATACCGACCTGGGGGGCAAAGCGGTCCGCAATGTGATCGCCGTCATTCCGGGCCACTCCGCGGCGCGACGCGGGGAAATCATCGTGATCGGGGCGCACTACGATCACCTGGGCCTGGGCGGCCCCTTCGCGCTCGACCATCCGGACTCCACGGGGAAGATCCACAACGGCGCCGACGACAACGCCTCGGGCACCACCGCCCTGATGGACGTCGCGCGCCTGCTCAAGCAACGGTCCCTCGACCGGACCGTGGTCTTCGTCGCGTTCACCGCCGAAGAGGAAGGCGACCTCGGATCGGAGTACTTCGTCCGCAATCCGACGGTCGGACCGGTGGACTCGATCTACACGATGTTGAACATGGACATGGTGGGCCGTCTGAGAAACGCCAAACTCATCGCCGCGGGTGCGGCGACGGCAAAGGAGTTCTCCGGTCTGCTGGATTCCCTGAACGCCGCCCATTGTCCCGCGTCGGCCGAGACGAGTGCGTGCGTCCGCTTCGACCTGCGCGCCGCGGGCGACGGTTGGAGCCCGAGCGACAATGCCTCGTTCTTCGCCGCCAAGCGCCCCGTGCTGATGTTCTTCACGGACCTGCACGAGGACTATCACCGCACGACGGACGATTGGGAGAAAATCAACGTCCCCGGGATGGTCCAGGTCGCGAACTTCGTGGCGGACGTGGCCACGGCCCTCGCCAACCGCCCCGGCCCGCTCACGTTCGTGGACGCCCCACGACCCCAGGGGACGGCGGCGGGCTCGGGGTACGGGGCGTACCTCGGCACAATCCCGGACATGTCGGAGTCCCCCGGCGGCGTCCGGATTACGGGGGTCCGTGCCGGAAGCCCGGCCCAGGCAGGCGGCCTCCAGGGCGGTGACGTGATCACCAGGATGGGCGAGAAGGTCGTCGCCAATCTCTACGACATGACCGACGTGCTGCGCGCGCACCATCCCGGCGACACGCTGGTGATCGTCGTCAAGCGCAACGGCGCCGACGTCCCGCTCACCGTGGTGCTCGGTAAACGCGGCGAATGACCGCGACGGTCGAGTCGAAGCCAACGGCCCTCGTCCGCGCCCTGCGGGCGGCCCAGCTGCACGACGCCCCCCGCCCCGACCTGCTGCGCATGGCGTGCGAGCGGATTCGAGCCTGGGGCCCCCCATACACGTCGGTGTACGCGTACATGCTGCAGGGAGCGACGCTCGTGCTCGAGGCGCACGCGGGCCGGGACACGGAGCACGTCCGCATCCCGGTCGGAACCGGCGTGTGCGGCACGGCCGTCGCCCTGGGCCTCGACCAGAACATTCCCGACGTCGCGTCGGCCGGGAACTACCTGGCCTGTAATCTCTTCACCAAGTCGGAGCTGGTCGTGCTGATTCGCCGGGGCGAGCAGATTCTGGGTCAGCTGGACATCGACTCCGACGCGCCGGCGGGATTCGGCGAGCGTGAGCATGCGGACGTGAAACAGGTGGCCGACGCGCTGGCGGTACTGTTGTAATGGCGGGCAAGGACGGGTCATGACGGTCGAGGTAACCGTCTCCCCTTAATCACTCCTGCGCCGAGGGTCCCTCATCCGGGGCGCCCAGGCTCTCCCGCTCGCCCTCGGGCACCCGCAGCACCAGCCGCCCGGCCTTGGTCTGGTGGTCCAGCAGCTCCGCGAAGCGTCCCCACTCCACGACGGTCCGGAACAACGCCTGCGGGCGCGTGAACGGAAACATGATCGTGAGATCGGCGAGCACCTCGTCGTCGTCGATGACTCCCTCCTCGCTCTCCCGCAGCATCCCCACGACCCGCTGAAACAGCGGGTGCTCCTGAATCCGGCTGCGGGCGACCGCCTTGCGATCAGCCTCGTCGGCGGCCACCAGGGCGCGGCCCGCCGGCGTGAGGCGGACGATTTCCCCCGGCGTGACCACCCAACCCAGCTGCTCCGCCGCCCGGACGACCGACGTCATCCGGTCGTAGTCGACGCCGAGCTGCTCGGCGATCTCGAACACCGACCCGCTGGCGTCGGCGCGGGTGGCCAAGTGATCGAGCAACCCCAGCACTTCGGAGACGTGCACTCTCGGCAGCGGTACCAGCCGGCCGACCGGGCCGACCCGCTCCGCCTCCGGCAGCAGGGTCGCCGTGAGAATCGCGTGGAGGCGATCGACCATCCTGGCGAACGGGGCGCTGCGCACGTCGCGCGGGTACGGCAGCGGGTTCTCCAGCACCTCGCGGATGTGGCCGGGGTTGGTGCCGAAGACGACGATCCGGCCGGCCAGAAACACCGCCTCGTCGACGCTGTGGGTCACCACCACCAGCGTGCTGACCCCGGTGGCCGGGTCCTGCCACAGGTCCACCACCTGCGATCGCAGGTTCTCCGCCGTCAACGCGTCGAGCGCGCCGAACGGCTCGTCCATGAAGAGGATCTCGGGCTCGACCGCCAGCGCCCGCGCGAACCCGACCCGCTGCTTCATCCCGCCGGAGAGCTCGCGGGGATACGCCTGCTCGAACCCCGACAACCCCACCAGGTCGATCGCGCGGTTCACCGCCTCGAGCTGGGCCGTGCGCTTCAGTCCGCGGGCCTCAAGGCCCATCCCCACGTTTTGCTCCACCGTCAGCCAGGGAAGCAGGGCGAAGGATTGAAATACCATGGAGGCGGACGCGAGCACGCCGTCGACCGGCTGTCCGCGGTAGCGCACCTCTCCCGCGGTGGGACGGGTCAGACCGACCATCGACCGCAACAACGTGCTCTTGCCGCACCCCGAGGGTCCCACGAGCGCCACGATCTCGCGCTCCCGAACGGTGAGGCTGACATCGTGCAGGGCCTCGAAGACTTCTCCGTTGGGGAGCGCGAACCGTTGAGTCACATGGTCCGCCTCGAGGAGCACGACGCCGGCGGCGGTCGGGGGAGCGGCTGACACGGTCGTCACTGCGTCGTCCCGAAGCGCAGTTGCGCGATGCGACCGACCCGGCGCCACACCGAGCGGTTCCAGACGACCACGATCGCGCTCATCACCACGATGCCCCCCGCCAGGAGGGGGAAGTTCGCCGCCGCCGTGGCTTCGCTGATCAGACTGCCCAGCCCCGGCGCCACCTGCAGTCGCCCTCCGGCCTGCAGATATTCGGCGACGATGGAGCCGTTCCACGCTCCGCCCGCCGCCGTCACCCACCCGGTCACGAGTGAGGGGAACGCGGCGGGAAGGTAGAGCTCGCGCCACTGCCGCCATCCCGTCACGGCGAAGACATCCGTGGCTTCCTTGAGCTGGGGCGGGAGCGCCGCCACGGCGGCGATCACGTTGAAGAGGATGTACCATTGGCACGACAGGATCAGCAGCACGATCGCTCCGACACCCAGCCCCACGCCGATCTGCTCGAGGACGACAACGACCAGCGGGAACAGCATCGGCGCCGGGAAAGACGCCACGACCTGAATCACGGGCTGCAGCGCCTCGGCCAGGGCGCGGGTGCGGCCGATCAGGATGCCCGCCGGCAACGCCCAGGCCGTGCTCACGACCACCGCGATCATCACACGGCCGAAGGTGAGCCCCGCGGCCCCCAGGATCTGGAGCCAGGCGGCTCCGTCGAGTCGCCCGATCAAGCTGATGAGCTTCCAAGCGCCCCAGGCACCCCCGACTCCCAGCGCGGCCAGGGCGACGGCACCACCGACGCGGAGCGCCAGCGGCGTGCCCGGATTGGGCACCGGAAGGCGGCGCAACACCCGATTGGCCGAGGCCAGGGGGCGGCGCAACGGAAGTGTCGCACGCCGCACCGAACGCACCGCCCGCCGGCTGATCCGGCGCGTGTGCCACGGCACCCGCGAGCGCCGCAGCAGATCCAGCAGCCAGTTCGTCGCCGGTGCTTCGCCGCTCGAGTCGTCCAAGCGAAACCGCTGGCCCCAGACCACGAGCGGCCGCCAGAACAGGCGATCGACCGCGGTGATCATGATGACCATCGCCAGAATCGCGAGCGCCATCGCCCCGGTGTCACCACGCTCCACCGCCACGCTCATGTAGGCGCCGACCCCCGGGAGCCGGAAATCGTGGTTCCCGAGCTGGAACGCCTCATTGACCATCAGGAAGAACCAGCCGCCGGCCATCGAGAGCATCCCGTTCCAGATCAGTCCCTGCGCCGCCGCGGGAACTTCGAGCTCACGGAAGGCCCGCCAGCGAGGCCAACCCGCGAGGCGAACGGCCGCCCGTAAGTCCTCGGGCATGCTCTTCAGCGACTGGTAGAAGGAAAGGGCCAGGTTCCACGCCTGCGCGGTGAAGATCATCAGGATCGCCGCGAGCTCCAGGCCGATACTGCGTCCGGGAAACAGCGCGACCAGCCCCAGCACCAATCCCGGCAGGAACCCGAGTACCGGGATGGATTGCAGGATATCGAGTAGCGGGATCAGCAAGCGTTCGGCGACGGGCGAGCTCGCCGCGGTGAGGCCGAAACCGAAAGCGAACAGGTAGGAGATCCCGAGCGCGATCGTCCCCCGCATCAATGAGTACAGCGTGTAGCGCGGCAACGCCGATGGGGAAAGATCGATCACCACCGCCTGGGTGTACGGCGCGCGAAACTCGCGGGCAAAGGCGATGGTCGCGGCCAAACTGGCCGCGAACAGTCCGATGACCACGAGATCGCCGACCGGAAGTCGGCGCAGCAGCTTCAGGCTATCTTGGCGCAAATGCTCGTGCATGTGAACGGAGTGGATCTCTTCACGCGTCGCGTGGGAGCGGGGCCCGTGGTCGTCGTGCTCCACGGCGGACCCGGCGCGCACCACGACTACCTGCTCCCGCAGTTCGACCGGCTCGGGACGGCGCGCGCGCTGTTCTACTATGATCAGCGCGGCGGCGGCCGGTCCCCGGTCGACCGCGAGGTTCCCGTCGGCTGGCGGGACCACGTGGCCGACCTCGAGGCGCTGCGGATCACCCTCGGCCAGCAAAAGCTAACCCTCTGCGGCTACTCCTGGGGGGGGTTGCTGGCCGTGCTCTACGCGCTGGAACACCCGACCCGGGTCGAACGCCTGGCGCTGGTGTCACCCGCTTCCATCACCATCGCCTACCGTGAGGAGTTTGAACGGCGGTTCGCGGAGCGAATGAATACCCCGGCGATCGCCCAGGCGCGGGAAGCGCTGCGGCAGAGCGGCCTGCGGGAGCAGGATCCGGCGGCCTACCAGCGGCGCGCCTTCGAGCTCTCCGTCGCCGGGTATTTCCGGAACCCCGCCGATGCCCGAGGACTGACCCCGTTCCGCGTGACCTCCCGCACCCAGCACGCCGTCTGGGCCAGCCTCGGCGCCTTTGACCTCCGCCCACGCCTCCGCGAAACCTTCTCCCGCCTCCCCCGACCGGAAGGGAGTTCTTTAGAGCCTCCCGTCACGCGGATCGTGCACGGGACCTACGACCCGATCCCGATCGAGGGGTCCAGGGAGCTGGCCCCGCTCCTCGGCGCCGATCTCGTGGAGCTACCCGTCGGTCACTGCCCCCACGTCGAAGCGACGGCGGACTTCGTCCGCCTCCTCGACACGTTCCTTCCGAAAAGCTGACAGCTGATAGCTGACAGCTATTTCACCCGGATCGGGAGCGTCGCGTAGATCACCGGTCCCCCCCGCAGCTCGAGGCGCAGCTCTCCCGGCGTCGCGGGAGTGTAGAGGAAATCGTGCGTTTCGCCCACCGCCACCGCCTGGCGGGCCGGCCGCTCGGTGGCCTGTTCGGGAGGGAGATCGGCACCATCCTTCGCGACGGCACGCCAGGTCACGGGCGTCGAATCGGCGAGCAGCACCACCTCCCCCGACCCCGCGGAGGGAATCGTGATGATGCGGATCCGGTTCGCCACTCCCGCCCGGAGCACCAGCGGAGCGGGATGCGTGCTGCCGTTGAGCAGCACCTCCGTCGTGTCCCGGTACTCGTGGATGCTGATCACCACGGTGTGGTCGGTGGTGGAATCGAACGCCACGCCAGGCGGCAGCACGAGCAGGGCCCCGTACAGGCCACCCTCCATCTGTCCGACGTCGTCGATGTGGGTGTGGTAGATGAACGTGCCCGCCCGCGGCGGCGTGAAGTCCGCGACGAAGGAATCATTGGGAGCGATCGAGGGGAAGAGATGACCGGCGTCCCCGCTCATACCGGGCACCCCGTCGAAGTAGCTGGGCAGCTCGATGCCGTGCCAGTGGATGGCGGCGCGGGCGTTCAGGTGATTCACCACGATGATGCTCGCGGGCCGCCCCTGCGTCAACACCAGAGGCGAGCCGGGAATGCGAATCGAGTCGGCCGCGGGCGGCGTCGCCCCCTCCTGCAGCACGAACCCATAGCCCGGCCCGTCGCGATACACGTTCGGCCGGCTCTGGACCAGGAGCCGCAGCCGCAGCGGCGTCCCGAGGGCCGCCGGCTCCGCGGCAAGAGCGGTACCGCGGGGGCGCACGTGGATGGCGAGCACCAGCCCCGACATCCGCTCCATGCTGCCGGTCTTGGTCTCCGCGGCCGGGGGCGAGAGTGACGCGGCGCCAGACACATGAAACAGGATGTGGCAGTGGAAGATCCAATTGCCCGGTCGTTCGGGAACCCAGCTGACCGCCATCGTGGAGCCCGACTGCAGGTTCTCGGTGACGACCGCGCGCCGATACGCCGCCGCGTAGATCGTGTCGCGTGACACGTCGCCCCTGCTCTCGACGCGATAGTAGAACCCGTGCAGATGCATCGGATGCTCGCGGTCGCTGGGGTTCACCCAGCGCCAGCGCACCGTGTCGCCCACCGCGAACTCGAACCGGTCGGTGTAGGGGAACATCTTCCCGTTGATCGTGGGCACTTCGTATTTGTCGCGCTTGCCGGCGATGGTCAGGGAATCAATGAAGACCCCGAGCACGAACACCCGGTCCGGCGGATCGCCCGCCAGCGGGTCGACCACGATGGCGCCGGAGAGTTGACTGTCCGACCGGCGCCGCTTCCAGAGGGGTGACCCGGTGGTCGTGCCCCAGTAGTAGTACGTCCCGGGCGCTCCGGCCTTGAAGCGCACCTCCCGGATCGCCCCGGGTGCGATGACGATGCTGTCGTTCCCCGCGGCCGGACGGGTCACCAACCCGTGCACGACGAGTGGGCGCGCCGGAACGCGATTCGCGATCGTCGCGTGGATCTCGGTGCCCTGGGGGACCCGAATCAGCGGGCCGGGGTTCTGCAAGGCGTGGCCCGCCTCGGCGAACGCCTCGACCGGAATCCCAACCCCCGTCTCGGCCTCCGGATGCCACAGCCCCTGCCGGGCTTCGAGGTGAATGGTCAGCACCCCCGCGCCGATGTGCCCCGCCGGTGTCCGGTTGTCATTGGCGGCGATCACCGGCAGCTGCGCCGAGGCGGCTCCTGCACACAGACCGACGGCGATCAGTGAACGGAGGATTTTCATGGCGCCCTAGTTACCACCGCGAGTTGCTTCTCGCAATGCTGAAGGCCACGGCCTACTTTGATAACCGTGGCCGCGGAGACCTCGACCCGGAAGAAAGCACGGACGCGCACGATCATCGGGCGCCTGGAGAAGGAGTACCCGGGCGCGAAGTGCGCGCTCGACCACGCCAACCCGCTCGAGCTGCTCGTCGCGACCATTCTCTCGGCCCAATGCACCGACGCCCGCGTGAACCTGGTCACGCCGGCGCTCTTTGCGAAGTACCGTAGCGCCTTGGACTACGCCGCGGCGGACCCGAGAGTCCTGGAAAAAGAGATTCAGAGTACTGGCTTCTTCCGCAACAAGGCGAAGTCGATCCTCGGAATGGCGCAGGGATTGGTTGAACGCCACGACGGGCGGGTCCCCGACACGATGGACGACCTGGTGCGGCTCCCCGGCGTCGGACGCAAGACGGCGAACGTCGTGCTCGGCAATGCGTTCGGCAAGAACGAAGGCGTCGTCGTCGACACGCACGTCCAGCGCATCACCGGCCTCCTCAAGCTCACCAGGCAGACGACCCCGGAAAAGATCGAACGCGACCTGATGGTCCTGGTCCCACGGTCGAAGTGGACCATATTTTCGCACCTCCTGATCCTGCACGGCCGCCGCATCTGCATCGCTCGGCGACCGAAATGCGCGCAGTGTACCATTCACCGCTGGTGCCCGAGCTCCTTGATATGACGATTCAATTACCAGCCGTCGACCGGGCGTCCCTCATCGCCACCCGTCGCGACCTGCACCAGCATCCGGAGCTGGGGTTCGAAACGACCCGTACCGCCGGGTTGGTGGTCGAGCGGCTGCAGGCACTCGGGTATACCGTGCGCTCGGGTGTCGGGAAGGTGGGAGTGCTCGGCATGCGGGGCGCGGGTAACGCTTGCGTCCTGCTGCGGGCCGACATGGACGCCCTCCCGGTCAAGGAGGCGAATCAGGTCCCCTATCGCTCCCGCCACGACGGGAAGATGCACGCCTGCGGTCACGACGGGCACGTCGCCGTCGGACTCGAGGTGGCCAGACGGCTCGCCGGGCTCACGCTCCCGGGTGTCGTGAAATTCGCCTTCCAACCGGCCGAAGAGACGAGCGATGGAGCGGCGGCGATGATCCGGGACGGCATCCTCGACCAGCCGCGGGTGTCGGCGGCCTTCGGGATCCACCTCTGGAACGAGCTCCCCGTCGGCACCATCGGGGTGATGGCTGGACCGGTGATGGCGTCGGTGGACGAATTCGAGATTACGATCACCGGCCGCGGCGGCCACGCGGCCATCCCGCAGCTCGCGATCGATCCGGTGCTCGTCGCCGCGCACGTGATCACGGCGCTCCAGAGTCTCGTCTCCCGTCGCCGCGACCCCTTCGAGGAAGGCGTCGTCTCGGTCACGCAGGTCTCCGCGGGGCACGCCTTCAATGTGATCCCCGAAACCGCACAGCTGCGTGGGACGGTCAGGACCTTCGGTGGGCGCTTCTGGGAGGCGGCGCCCAAGCTGGTGGAGGACACGGTCACCGGTATCGCCGCCGCGTTGGGCGCCCGGGCCGAGGTGCGGTTCGCCCGGCTGTCCAAACCGCTCATCAACGACGAACGGATGGCGGAACTAATGAAAGACGTGGCGGAAGAAGTGGTAGGGAAGGAAAGCGTCAGAGGGGGAGTGCGGACCATGGGGGGAGAAGACATGTCCGAGTTTTTGCGGCGCGTCCCCGGGTGCTTCGCATTCGTCGGCTCGGCGCGGCAGGACGGGACCTCCTCGCCGCACCACAGCCCCACCTTCGACATCGAGGAAGAAGCCCTCGTCATCGGAGCGGAGCTGCTCACCCGAACGGCCGTTCGGTTTCTCGAGAAAGCCTAACGCTCCTTCACGCTCCGTTCATCCCGGGCATCCAGCATGGCAGGAGGGATTCGAGGAGATCGACGCCATCTGCTGAGCGCGGAACAGCTGGCCTGTCCATGAGCCCCGGGGCCCATATCTCGGGGTTCTTCGTTTGTCGCACCGCGGGATAGATTCCCTGATCCCATGGCCAACCTGCTGGGCACCGAACCCTCGGCCTACCTCCGCTCCGCCGCTCACCAACCCGTCCACTGGCACCCCTGGGGAGAGGCGGTCTTCGCCCGCGCCCGGTCGGAAGACAAGCCCGTTCTCCTCGACATCGGCGCCGTGTGGTGTCATTGGTGTCATGTGATGGACGGAGAGTCGTATGAGAACCCCGCCACGGCCGAGATCCTGAACCGCGACTTCATCTGTGTGAAGGTGGACCGCGACGAGCGCCCCGACGTGGATACGCGTTACCAGCGGGCCGTGCAGGCGCTGGCGGGTCAGGGCGGCTGGCCGCTGACCGCCTTCCTGACGCCCGACGGCGACGTCTTCTTCGGCGGAACGTACTTCCCGCCGGAGCCGAACCCGTATGGCCGGCCTGGTTTCCCCTCGGTGCTGGCGCACCTCGCCCAGCTGTGGCACCAGGATCGCGACACGCTCCTCAAGAACGCCCACGCCGTGCGCCAGCACCTGGCCGAGGCCCTGAACGAGGGCAAGCCGGGGTCGGCGAGTGCCGACTTGGTCGAAACGGGGGCCAGTCAGATAGCGCGGGTCTTCGACATCCGGCACGGTGGCTTCGGCACCGCGCCGAAGTTCCCCCACCCCGCGGCATGCGAGTTCCTGCTCGCCCGCTGGCACGACACTCATGAAGACTGGGCCCGCGAGGTCGTGGAGAAGACGCTTCTGGGCATGGCGCGCGGCGGGATCCGCGACCACCTGGGAGGCGGGTTTCATCGCTACACCGTGGACGAACGGTGGATCGTGCCGCACTTCGAGAAGATGTCGTACGACAATTCGTCGCTGTTGCGGGCCTACTGCGCCGCCGCCGCCGCCTGGCACGATCCGCGCCTGCGCGAGGTCGCGCAAGGCATCGTGCAGTGGGTGTTCGAGGTCATGACCGACCATGGCAAGGGAGAGTTCGCGACGTCACAGGATGCCGACGTTGGTCTGGAGGATGACGGCGACTACTGGACCTGGACCCTCGACGAAGCGCGGGCGGTGCTGGAACCACGGGAGCTGGAGGTGAGCCGGGCGATCTTCGACATCGAGCCGCGCGGTGAGATGCACCACAATACGGCGAAGAATGTGCTGTGGCGCGCGCGCGAGCCGACGCCGGACGAAGCCCCCGTCCTGCGCGGCGCGATGGCCAAGCTCAAGACGGCCCGGGATGCGCGCCAGTCGCCGTTCGTTGACCGGACGCCGTACGTCAGCTGGAACGCCATGATGGCCGGAGCCCTGCTCCAGGCGGGCGCCGTGCTCGACAACCCCGCCTGCAACACGGTCGCGCTTCAGGTTCTGGAACGGATCTGGACCGAGGCGTGGAACGAGGAGCGGGGAATGGCGCACGTCATCGGCCGCGCCGAGCCGCGTGGGATGCTCGACGACGCGGTCCAGGCCGCGGCGGCATTTCTCGACGCCTACGAGGCGACGGGGGAGCGCGCCTGGCTCGACCGCGCGATCCAGGTGATGCGCTACTGCGGCTCCGCCCACTGGGACGGCGCCGCCGGGGGATACTTCGACCTTGCGCGCGACCACGGCGGCGCGGCGATCCTTACCACTCCCGCGAAACCGGTGCAGGATGCTCCGACGCCGTCCGCCAACGGCGTGGCGGCGCTGGTGCTGGCCCGCCTGTGGATCCTGACCGACGAACCGGGGTGGCGTGCCCAGCTCGACCGTCAGCTCGCGGCGTTCGCAGGAGTCCCGGGCGACCTGTCGCTGCATGGCGCCACCCTGTTGCGGGCGATGGACTGGGCGCTGCATCCCGCCACCCGGATCGAGGTGGCGGGACCGCGCGGCGACGGCCCCGCGTGCGCGATGCATCTGGTCGCGCTGCAAACGTATCGGCCGCGCAAGGTCGTCCTGCGGCGCACCGCCGACCAGCCGTCGGCCACTGTCTGCGTCGGGACCACCTGTGCACTGCCGGTCCGGACCCCGGAAGCCCTTGAGGCGCTCCTTGCCGAGACCCGCTAATTTGCCGGGGACGCCGCCGCCATCCCCGCCCCCTGAACCCGCTGCCCCGGAGTGCCGATGCCCAATAAGACCGCCGTGATGGAAACCGCCAAAGGCACGATCGAGCTCGAGTTATTCGCCGACGAAGTCCCGAACACCGTCGCCAATTTCGAGAAGCTCGCCAACTCCGGCTTCTACGATGGCACCAAGTTCCACCGGGTCATCCCGAATTTCATGATCCAGGGCGGCGACCCGTACTCCAAATCCGGAAAAGGCGCGGTCGGCACCGGCGGGCCGGGCTACACCATCAAGTGCGAAACGCACCGCAACGTGCACAAGCACGTGGCCGGCACTCTGTCGATGGCACACGCCGGCAAGGACACCGGGGGCAGCCAGTTCTTCATTTGTCATTCACCCCAGAAGCACCTGGACGGAGTGCACACCGTGTTCGGACAGGTCACCAAGGGCCAGGACGTGGTGAACGCAATCAAGCAGAACGACGAGCTCAAGTCGGTCAAAGTTCGATGAGAGCGGCACTCCTGTTCTGTCTCGCCGCCCCGCTGGCCGGGCAGGCGCCGAGCGCGGGGTCCTTCGTCGTGCGCCTCGGTCGCGACACGCTCGGCATCGAGCAATACCGGGTGACGGGAACGCGGATCGAAGGCGACATCTTGGGCCGGGGCCAGGTGGTGACGCAGCGGCATTTCACGCTCACCCTCGCCCCGAACGGGACCGTCAGCGCTCTGGATATGTCGACGCGTCAGCCGGGTAATCCGACGGCACCCACGGTCCACACGACCTGGACGACGACCGGTGACACGACGGTGGTGGTCCTCACCCGGGGCGACAGCAGCCGGACGCTGCGAGTCGCCACACCCGGCGGGGTGCTGCCCTACCTCGGGTGGTCGGCAATCATGTTCGAGCGTTACCTCGCATTCGGGAAAGCCCAGGTCCCCGTGCTTTCCCCCGGCGACGCCCAGCCGTTCGCCATCGACGTGGCCCGCATCGGCAAGGACTCCGCCACGGTCACCGAGCGGGGCGAGGCGGGTACCCGGGTCGGCCTCGACGCCGCGGGTCGAGCGCTGAGCATCGACGGGTCGGCCACGACCGAGAAGCACGTCGCGACGCGGGTGGACCAGCTCGATTTCGCGGCACTGGCCGCGGCCTTCGCGAACCGGCCGCTCGGAGCGCTGTCACCCAGCGATTCGGTGCAGGCTACGATCGGCGGTGGTTCCTTGCAGATCGTTTACAGCCGTCCCTCGCTCCGTGGACGCGTGGCGATGGGCGGGGTGCTGGTACCCTGGAATCAGGTCTGGCGCACCGGCGCCAACGCGGCCACCCGGCTCACCACCTCGACCGACCTGACGGTCGCCGGACAGAAGATCCCCGCCGGCGCCTACACTTTGTTCACGTTGCCGAGGCCGACCGGCTGGACCCTCATCTTCTCCAAACAGACTAAGGCTCCCTGCCAGACCGCCGCACAATGCGCCGACCCCAATCGGAGACCGTTGTGGGGCACCGATTACAGTCCGGACTCCGATCTCGTGCGCGTGGAGATGCAGGTCGCAACGCAGTCGCCGCCGGTGGAGCAGTTCACGATCACCCTCACGCCCAGGGGCGATGCCGTCGAGCTGGGAATGGCCTGGGAGCGGACGGTCACATCCGTGGAGCTGCGCAAGCGCTGATGCATCTCGACTTCGCCGTCGTCGCCGACTATGCCCTCGTCGACCAGGCCGGAAAGATCTCGGTGCTGGGCATCTTCCAGCACATCTGGGTGCAGCAGTTTCCCGCGATGCACCCGCGCCTGCACCTCGTGTTGCGCCTCAAGGGCAAGCGCACCGAGGTCGGCGAGCACGGCGTCCGCATCCGACTCCTGGACGAGGGGGACAGCGAAGTCCTGGGCGGCAACGGCAGCGTGAACTTCGCCGAGCCGCCGGCCGGGGTGACCGAGATCGAAGCCGGCGCGATCCTCGTGTTCGATGTGCCGTTTCCGCACCCGGGGACCTACCGGTTCGAAATCACCCTCGACGGGGAGCCGGCCGCGCTGGTCCCGATCACCGTGAGCCAGATGCCCCCCCCTCCGCAGCCCTCGGCCGATCCGGGCGCCGCTTCCACTCCTCCGAATCTCCACTAGGGTTCCGACCGGATCTCCCTGGTCGCGCGCCGCCACCTCGACCCTTCAGCTCCGTGCCTAGCTCGGCTCCCCTCCCGCCGCCCAGCTCCGGTCGGCTCGTCGCCCTCGGTCTGATCGCGGTCCTGGCCCTCGGCTGGGATCTTGGAGGGCACCGGTTGCTCGATCCCGACGAGGGACGCAACGGCGAAGTCGCCCGGGAAATGGCGCAGACCGGCGACTATTTGCTGCCGCACCTGGACGGACTCCCGTATCTCGACAAGCCGGTCGTGTACTTCGCCGCCGCCGCCGTGACGATCAGCGTACTCGGGCCTTCCGAGACGGCCGCACGGCTGCCGGCCTACTTCTTTTCGCTCGCGACCATCGCCCTCGTTGCCTGGTTCGCGCGGAGGCGCTGGGGTCCTCAAGCCGGCTGGCTCGCCGGCATCGCCGTCGCCACCATGCCGCTGACCCTGGCCTACGCCCGCACGACCATCTTCGACAGCACCCTCACCTGCTTCGTCACCGCCGCCGTGCTGGCCTTCTTCGAGGACAGCCCCACACTCGCCTGGGCCGCGATCGGCGCCGGGGCGCTCACCAAGGGACCGGTCGCGATTCTCATCCCCCTCGCCGGACTCGTCCCCTATCGCCTGCTCACCGGACAGCCGCTGCGACGGCTGTTCCACTGGCGCGGGCTGCTCGTGTTCGGACTCGTCGCCCTGCCCTGGTTCCTGGCCGTCACCGCGCGCATTCCGGAGTTCCCCCACTACGTGTTCATCCGGGAGACCCTGCAGCGCGTCACGACGCGCAGCTTCCATCGCACCGGACCGTGGTGGTACTACCTGCCGATCCTGCCCCTCGCGGCCTTCCCCTGGACGGTACCGGCGCTGGCGCGACTCGGCGGTGGCCGGTTGCGATGGGCCTGGCTCGCGCGGAAGGTCAACGCCGCTGCCCGCGAACCGATCTTCCTGGCCTGCTGGATATTGGGACCGTTGCTCTTCTTCTCATTGAACCAGTCGAAGCTTCCCCAGTATGTATTGCCACTCACTCCCGCGCTGGCCCTGGCCGCGGCCCGGAACTTGACGCGCGAACGCGTCGCCGCGGGAACGTGGGCGTACCCCATCGCCGCCGCGCTGCTCGCCGCGGCCCTGTTCACCTTCGACCGCTGGCTCACTCCTCCGACGGCGCTCACGCCGGGTGAGCGCGCCGCCATCCCGCAGGTGGCGAGGATCCTCGGCGTGGCCTTGCTCGTCTCCGCCGGCGGCGTCTGGCTCGCCGCCCGGCGCGGCAGCTTGACTCTCGCGGCGACGGCCTATGCCCTCGTCGTCCTGACCGTCCCGCTGGCCGGTCGCCAGCTGATGCGCGCGGTGGGTGAGGACCGGTCCGCGGGCCCGCTGGCCGATGCCATTCGGGGAGCGGGCAAGGTGGACGTCTTGCTCGTCGGCGTATACCCGCCTTCGTTGCCGTTCTACCTGGGGCGCCGGGTTCCCATCGCCACGGCGACGGGCGAGGAGCTGACCAGCAACTGGATCGCCGATCAGGTCGACCGCTATCGCACGGTTCCTGATTCGCCCCTGCGGCCGGCCGACGCCTGGCGCCAGGTCGCGGCGGAGTGCCGGTCCCCGACGGTGTTCGTCGTCGCCGCCGGCAACCGCGCGGTGCGCAGCTCGCTTCCCGCCGAGCCCGTCTTGTACGAGGATGACCGATACGTGGCGCTGGGGCCCTGTGTCGCCGCCTCCCCCCGGTCACGCTGATGTGCGGGATCTTCGGTGTCGTCTCGCTCGTCGGCGGACCGATCGCGCATCCCGAGTGCCTCGCCGCCATGGCGCAGGCGCTCGCCCATCGGGGACCGGACGGAGAACGGATCGTGGGCCACGCGGGCGCACGCCTGGGGGCGCGCCGCCTCGCCATCATGGATCTGACCACCGGAGATCAGCCATTCCAGAGCCCCGACGGCTCGGTCTGGATGGTCTGCAACGGAGAGATCTACAACTCACCCGCCCTGCGCCGTGAAGCGACCACCTGGGGCTACCCGTTCCGCTCCAAGGGCGACATCGAAAACATCGTTCCCTTCTATGAGCGGTTCGGGCCCGATGCCGTGGCCCGGCTCGACGGGATGTTCGGGCTCGCGGTGTGGGATGATCGTCATCGCCGGCTGGTGCTGGCGCGGGACCGCGCCGGCGAAAAGCCGCTGTTCTGGACGCGGCTGGACGGCGAGCTGCGCTTCGCCTCGGAGATCCAGGCGCTGCTCGTCTTTCCCGATCAGGGGCGACGGCTCGACCCGGCCGCCGTGGCGCTGTACGCCGCCCTGGGGTACGTCCCCGCGCCCCTCACCATGTTCGCCGGGATTCACAAGCTGCCCCCGGCCCACCTGCTCATCGCGGAATCGGGGGCGGTCACGACCCGCCCGTACTGGGATCCCGCCGCGGCGGCCGCCGCCCCGTCCCGACTCGACAGCCCGGCAACGCTGCGCGAGGTGTTGCTGCGGTCGGTCGAGCGCGAGCTGATGTCCGACGTCCCCGTCGGCGTGTTTACGAGCGGCGGGCTCGATTCGTCGCTGCTCGTCGCCGCGGCCGCCCGTGTGATGACCGGAGAGCGCATCCACACCTACTCGGTGCGGTTCGTCGAGCCCGGCTACGACGAGAGTCAATTCGCCGAGGCGGTCACGCACAACATCCGCTCCGTCCATCACGTGGTGACGGCGGATGACGAGTCGCTGGGCCGGGCGCTCGCGACCGTCACCGAAAAGATGGGCGAGCCACTCGGCGATCCCGCGATCCTGCCGACCGCGCTCCTGGCCGAGGCGGCGCGGGCCGACGTGAAAGTGATCCTGTCCGGTGAGGGCGCCGACGAGCTGTTCGGTGGCTATCCCACCTACCTCGGGCACCGGGTCGCTCATGCGTACGGACGCCTGCCGCGGCCCGCGCGCCGCCTGGTGGCCGCGCTGGTGGCGCGGCTGCCGACCTCCACCGGCAAGGTCACGCTCGAATTCCTGTTGAAGCAGTTCGTGACCGCCGCCGAGCGCCCCCCGCTGGAGCGGCACCTCACCTGGTTCGGAGCCTTGGGTGCCACCCCCGCCGCCGTGGGCCTTGGCGCGGAGCGGCTCGCCGGTTTTCCGACGGACGACCCCCTGAATCAGATGCTGTGGCTCGACTTCCTGACCTACCTCCCCGACGACCTGCTCGTGAAGGTCGATCGCGCGACCATGATGGCTTCGATCGAGGCGCGGGCGCCCTTCCTGGACCGGGAGGTCATGGAGCTGGCGCTCCCGGCACCCTCCGCGGTCAAGGTGCGGGGCTTCACCACCAAGGCGATATTAAAGGCGGCTGCCCGCGGCCTCGTCCCCGACTATGTGATCGACCGACGCAAGCGAGGGCTTTCCGTGCCGGTGGCCCGCTGGCTGAACGCCGGACTCGCCGCCGAGGCCGATCGACTGCTGACTCGGCCGCGGCTCTTCCCCGGGACGGCTGCCGCCGGGCTCTTGGCCGAGCACCGGAGCGGCCATCGCAACCACGCCCGCAAGCTCTGGCCGCTGTTCGTGGCGGAGCGATGGGCCGAACGTTGGAACGTGGAGTCGTCATGAATCGCACCGAGGCCCTCGCCCTGATGGAGCAGCACACCCACTCGCAGAGCTTGCGCCAGCACATGCTGGCCGTGGAGGCGGCGATGCGGGCCTATGCCACGCGCCACGGAGAGGACCCCGATGCGTGGGGCGTCGTCGGCTTGCTTCACGACTTCGATTACGAGGCGTTCCCCAATCAGGAGCATTCGGCGACCGACGGCCATCCATCCTGGGGCGTCCGGTTGCTGCGCGAGAAAGGCCTCTCCGATGGGATCTGCCGGGCGATCCTCGGACATGCGAGCTATACCGGTGTCCCGCGTGACACCCTGCTCGCCCGCACGCTGTTCGCCGTCGACGAGCTGTGCGGGTTCCTCGTGGCCTGCGCCCTGGTGCGGCCTTCGAAGAGCCTGGCCGACCTCGAAGTCTCCTCGGTGAAGAAGAAGCTCAAGGACAAGGCGTTCGCTCGCGGCGTGAACCGCGAGGAGGTTCAGCAAGGCGCCGCGGAGCTCGGTGTCCCGCTGGACGAGCACATCGCGTTTTGTATCGCCGCGCTGCGGCCCGTGGAGCGGAGCCTCGGTCTTGGCGCGGTTCCCCCCCCTGTGCCGGCGGGATGAATCGCCCGGTTCCCGACGCGATCGCTCACGCCGTCGAACGCGCCGCCGACGCGCGTCCCATCGGCGGCAACACCCTCGAGCATCTTCCCGACAGCCCCGCCGCGATCCAGGCGATGCTCGATTCCATCGCCGGAGCCGAGCGGTGGGTCCACCTCGAGAACTACATCATCCGCAGCGACCGCACCGGCTGGCGCTTCGCCGAGGCCCTCACGAGCCGCGCCCGCGCGGGCGTGCGGGTGCGGGTGTTGTACGACGCGCTGGGATCGTTCGGCACCCGTCGATCGTACTGGCGAGCCCTGCGGCGCGCTGGCGTCGAGGTCCGGGCGTTTCATCCGATCCTCACGAGTCAGCCGTTCGACCTCTTTCTTCGAGATCACCGTAAGCTCCTCGTGGTGGACGGCGTGCGCGCCGTCACGGGCGGCTTGTGCCTCGGCGACGAGTGGGCGGGCGACCCAGCGCGCCACCGCCGGCCGTGGCGCGATTCGATGGCCGTGGTGTGCGGGCCGGCCGCCGCCGCGCTGGACCACACGTTCGCCGACGTCTGGTCCAAGACCGGCCCGCCCCTCGCCGATGATGAGCTGTCCGGCGATCCCGCGCCCTGCGGTACCACCACCGTGCAGGTCGTCGCCGGCGTGCCGTTCGAGGCGCGGCTGTTTCGAGCCGTGCAGGTGATCGCCGCCGCCGTGACCGAGCGCCTGTGGATCACCGATGCGTACATGGTCCCTCCGGCGCCGCTCTACACCGCGCTGCGCGACGCCGCCCGGGCCGGCGTGGACGTGCGAGTACTCGTGCCGGGGGTGAGCGATCTTGCCGTATTACGGAACCTGACGCGCGTGGGGTATCGAGACCTGCTGCGCGCCGGTGTACGGGTGTTCGAGTGGCGGGGTCCGATGATCCACGCCAAGACCCTGGTCGCCGACCACCGCTGGGCGCGGCTGGGGTCCTCCAACCTCAACGTCTCGAGTCTGCTCGGGAACTACGAGCTGGACCTCCTGGCGGACAATCCCGCGGCGGCGGAAACGCTGGCCACGCAGTTCCGGCGAGACCTGCTCTCCGCCACGGAAGTGATCCTCCAGCCGCGCCGTCCGATGCTCCCCCCGCGGCTCGTCCACGAGTCGCTCAACGCAGGGGCGGAGAGCGAACCACGGCTGCCGCTCCACAAGCGGTCGGGCTACGAGCTGGGGGCGGTCGCGGTGGTGGCGCTGCGGCGAGTCGCGGGTGGGTTGCGCCGCAGCATGGCGGCCGCGGCGGCCCTCGCCTGTCTCGCGCTCGGGGCGTTGCAGCTTCTGTTCCCACGCGTGATGAGCGCCATTCTGGCCGTCGGCTCCTTCTGGCTCGCGCTGGGGTTCGGCGCGTACACTCTGGGTAAGCGACGGGTGCGCGTGCGTGACGCGGAATGATGGTCAACGTTCCCCGAACGCCGCGCGTATGAAACAGTTGGATGACGCCGCTTTGGCAGCCCGGGCTCGCTCGGGCGACCGGGCGGCATTCGGAGCGCTGGTCGAGCGGTTCGCTCCCCAAGCCCGGCGCGTGGCCCGGGCGGTGTTGGAAGACCCGGACGACGCCGACGATGCCGCTCAGGATGCGTTTCTGGCCGCCCTCACCAAATTGGATCAGTACGACCCGGGGCGGCCGTTCGGGCCCTGGCTGCTCCGCATCGTCGCCAACGCGGCGGCCGACCGCCGGCGGCGGAGAAAGGTCCGCCGCACCGAGCCGCTCGATTTGGAGCTGGCTGGCGGCGGCGGGATGCCGGATGCCACGACGGAGCGCCGGCTGCTGGGGGAGCGGCTCCGAGCGGCCTTGGCCGAGATCCCCGAGCGTCGCCGTTTGGCCGTGGTGCTGTTCGATGTCGAGGGGTATTCGCACGCGGAGATCGCGGAGCTGCTGGGAATCCCGGAGGGGACGGCGCGCTCGGAGGTGTTTCATGCGCGCCGCCGGTTGCGCGAGATCCTGGGAGACGCCTGGAGGAGGGAACCATGACGCCATTTGAGCATCGACCCGATCCGGAGCTGGGCGCCCTGCTGCGGGCCGCGCTGGAGCCATCGGACCACGCGGGCTTCGTCGCCCGCGTCGTCGCCGCCGTGGAGCACCGCGACGCCCCGACGGTGGATGTGCTGGCGCGGTGGGCGCGGGTCGGCATCGCGGCCGCCGTGCTGGCGGCGGTGGCGGCCGGCTTGGCGCTGCATCGCAGCACGAGCGCCGCGGCCGTCGATGACGCCTTGACCGGAGCGGAAGCGGGGGCGGTGTTCGCCGCCCGTACGCCCGACGCGAGCGTGGTGCTCGCCTCGTGGCCGGAACGTTAGACAACCAGGAGCAACGAACCCCGATGTTCAGTCGATCAAAGACGTGGGCGACGATTTTGCTGGTGGTGATGTTCCTGGCCGGAGGCGCGGCGGGGTGGGCGGCCGCACATTGGCGCGGCAGCATGGATCGCCCGCGGCGCGGGCCCGAGGGCATGGCCGCCTACCTGGCGCGCCGGCTCGACCTATCCACGGCCCAGCGCGACTCGATCCG
>Ga0335083_10001752_pt1 | contig 29525 bp, 32 predicted proteins | sample Lox_Sample_42_FD_206716 | JGI IMG/M metagenome (GOLD analysis project Ga0335083, IMG submission 206716) | Soil microbial communities from Loxahatchee National Wildlife Refuge, Florida, United States - Lox_Sample_4.2 | ecosystem: Environmental > Terrestrial > Soil > Wetlands | place: USA...
ACTTCTCTCACTGCAACAACACGCCCGAGCACGCGGATGCTGCGCTCGCCGGTCTGCGCGACTCGGGGATCCGCGCCACGTTCGCCTACGGCTACTTCCCGACGCTCGTAGCCGAGCCGGTGTTCACTGAGCACGAGCAGCGCCTCGCCGACGCGCGGCGCGTGCGCGAGCAGCTGCCGAGCGACGACAGCCTGGTGACGATGGGGGTCGCGCTGACCGAGTGCGGGCTGGTGCCGTTCGAGCAGACCGCTGCCGAGGTGCGCTCCGCGCGCGAGCTGGGCGTTCCCACTGTGCTGCACACGGGTTGCGCGTGGGGCGGTCTCATCACCCAGGGCCTGCCCGAGCTCGACCACCACGGGTTGCTGGGCCCCGACCAGGTGCACGTCCACTGCAACACGCTCGACGAACGCGACTTCCGGCGGCTGGCCGACCACGACTGCAAGATCTCCTCCAGCCCGGAGACTGAGCTGCAGATGGGAATGGGCCACCCGGTGATCGGACGCGCGCTCGCGCACGGCATGCGCCCCAGCCTCAGCTGCGACGTGATCTCATCCAACTCCGGCGACATGTTCGCCCAGATGCGCCTCGGCCTGCAGTTCGAACGGGCGATGCGCAACGACCTCGACAACGCGGAGGGCCGCATGCCCGAGCATCTGCACCTGACGGTGCGCGACGCGCTGCGCTGGGGCACCGCCAACGGCGCACACGCGATGGGCCTCGAGGATCGCATCGGGTCGATCACCGTCGGCAAGCAGGCCGATCTGATCGTCGTCGGCGGTGGACGCCTGAACATGGCACCGATGGCCGATCCCGTCGGCTGTCTGGTGGCGCAGGCGAACCCTTCGAACGTCAGGCACGTGCTCGTCGCCGGTCGCTTCGCCAAGCGCGACGGAGAGCTGTGCGACGTCGACCTCGGCCGCGCGACGGACCTGGCGAACGCAGCGTGTGAGCGCGTCCGGGCGAGGATCGCCGACCAGGGCCTGGAGCTGCTGCCACCCGCTCCCGACGGCTTCACCGACGCGATCAACACCGCGGCGGCCGTCAACCTCGCGCGCGCCTGGGGGTAGACGCCCCGCTTCGCCGACAGCCGGCCGTCGACGACGGCCGACCTTCGTCCATGGCCGCGCCGCCTAGAGCCGGTCGTCGCCCACAGCCGGCCGTCGCCTACAGCCGGCGCTCGCCTACAGCCGGCGCGCGCCTACAGCCCGCGCGCGCCTACAGCCCGCGCAGGAACTCGAGCAGCGCCGCGTTGGCAGGCTCGGGGTGGGTCAGGTTGGCGGCGTGGGGCGCGCCCTCGATGCGCACCACCCCCGAGGAGCCCGGAAGCCCGTCGCTCAGCTGCTCGGCGAGCTCCATCTCGATCGACACGTCCGCCGTGCCGTGGATGACGAGCGCGGGGCACTCGATCTCGCCGAGACGGGTGGTGATGTCGTCACGTTCGAACAGGCAGTCGCCGGGTCCCTTCATGCTCTCGCGCGGGAGTCGGCGCCACTTCTCGATCCACACGGCGTTGAGCTCGGGTTCGCCGATGATGAGGTTGGCGATCGTTTCCGCCAACTCGTCCACCGGGCCCGCCGCCAGCCAGGTGTCCTGCATCTGGCGGTAGGCGGGCAGCCGCTCCGGGTCCTCGACGCCGGCCTGGGTGTCGATCAGGACCAGCGCCCGCACGCGCTCAGGCGCCGTCAGCGCGGTGCGCAGCGAGAGGAACCCGCCCTGCGACATGCCACCCACGACGGCGCGCTCTATCCCGAGGTGGTCGAGCAGGCCCAGGCAGTCCGACGCCGAGTCCCAGTAGGTGAACGGCTCGCCGTCGTACTCGGTCTCGCCGAACCCTCGCTCGTCCCACGTGATCACGCGGAACTCGAGCGACAGCGCCTCCACCTGTGGCGCGAACATCTCGCGGTCCATCAGGAAGCCGTGAGCGAGGATCAAGGGCGGGCCGTCGCCGCCGCTGTCGTCGTATCTGATGCGCTGACCGTTTATCTCAGCGAACGCCATGTCACGCCTCCCGATCGTCCGACGGCGGCGAGTGTAACCGACCGTACGAGATGGGCGTCGCCGGCGTGAGACGCCCGGGGCCGCCGGTAAGATCGCGACACGCCACGGGGGGCAGGACACATGGTCAGGATCGCGATCGCCGGAGTGGTAGCGGGACTCGTGGCGGCGGCGCTTGCGGCGCCGGCCGGCGCGTTTGTCGGCTGCCACTCGGGTCGGACGGTGTTCAAACATCGCCGGATCCGGGTCTTCAGCATCGGCCGGGTGGGAGGGAGACGGAGTGAGCGGGGATCCCACTACCGCCAGTACTACGTGTGCGGCCGCGGTGCACGAACCCCGGTGATGTTCGACAGCGGCCAGCCCTTCAACATCGAATCGGTCTCCGACTTCAAGGTCTTCGGACACCGCCTCGGCTTCGTGATCGGCGACCAGGGCATCCAGAGCGGGGCATCGGTGTCGGTGGGCTGGGTGAGGATGCCGCGCGGGCCGGTGAAGACGGGGGCGATCTGGGCCACGGAAGGCCTCCCCGAAGAACAGGAACTGGAAGAACACGTGCCGAAGGTGCCGGCCGAACAACTGGAATACGCGATCGCGAGGGACGGAACCGTCGCTGTCGCGAGTGAAGCCCACGCCTCGGCCGCCGGCCGGCCGCTGGAATGGGAGGTGTGCGATCTGAGGGTCAAGCGCCACGGGCTGTCCCGTCCGAGACCGCTGTTCAAGACGAGCTCCCCCTTCGAGGCACCTGTGCTGAGGACGATCGCGATCACCGGCTCGATCGTGAGCTGGCGCAACATCGCGGGCGCCACGATCTCGGTGGCCCGCCGCTAGCGACCGACCCGCAGCGCCGCCGCGATCCTCTTCGCCGCCCCTAGCGGCTGCCCCGCAGCGCTGCCGCGATCCTCGCGGCCGCCCCTAGCGGCCGCCCCGCAGCGCTGCCGCGATCCTCGCGGCCGATGCGACCACGTGCTCGGCCATCTCGGCCTCGTCCCGCTGGTCGATCCACACGATGCTGATGCTCGCCTCGACGTCTCCGTCGGGCATCTCGATCGCGCTGGCGACGCCGGTCGCGCCCGCGAGCAGCTCGCCCGACGAGTGAGCCCACCCGCGCACCCGCGCCTGTGCCACCGCGCGCCGCTCCCGCGGTCTCGCGGGCAGCGCCGCAAGCAGCGCGATCCCCGAGGCGGCCTGGTCCAGGCGATGGCGCAGGCCGGCCCGGTAGGCGATGTGGATATCCGAGCTGCGCGGCTCGCACACGGCCGCGACCACCGCCTGGTCTGCGTCGCGCAGCGTGAGCGCGGACGTTGCCCCGACCTCGTCGGCGAGGGCCTGGAGCTCGGGCAGGGCTACCTCCTGCAGGCGCGCCCTCACACCGCTGGCGAGCTCGAGCAGACCGACTCCGAGGCGGTAGCGGCCGTCGCCGCCGCGCGCCACCAGACGCTGGTCGGACAGGGGGCCGAGCAGGCGGTATATGCCGGCGCGGTGGGTGGACAGCTCGCGGGCCAGCTCCGAAACCGATAGGCCCTGCGGCCGCTCCGCGAGCACGGTCAGGACGCGCAGTCCGCGCTCGAGGGTCAGCGATCCGCTCGAGTGTGCGTCTACTGTGCGCATCGCACGTTTATAGTACGGGGCAACGCCGTCGAACCGCGGGGGTGCGGGCCGGTCGTGAAGGGCTGAAGAGGATGGCCACGAGGGACACAGCCGTCGACCACGAGATCGTCGTCATCGGCGCGGGCTTCTCCGGGATCGGCGCCGCGATCAAGCTCGACCGTGCCGGCTTCCGCGACTTCGTGGTGCTCGACGAGGCGGACGGCGTGGGGGGGACCTGGCACTGGAACACCTACCCCGGCGTGGCCGTCGACATCCCGTCGTTCAGCTATCAGTTCTCCTTCGAGAAGCGTGCCGATTGGTCACGCGTATATGCGCCAGGGCGCGAGCTGAAGGCGTATGCGGACCACTGCACCGACAAGTACGGCGTGCGCGATCACATGCGTCTGAACACCAGGGTGACGGGCGCGAGGTTCGATGAGGACGCCGACGCGTGGTCCATCGACACGGCCGGCGGCCGCACCATCACGGCCCGGTTCGTGATCGGCGCGACCGGCGTCTTCAGCCAGCCGAAGCTCCCCGACATCCCGGGCGTCGAGACGTTCGCCGGACCCGCGATCCACACCGCGAGGTGGGACCACTCGGTGCCGCTGCGGGGCCGGCGGGTGGCGGTGATCGGCACCGGCGCGTCGGCGATCCAGCTGATCCCCGCGATCGCTCCAGAGGTCCGGGAGGTGCTCGTCTTCCAGCGCACCCCGATCTGGTGCCTGCCGAAGCTCGACGCGCCGCTGGGCGGGCGGGCTCGTGCGATCCTCCGCCGGGTCCCGGGGGCGATGCTCGCCGCGCGCTGGATCAGCCAGGCGTTCGTCGAGCTGACCTTCGTGCTGGTGGCCCACTTCGCGGGCACGTTCCCGTTCCTGCCGGCGCGTGGCGAAGCCGAAGCGCGCAAGCTGCTTCAGGACGTCGCCGACCCGGACGTTCGCGACCGCCTCACCCCCCGCTACAGGCTCGGGTGCAAGCGCCCGAGCTTCTCCAACGAGTACATCCGCGCCTTCAACCGCGACGACGTGCATCTCGTGACCTCGCCGATCGAGGCGATCACGCCGCAGGGCATCCGCACGGCCGACGGCGTCGAGCACGAGGTCGACGTGCTCGTCCTGGCGACCGGCTTCAAGGTGTTCGACAAGGGAAACATGCCGCCTTTCCCGGTGCGCGGCGCCGGCGCCCTCGACCTGGCGCAGTGGTGGGACGAGAACCGCCAGCAGGCGTACGAGGGGGTCAGCGTGCCGGGGTTCCCGAACTGGTTCTCGATCCTGGGGCCCTACGGCTTCAACGGCCAGTCCTACTTCGGCCTGATCGAGACTCAGATGCGCCACATCGTGCGCTGCCTGGAGCGCGCCCGCCGCCGGGGGGCGACGCGGATCGAGATCACCCCGGAGGCGAACCGGCGCTACTTCGAGTCGGTCCTCGCCCGCCGCGGCAACCAGGTGTTCTTCCGGGGATCGTGCGCGAACGCCAACAGCTACTACTTCGACGCCCACGGCGACGTGCCGTTCCGTCCCAGCCTCTCGCTCGAGGCCGCCTGGCGAAGCGCCCGCTTCGACCTCGATGACTACGCCTTCGCCTGAGCCGTCTCCGAGCCTCCCGAGCCGGGTGCGGTCGGCTCAGCCTCCCGGGCCCAGGTCCTGGAGCAGTTCCACCAGCCGCTCGCGGCAGTAGGTCCACTGTTTGCGGTTGCGCCCGCTTCCCGGGTGCAGCGTCTCGAGCAGCGCCAGCCCGCGCATCGTCGCGGTCGCCATCTCCAGCAGCCGCTCGAACCCGGGACGGTCGGCGAGCTCGCCGAACAGCCGGCGCGAGACGACGGCGGTTTCACGGTCCAGCTTGCGCTCCACGGCGACCAGGCGCTCGCGCAGGTCCGGGTCGGTGCGGGCGTGGGTCCACAGGTCGAGCGCCGCCTGGTACAGGGGCCCGGCGTATCCCGACCACAGCAGGTCGAGACCCTCGACGATCCGCTCGCGGCCCTCGGGCAGCGTCTCGGCCGCCGCGAGCAGGTTCTCGCCGCGGCGCTCGGCCAGGTGCTCCATCGCGGCCACCACCAGCGCCTGGCGCGTCTGGAAGTGGTGCAGGTGGGCGCCCCGCGAGACGCCGGCCCGCTCGGCGACGCGGCTCGTGGTGGTCTTCGCGTAACCGTCCTCGACAAGCGAGGCGATGGTGGCGTCGAGCAGCGCCTGTCTCGTCGAGGCGCTGCGGGCCGCCTGGCTGCGGCGTGTGGTGGGGGTGGCGGTGGCGGCCATCTCGCGAGTCCCATATTACTTGCGTTCACGCATGAACGTTTCTGTGGTAGCGTTGCCGCCGTAGACCGCGAGCCCCGCAGACGGCGGGACGACGACCCCGGGAGGTCCCACAGATGGCAGCCGCAGAGGCGCTGGTGTTCGACGCGATCAGAACGCCGCGCGGCAAGGGCAAGTTCAACGGATCGCTGCACGGCACCAAGCCCGTCGACCTGGTCGTCGGCCTGATGCACGAGACGCTCGTACGCAACGACAAACTCGACCCCTCGAGGGTGGACGACGTCGTGCTCGGCTGCGTCTCCCCGGTCGGTGACCAGGGCGCCGACATCGCCAAGACCGCGGCGATCAAGGCGGGCCTGCCCGACACGGTCGCGGGAGTCCAGCTCAACCGTTTCTGCGCCTCGGGCCTGGAGGCCGTCAACGTGGCCGCCCAGAAGGTCGCCTCCGGGTGGGAGGACCTCGTGTTCGCCGGTGGCGTGGAGTCGATGTCACGCGTGCCGATGGGCTCCGACGGGGGTGCCTGGGCGATGGATCCCGAGACCAACTACGACACCTCGTTCATCCCTCAGGGGATCAGCGCCGACCTGATCGCCACGATCGAGGAGTTCAGCCGCGAAGACGTCGACGCCTTCGCGGCGCGCTCCCAGGAGAAGGCGTCCGCCGCGGAGGCAGACGGGCGCTTCGCCGACAGCGTGATCCCGGTCAAGGACCTCAATGAAAACGTGGTGCTCGACCACGAGGAGTTCATCCGCCCCGGCACGACCGTGGAGACGCTCGGTGGGCTGAAGCCCTCATTCGCCGCGATCGGCGACATGGGCGGCTTCGACGCGGTGGCGCTGCAGAAGTACCACTGGGTCGAGAAGATCAACCACGTGCACACCCCCGGCAACTCGTCGGGGATCGTGGATGGGGCCTCGCTGCTGACGATCGGCAACGAGCAGACCGGCAGCGAGATGGGGATGAAGCCGCGCGCGCGGATCCTCGCCACGGCGCTGTCGGGCGCGGACCCGACGATCATGCTCACGGGCCCCGCCCCCGCCAGCCGCAAGGCGCTGGCGAAGGCCGGGCTCACCGTGGACGACCTCGACCTGATCGAGATCAACGAGGCCTTCGCCGCGGTCGTGCTGCGGTTCGTGCGCGACATGGGCCTGGACATGGAGAAGGTGAACGTCAACGGCGGCGCGATCGCGATGGGCCACCCGCTGGGTGCGACCGGGGGCATGATCCTCGGCACGCTGATCGACGAGCTGCACCGCACCGGTGGCCGCTACGGCCTGGCGACTCTGTGCGTCGGAGGCGGCATGGGAATCGCGACCGTCGTGGAGGCGATCTGATGGCTGAGAGCACAACGATCCGATGGGACAAGGACGCCGACGGCGTCGTCCTGCTGACGCTCGACGACCCGAACCAGTCGGCCAACACGATGAACCGCGCCTACGCGGAATCGATGGCCGCGACGCTGGATCGGCTCGAAGCGGAGAAGGACGGCATCACGGGCGTCGTGATCACGTCGGCCAAGAACACGTTCTTCGCCGGGGGCGACCTCAACGACCTCAAGGCGGCGGGCAAGGACGACGCCCCGCAGCTGGCCGAGATGGTGCGTGCCGGCAAGGCGCAGCTGCGGCGGCTGGAGACGCTCGGGGTGCCCGTGTGCGCTGCCATCAACGGCGCCGCGCTGGGTGGAGGCCTGGAGCTGTGCCTCGCCTGTCACCACCGCATCGCGGTCGATGACCCGAAGGTGCAGATGGGCTTCCCGGAGGTGCAGCTCGGCCTGCTCCCCGGCGCCGGCGGGGTGGTGCGCACCGTTCGCATGCTCGGCATCGCCGACGCGCTCATGAAGCTGCTGATGCAGGGCCAGCGGCTGCGGCCCGCACAGGCGATTGACACGGGCATCCTCGACGAGGTGGTGGCCACCCAGGACGAGCTCGTCCCGGCCGCCAGGGCGTGGGTAGTGCAGCGGGCCGCCCAGGAGGGGCCCGTCGAGCAGCCGTGGGACGCGAAGGGCTACAAGATCCCCGGCGGAGCCCCGTCGAACCCGAAGCTCGCCCAGAACCTGCCGGCGTTCCCCGCCAATCTGCGCAAGCAGCTGAAGGGGGCCAACTACCCGGCGCCGCACCACATCATGGCCGCCGCCGTGGAGGGCGCCCAGGTCGACTTCGACACCGCGATCGAGATCGAGGGCCGCTATTTCGTAGACCTGCTCACCAGCCAGGTCGCGAAGAACATGATCCAGGCGTTCTTCTTCGACATGCAGGCCGTCAGCGGCGATCGCGGACGGCCCGAGGGGCTCGAGCCCTACCGGGCCCGCAAGGCCGTGGTCCTCGGCGCGGGGATGATGGGCGCGGCGATCGCGTACGTTTGCGCGAAAGCGGGAATCGAGGTGGTCCTCAAGGACGTCTCGATGGAGGCTGCCGAGCGCGGCAAGGGCTACTCGGCGGGCTTGGTCGAGAAGGCCGTCTCGCGGGGCCGCTCCACCCAGGAGAAGGCCGACGAGCTGCTCGCGCGGATCACGCCCACCGACGAGCCGGCGGTGGCCACCGGTGCCGACCTGGTGATCGAGGCCGTGTTCGAGGACCCGGCCGTGAAGGCCCAGGTGTTCGCGGAGATCGAGCCCTACCTGGAGCCCGACGCGCTGCTCGGTTCGAACACCTCGACGCTCCCGATCACCGGGCTCGCCGAGGGCGTCACGCGGCCGGCGGACTTCATCGGTCTGCATTTCTTCAGCCCCGTGGACAAGATGCCGCTGCTGGAGATCATCAAGGGCGAGAAGACAAGCGACGAGACGCTCCACCGGGCGCTGGACCTCGCCAGGCAGATCAAGAAGACGCCGATCGTGGTCAACGACTCGCGCGGGTTCTTCACGAGCCGCGTGATCGGGACGTTCATCAACGAGGGCGTGGGCATGCTCCTCGAGGGTGTCCCGGCGGCCTCGATCGAGCAGGCGTCCAGCCAGGCGGGCTACCCGGCTCCGGTGCTGCAGCTCAGCGACGAGCTCAACCTCAACCTCGCGCGCAAGATCCGCGACGCGACGAAGGCGGCGATCGAGGCCGAAGGCGGCGTGTTCGAGGATCGCCCCTCCTTCCAGGTCGTGGACCGCATGCTCGAGGAGGGACGTGGCGGCAGGCTCGCGGGCGCCGGTTACTACGACTACGAGGACGGAAAGCGTGCCGGTCTGTGGAAGGGGCTCAAACAGCTCTTCCCGGAGATCGAGGACCCCAGGTCGCTGTCGCTGCGCGACCTCGAGGAGCGGATGCTGTTCATCGAGTCGATCGAGGCCGTCAAGTGCCTCGACGAGGGCGTCATCGAGACCGCCGCGGACGCCAACGTGGGCTCCATCCTGGGGATCGGCTTCCCGGGCTGGACCGGCGGGGTGCTCCAGTACATCGACGGCTACGAGGGCCCGGATGAAACCGGACCCGCGGCGTTCGTCGCCCGCGCGCGAGAGCTCGCGGAGAAGTACGGCGAGCGCTTCGACCCGCCCGCCTCGCTCGTCGAGAAGGCCGAGCGGGGGGAGCGCTACAGCGAGGTGGCGGCCCTGGCCGCGACGCCAGCTTGACAGGTTCGACGATCCCGCCAGACCGAGGAGGAGCCCGATGTACGGATTCACGCTCACCGACGAGCAGCAGGCCTTCGTGGAGGCGGTTCGCGATCTCGCCAGGCGCGAGTGCGGCACGCGCGAGCAACGCGACGCCCTGACCAACCACAACACCGAACCGCACAACCCGGGCCTGTACAAGCGGGTGGCGGATCTCGGGTGGCTGGGTGTCGCGATCCCGGCGGAGTTCGGGGGCACAGGCGGCGGCATGGTCGACCTGTGCCTGTTCCTGGAGGAGATCTCCTACGGGCAGGTGCCGATCGGAGGGTTTCCCGTCAGCGCGATCAGTGCCGGTCCCTACGAGCGCTTCGGCACCGACGAGCAGAAGCACGAGATCCTGCCCGGCATCGTGGGCGGCGCCGTCGAGGCGATCGCGATGTCCGAGCCCGAGGCGGGATCAGACGTCGGCAACCTGCGCTGCAAGGCCGAGAGGCGCAACGGCGGGTACGTCATCAACGGCCAGAAGACCTGGATCTCCGAGGCTCAGTACGCCGAGCACATCCTGCTCGTGTGCCGCACCGAGACCGGCTCCGACAAGCACAAGGGCCTGACCATGCTGTCGATCCCGGGGGGCTCAGAGGGCGTGGAGATCCGGGGCATCGAGACGATGGGCGGGAAGGTCGTCAACGACGTGTTCTTCAACGACTGCCACGTGCCCGCCGACCGTCTCGTGGGGGTCGAAGGGCAGGCCTGGATGCAGTTGATGAGCGGCCTGAACACCGAGCGCCTGATCATCGCCGCGCAGTCCACCGGCCTCGCGCAGCGGGCGCTCGACGACGTGATGGCCTACACGAAGGAGCGCGAACAGTTCGGGCGTCCGATCGGGTCCTTCCAGGCGCTCAGCCACCGCCTCGCCGACCTCGCCACCGAGGTGGCGTGCACGCGTCTGCTGACCTACGCCGTCGCCCGCCAATGCGACGAGAACCCCGGCGTGCTGTTCCCGCAGGAGGCGTCGATGGCGAAGCTGAAGGCCACCGAGACCGGCAAGAAGGTGGCGCTCGAAGGGATGCAGATGATGGGCGGCTACGGCTACGCCACCGAGTACGACATGCAGAACCACGTACGCATGAACCTCGTGTCCACGATCTACGGGGGCACCTCGGAGATCCAGCGCGAGATCATCGCCAAGACGCACGGGCTGTAACGAGCGGCGCGAGTAGAGTCAGGCTCGATCGTGTCTGTCTCCGAGGCTTCGCACCCGCCCGAGCCGGACATCGGCGCCGTCGAGTTCTGGAGCCGGCCGGCCGAGGAGCGCGACGTCCTGTTCGCGCAGCTGCGCCGCGACGCGCCGATCTCGCGGCACGACCCGCCCGAGGACATCCTCGACATGCCCGTGGAGGGTCATCCCTACTGGGCGATCGTGCGCCACGAGGACATCCGCCGTATCTCCCGCGACCCGCACACGTTCTGCTCGGGGCAGGGCACGCAGTTCGGCGACGCCCCACCGGAGATCCTGGAGGCGTCGCAGTCGTTCCTGGCGATGGACGCGCCCCGTCACACCAAGCTCCGCGGTCTCGTGTCGGCGGCCTTCACGCCGCGTCAGGTGGCGCGCATCGAGGACGGCATCCGCGTCAACGCCACGCGCATCGTCGAGGAGGCCGCACCGACGGGCGGCGGGGACTTCGTCGAGATGATCGCCAAGCGCCTTCCGCTTGTGACGATCTCGGACATGATCGGCGTCCCCCAGGAGGACCGCGAGCGCGTCGTGTCGGCCGCCGACGTGCTCGTGTCGGTAGCCGACCCCGAGTTCTTCGGCGACCGCCGCCCGGTGGAGGTGCTCGGCGAAGCCCTGTGGACGCTCACCCAGTTCGCCACCGAGCTGGCGGCCCACCGTGAACAGCACCCCGGGGACGACCTGATGACGGCCCTCGTGCAGGCCGAAGTGGAGGGCGAGCGACTAACCCATGCGGAGATCGGGGCGTTCTTCGTGCTCCTCTCGGTCGCAGGCAACGACACCACGCGCCACACCACCTCGCACGCGATGCGCGCGCTGACCGTGAACCCCGACCAGCGCGCCCTGCTGATGGGGGACCTCGACGGGGCGCTGCCGATCGCCGTCGAGGAGTTCGTGCGCTGGGCCTCGCCGGTGTTGACATTCCGCCGCACCACCACCCGCGAGGTGGAGGTCCACGGGCAACGACTGGAGGCGGGGGAGAGGGTGGTGATGTTCTACCACTCGGGCAACCGCGACGAGCGGGCCTTCGCGGACCCGTGGCGCTTCGACATCACCCGCGATCCGAACCGGCACCTCGGCTTCGGAGGCGGCGGCCCGCACTTCTGCCTCGGGGCCTCGCTCGCCCGCACACAGCTGCGCTCGATCTTCGGCGAGTTGCTGCGCGTGATGCCCGACATCGAGGCGCAGGAGCCCGAGCTGCTGGACAGCAACTTCATCCACGGGGTCAAGCGCATGCAGGTCAGCTTCACGCCGAGCGCCTGAGCGCCGCGCGTGCCGCGCTGCCGCCTCAAGCGGTCCGGATGGGCGCGCCGCGCCCAAACGCCGCTCGCTGCGCGCTGCCTTCCGTGCGTCAGCCGGCGGTGGCGCGGGTGGCGGCCCAGTCCTTCGTCGCGTCGGAGCCGCCCCCGCCGTTGAAGTGCGAGGCGACGGTGCCGCTGGCCTTGCCGTGCGCGCGGAAGGTGCCGGTCACCGTGACGGTCCCCTCGCTCTTTCCCGCAGGGCCGGGCGCCGGGATCTTGAGCTTGGCCTTGAAGGTCCCGCTGCGGGTGATCGTGGCGGTGCCGCCTTTCGGGGCTCCCACCCCGCCGCAGCCCCCGTTGCATTTGATCGGCGTCTCCACGGAGATGAAGGTCACCTTGTGGCCGTTGGCGGACACCTTGAACGCGATCGCCTCCAGCCCCACCTGGCTTGCCCCCTTGTAGTGGCCGACGTAGGTGGCGCCCTTCACCTGCTTGGCCGCCGATGCGAGCCCCGCGCTCGCCAGCACGCAGGCAAGCGTGAGCGCCGCGCCTGCGGCGATTCTCCCCGGGACTGTGCTGCGATCGGACATCTGAGCGAGGTGTCTGCCGCGCGTGACCGTGCGGCGAGGCCACCGATCATATCCACGCCGTCGCGGACGGCTCCCGCCCGACCCCCCCGGGCCGTGCACACCACGACCCGGGCCGCACGAAACGCCTCCTACGCCGCGACGCGCTCCGCGGCAGGGTCTCGCCGGGCGCGCGCTGCAGTGCGCTCTGCGAGGATCACCGTCGCCTCGTTCGCCGGGGTGATCGTGATCCCGCGTCGCGCCGCACGTTCACGCGACCCGCCGGCCGGCTCCACCGAGAAGCGCAGGAGCGCCTCGCGGAGCACCGCCTGCATCTCGAGCATCGCGAAGCTCGCCCCGATGCACCTGCGCCTGCCGGCGCCGAACGGGAGCCACGTGTATGTGCCGGGGGCCGACTCCATGAAGCGTTGCGGGCGGAAGGAATACGGGTCGGGGTAGATCGCGGGGTCGTGGTGCAGCAGGTAGGCGCTCGGGAACAGCACCGCGCCGACGGGGTAGGTCCTCGGCCCGATCCGCACCGGCCGGTGCACGACGCGTGGCTCGGCGTTCGGGATCACCGGGCGGACACGCATCAGCTCCTGAATCGTCGCCTTGAGGAGCGGCTCGCCATCGCCGTGTTCGAGCTCGTCTCCGAGCCTGCGCGCCAGCTCGGGGGTGCGAGCGAGGATCGAGAACGCCCACGCGAGCTGCGAGGCCGTCGTCTCGTGCCCCGCGACGAGCGTCGTGACGAGCTCGTCGCGCAGCTCCTGGTCGCTCATGGGGCTGCCGTCGTCGTGTGTCGCGGAAAGCAGCAGCGAAAGCACGTCATCACCCTGCTCGCCGCTCGCGCGACGTCGCTCGACCAGCTCGAAGATCAGGCGGTCGGCGTGCTCCATCTGCCGCCGCCGACGGCGCGCAGGGGCGGTCCACGCCAGCGCCGGCATCGACCACAGGATCTCCACCGGTTTCGAACCTGTTCCCAGCAACACCCGCAGCGAGTCCCTGATCGCCGCAAGCTCCTCACCGCGCTCGAGACCGAACACGACGCGCAGGATGATCTCGAGCGTGACCTGCTGGAGGCGCTCGTGCAGCGCGAGCGGCCGGCCGACGGGCCAGGACGCGACCTCGCGCTCGCAGTACTCGTCGATCAGCCCCGACAGGCGCTGCAGCGATTCCCCGTGGAAGGGCGGCAGCATCAGCTTGCGCTGCTCGAGGTGGGCGTCCTCGTCGAGCACGATCACCGAGGTCGGGCCCACGACCGACTCGATCACTTTGGCCCCCTCGCCGGGGTGCAGCACCTCGGGCGGGGCGGTCATCAGTTCCTTGATCTCCTGCGGGTCGGAGATCATCACGATCGGAGGGCCTCCGATGACGCGCACCGTGAAGCGCGAGCCGTATCGCCGCCGCAGGCGCTCGAGGAAGGCGGTGTGGCGGGTGACGAACCCGATCGTCTGTATGACGCGGGGGAGCCTCGGTCCGGGTGGCAGCTCATCGGTCATCTGAAACCAACCTCCGATCTCTGGGGCGCGTCCGCCGCAACGGCGTCGTCACCTCTTACTCGACGGACTGTCCAGTAAGCTATCACGCAGTGGCATCCGAGGCTCGCTCGAGACGGGGCAGGCGCGAGGCGACCCCGCGCCAGGGTGACGCGCGCGAACGGGCGATCCTCGATGCGGCGAGCAGGCTGCTCGAGGAGGCGCCCCTGAGCGAGTTGACGGTCGCCCGCATAGCCATGGCCGCCGGAGTGCCACGCTCGTCGTTGTACTTCTACTTCTCCGACAGGACCCAGATCTTCGAGGTGCTGCTCGGGGAGGTCCTCGGGAAGATGTCGGCGGAGGTCGAGCGGTGGTTCTCCGATCCCCGCAACCTGTCGGAGTCGTGGCTGCGCTCGAGCCTCGCCGTCGCCGTGGAGGTCGCGCGGCAGAACGCCGGCGTGATGCGGGCGGCCGGCGAGAGCCGCGGCGTCAGCCCCGGTGTGGAGAAGGTCTGCCAGGAGTACTTCGAGCGCTCCGTCGAGCGCGCCGCCCTGCTGATCGAGCGCGACCGCCGCGCCGGGCTGGCGCCCGCCCGCGGGCCGTCCGCCTACGCGATCGCCCGCGCGCTGATGCTGATGACAGAACGCAGCATCTACGACCTGCTGCGCGCGGGTCACGAGGAGGGCGCCGACGAGGCGCTCACCGACACGCTCACCGTGCTGTGGGGGCGCGGGGTGGGGACCGAGCCGGGCCACGCCGGTGGAGCCACCGGCTAGCACTCGGGCCCTCCACTCACGTACCCGCCCACTGCCACGCGGCCCGCTCGTCACCCGACGGAGCCGGGGTGGACGACCGACGTGGATGAGCGAAGTGGACGAGCGGCCGTGCGGGGTAACGGGTTGCGGAGTAGGCTCGCAGGCACAGTCGACTGACAGGAGGAGCGATGGCAGACAGCGTCTATCGGGTGACCGAGGTCATCGGGGTGAGCGGCGACTCTTGGGAGGCCGCGGCGAGGAACGCCGTGGAGGTGGCGGGGAAGACCCTGCGGGACCTGCGCATCGCCGAGGTGGTGCGCCAGGACGTGACGATCGAGGACGGCAAGGTGGCGGAGTACAGGGTGCGCCTGAACGTGTCGTTCAAGTACGAGTCGGGCGAGTGAGCGCGATGCCCGAGACGGAGAGCATCCAGACACGGGACCGAGCGGCCCCCGGCACGATGCCCCCGATCTTCGGCGACATCCTCTGTGCCATCGACGGCAAAGAGGGGGGCTTCAGCGCGGTTGAGCAGGCGGTGGAGCTGGCCGGGACCCAGGGACGCGTGACATCGCTCCTCGTGACCTCATACAGTTCCGGTGGTCGGCACCGGGCTCCGGCGATCGGCCCGATGCAGGCGGCGGAGATCCTCGAGCATGCCGGACGGATCGCCCGCGAGGCCGGCGTGCCGTACGTGGAGGAGGTCGACCCGGGTAGCCCGCCGGCGCAGGTGATCCTGGATTGGAGCGCCAGATATGAGCTGCTGGCGCTGGAGGCGCCGGCGAGCTCGTGGCCTTCGAGACTGCTCAGCCTCGGCGTCGGCGACCGGGCGATCGGCGGCTTCAGCAACGCCCTGCTCGTCGCACGCCCCCTGGCCGCCGATCGGCGTCTGGGGGACCGGATCGTCGTCGCGAGCGACGGACAGGAGAGCTCGGACGGCCTGGTCGATCTGGCCGGGCGGCTCGCACGCGTCCACGGCTCGGATGTCACGCTCGTGCACGCGCTCGGGCGCGATCCCGTCAAACGCGGCCGGCTCGGCGAACAGAAGGACGTCCTCGAGCGCCAGCAGCAGGCACTCGCGCGTGCGTGCTCCCCCGGGACGAGTGAGCTGGTGATCAACCAGGGCAGGGCGGCGGGGGTGATCGTGACGGCCGCTGCCGCGGCCGATGCCTCGCTGGTGGTGATGGGCAGCCGCAGGCTCGACGGAGTGCGGGCACTGGGGAGGGTGAGCAGGCGGGTTGCGCACCAGTCACCGTGTTCGGTGCTGCTCGTGCCGCCGGAGGCGCTGACCGGCGGGGCCTGACGCCCCTTGCTGTTCGCGCCCGCCGACCTGACCGACGAAGAGCTCGAGCTCCAGCGCGAGGTTCGCGGGTTCCTCGCGCAGGAGCTCCCGCGCGGCACGTTCGTCCCGGGGCTGGGGATGGGCGCGCCGCGCGACCCCGCCTTCTCGGCCAAGCTGGCGCAGCGGGGCTGGCTGGGGATGGCGCTGCCGGCTCGCTACGGGGGACACGACCGCAGCGCGGTCGACCGTTTCGTGGTCACCGAGGAGCTGCTGCGCTGGGGTGCGCCGGTGGGGCACCACTGGGTCGCCGACCGCCAGACGGGGCCGGTCATCAACCGCTTCGGCACGGAGGAGCAGAAGCAGCGCTTCCTGCCGGCGATCTGCCGTGGCGAGCTGTCGTTCGCGATCGGCATGAGCGAGCCGGAGGCGGGCAGCGATCTCGCCGCGGTGCGCACGCGCGCCACGCCGGTCGACGGCGGCTGGGTCGTGAACGGGACCAAGGTGTGGACCAGTGGAGCCCACGCCAGCGACTGGTTCGTCGTGCTGTGCCGGACGGGGGAGTCCGCTGAGGATCGCCACGCGGGCCTCAGCCAGCTGATCGTGGATCTGCGCTCGGAGGGCCTCACGATCACCCCGATCCCGTTCCTGTCCGGGCATCGCGACTTCAACGAAGTGGCACTCGAGAACGTCTTTGTGCCCGACGAGCTGGTGCTGGGAACGATCGGCGGGGGCTGGGCGCAGAACACGTCGGAGCTCGCCTACGAGCGCGGCGGGCCGGAGCGGTGGCTGTCCACCTACCTGCTGTTCGAGGAGCTGATCCGCACCCGTGCCGAGCTTCTGGGCAGCGAGCGCGCGCACCTGATGCTCGGCGACTCGGTGGCGCGGCTGTGGGGCATGCGCCGGCTGTCTCTGTCGGTGGCCCGGATGATCGACAGCGGCGAGGCACCGGCTGTCCAGTCGGCGCTGGTGAAGGAGATGGCGACCCGCTTCGAGCAGGATCTGCTCGCGCGGGTGCAGGAGCTGGTGGCGGTCGAACCCGTGGGGGAGGGCGACTCGCTGTTCGAGAGGCTCCTGTTCGAGGCCGTGCTGAGCGGGCCGTCCTTCACGGTCCGCGGAGGGACCAACGAGATCCTTCGCTCGGTCGCCTCCAAGGGACTCGGCTCACTGTGAGCGACTGGCTGCTGCTCGACGGCGCGCGCCGCCTGCTCGCCGACACGTGCACCCACGACGTCGTCCAGCAGGCCGAGGCCGAGGGGTGGTCCCCGGCCGTGTGGGATGCAGTGGCGGGCGCCGGCTACTCGTCGCTGGCGGATCTCGAGCCTGCCGAGGCGCTCGGCGTGCTTGCGGTCGCCGGCGAACACGCGGCACCCGTGCCGGTGGCGGAGGCGGCGCTGGCGGGGTGGCTGCTGGGAGGGTCCGTGCCGGCGCCGGTGAGCGTGGTTCCCGCGGGGGAGCTGCGGCTCGAGCGCGGGCTCCTCAGCGGGACGTCGCTGCACGTGCCCTGGGGCCATGCCGTCGAGCACGTGGTAGCGGTCGCGGACGGCACCGCGGTGCTCGTGCCGGTCGCGTCGGCGGTGGCGGTCGAACGCCACACGAACCTCGCCGGGGAGCCGCGCGACTCGCTCGTGTTCGAGGACGCCGAGCCGCGGGCCATGCGGGAGGTGGCGTGCAACCTGTTCGAGCGCGGGGCGCTCACGCGCGTCGCGCTGATCTCCGGTGCGCTCACCGCGATGGGGCGTCTCACGGTCTCCTACGCAGCGGAACGGCGGCAGTTCGGTCGTCCGATCGCCTCCTTCCAGGCGGTCCAGCAGCACCTCGTCGAGATCGCCCAGGCGGCGTCGCTGGTGGCCGCCGCGGCCGATGGCGCGGCACGGGTGCCGGACACCTTCGAGATCGCCGCCGCCAAGGTGCTCGCCTCGAGCGCCGCCCTCACCGCAACGCGCGCGGCCCATCAGGTGCACGGTGCGATGGGGATGACGCAGGAGTACCGCCTGCACCACTTCACGCGGCGGCTGTGGGCATGGCGCAACGAGTACGGCGACGAGCAGCACTGGGCGGAGATCCTCGGCGGCGCTGTGGCCGGAGCCGGCGCCGACCGCCTGTACCCCACCATCACCGGCGGATCGGCGGTGGTGTAGTTGCCGCTCCTGCGACGCTCCGGCGTCGGTATCCACTACGACGTGCACGGAGAGCACAGCGAGCGCCCGCCGCTGCTGCTGAGCCACGGTTTCTCGGCCAGCGCCCACATGTGGGACGCCAACGTGCCGGCGCTCTGCGACGAGCGTCGGGTGGTGACGTGGGACATGCGCGGCCACGCGCGCAGCGAGGCGCCGCCGAGTGCGGGCGAGTACAGCGTCGAGCAGAGCGTGGGGGACATGTGCGCGCTGCTGGACGTGCTCGGGTCGCCGCGCGCGGTGCTCGGCGGGATGTCGCTCGGCGGCTACCTCTCACTCGCGTTCCACCTTCGCCATCCCGAGCGGGTCGCCGCGCTGATCCTCGTCGACACCGGCCCCGGCTTTCGGCGCGACGAGCCGCGGGAGGAATGGAACGCCTTCGCCGAGCGCAGGGCTGCTGCGCTGGACCGCGACGGCGTGTCGGCGTTGTCGCCGGGCCGCGAGGTCGCCGAGCATCCCGACGCCGCGGGCCTCGCGCATACGGCACGGCGGGTGATGGCCCAGTTCGACGCGAGCGTGATCGACTCGCTGCCCTCGATCGGGGTGCCCACACTCGTCGTGGTGGGCTCGCTCGACACCAACTTCTTGTCGGCGGCGGAGTACATGGCCGCCAAGATCCCCGGTGCCCGCAAGGTCGTGCTCGAGGGGGCGGGTCACGCCGCCAACATCGACGCGGCCGAGGCGTTCAACGCCGCCGCCGGCGAGTTCCTGCAAACCACGGAGGAGGCCCCGTGATCAAGCTCGTCTTCGCCATCCGTCGCCGCCCGGGCATGTCCCGTGAGGAGTTCCAGCGCTACTGGAGGGAGGAGCACGCTGGACTCGTCAGGCGCCACGCCGACGAGCTCCGCATTCGCCGCTACGTCCAGACGCACGCGTCCGACACCGACCTCGACGAGGCGCTGGCGGGAACCCGCGGGAGCGAGCCGCGCTTCTACGACGGCGTCGCGGAGCTGTGGTGGGACAGCATGGAGGACCTGATCGCCGCCAGCACCAGCGAGGCCGGTCAGGCCGCCGGCCGGGAGCTCGTAGAGGACGAGCAACGCTTCATCGACCTGCCCCGTTCGCCCCTGTGGCTGGGGGAGGAGAACGTGGTGATCGACCGGTAGACGCCGGCGACTGGGCCGTGGGCGTCAATGCTCGGACTCCTTGCCCGCGATCTCTCCGGCGATCTGGCGCGAGGCGAACGTGACCTGCCTGGCGGCCAGCTCGCTCACCGCGCTCCTCAGCTCCGGCGCCACGAGCGCCGCGGTGTCGGCCAGCGCCAGGCCCGCGGCGAGCTGGCGCACGAACGGCCCCCACGGTTCCACCGGGCCGCGCCCGGTCGGCCCTCCGCCATCTACCTTCACTCCCCACGAGACCCACGTTCCGGTCGCGTACTGGCTCGGCCGGTGGATTTCAGGGCTTGCGGGTGACTTGTAGAAGGCGAACGCCACCGCCGTGGTGTCGGCGCCGGCGTGCAGGTCCTCTTCGGTCAGCACCTGGGGAGAGGGCTGGACGAACTCGGTCCAATCCGCGAACGGCACCCCCTCGATCGCCGCAGCGGCGGTGATGTCCTCGGCGTTCGTGGTCGGCACGACGCCGCTTTCGTTGGCATTGGCGGCCAGGGAGGCGTCGGGGCTGACGGTGACGAAGTCCTCGTCGAAGAAGCGCCCTTCGTTGACGTCGAAGGCATCGATGTAGAACGCGGGGCCGCCGTTGCCGTTGCCCCCTGCCGGCAGGTACCAGGCGGCGGCCTGCACGTCGGTCGCGCCGACGGTCACGTCCAGGCTCTGGTCGGTGGTCACAGACGCGCCTCCCTGCGCACCCACGACCGACCAGAAGGCGAAGTCAGCGGTGTGTTTTCCGTGTGCGTCGGTCCATTCGATCACGGGAGGCGCCCACGCCTCGTAGGGCTCCCCGTCGGTGGCGCCGGTTTCGAGCGGCGTCACGATGTCGTCGGTGGCGGTCCCGGTGTGCAGGCGGCGACCACCCTTGCGGTTGTAGGTGACGTAGTGGGTGTGAACGGTTGGCATGGCTGCTCCTCCTGTGACGGCCACGCGCGCGCTTCACGCTATGCGGCACGCTGCGCCGCGCCCATGCTCCCGGACGCATGGTCGAGCGACGCGCCGGCCTGGGGGCTCTCGCCTCAGCCTGAGCTCGCCGGCGAGGCCCGCCGGGGACGCAGGCCCGCCAGCATCGCGTCGATGGCAACCTCCCAGCGACGGTCGACCGACGCGCGGCTGGTGCCCAGTCGCCGCGAGATCTCGGCCTCCGCCAGGCCCTGGATCAGTGCCACGAGGCCGTGCGCGATGTCGGTCGCGTCGCCGTCCATCTCCCCGGCGCCGATGCAGCGCTGCACGCGGCCGACGACCAGCGTCCTGACCGAGGCGCCCGCCTGCGTCTCCGCCGGGCCGGGGTCGAAGTCCCCGAACGGCCGCGAGAACATCACCCGTGCGAGCTGCGGATGCTCGTTGATGAACACGCGATACGCGACTGCGAGCTCTCGCAGGTCGGCCACCGGGTCACCGCTCTCGGGTGTGGCGGCGAGCCCTGCACGCAGCACCCGGAAACCCTCGAAGAACACCTCCCGCACGAGTCCCGCCTTGTCCCCGAACAGCTCGTACACGGCCGGGGTGGAGGTGTCGGCCGCCTCCGCCACGGTGCGCGTGGTCAGACCCCCCGGTCCCTGGCGCGTGAGGACCTCGATCGCGGCGTCCCGCAGGCGCTGCTTGAGCTCGGGCGTCCGGAGCTTCGTCCGCGGCATTGCCCCCGATCATATCGTGACATCGTCACGAAATCGTCTATCGTTCGTCGTCCCCCCGACCCAAGGAGGCACGATGAACGACCTGACCAGCTACGCGTGCGACGACGGCATCGCCACGATCACGATGGACGACGGCAAGGTCAACGCCCTCGGGATCCCGATGCTGCGAGAGCTCCATGCGGCCTTCGACCGGGCCGAGCGGGAGGAGGCGATCGTGATCCTCACGGGCCGTGAGGGTCGCTTCTCGGCGGGGTTCGATCTGAAGGTGTTCAGCGACACCCCGGATCGGCTGCCCGAGATGCTGACCCTCGGCGCGCGGCTGTGCGAGCGCATCCTCTCGTTCCCGCGCCCGGTCGTCACCGCGTGCACCGGCCACGGCGTCGCAGCGGGCTGCTTCATCCAGCTCCCCGCCGACCTGCGCCTCGGCGTCGACGGCCCCTTCCGGATCGGGCTCAACGAGGTGCAGATCGGCCTCACGATGCCCGGCTTCGTGATCGCGCTGGCACGCGCCCGGCTGGTGCCCTCGCATTTCGACCGGGCCGTCAACAGCGCCGCCATGTACACGCCGGCGGATGCGGTCGGCGCCGGCTTCCTCGATCGCGTTGTGGCGGCGGAGGAGCTCGCGCCGGCCGCCCGTGCCGCGGCGGGCGAGCTCGCCGGGTTGAACCCGGAGGCCCACCGCGCGACCAAGCTGAAGTCGCGGGGGGACGTGATCGAGGCGGTCCGCACCGCGATCAGGGATGAGTTCGAGGTGTTCGCCTGAGGGGCCGAGCCGGCGTGACTCAGGAGCCTCGCAGGAACGCCTGGAAGTCCGGCAGGGCGGCTGGATCCTGGACGATGAACAGGTGGCCCCCGTCGTAGCCGCGCAGCTCCGCGTGCGGAATGCGGGAGGCGATCGCGCGGCTGTTGACCTCAGGTGCGATGCGGTCGTAGCGCCCGTAGCCGACGAGCGTGGGGGAGGTGATCGCGCCGAGTCGTTCGAACACGTCGTGCCCGGCTCTCGCCTGCATCTGCAGGCGCCGGCCCGGAGCGCCGTCGGGGTCGTCTCGGTCGCGGTCCGCGCCCACGGCCTGCGCGAGCACCATGTCCGTCGGGCGCTCTGCGAGCCACTGCTCGTCCCAGCGTTCATCGAGCAGCTCCCGTCCGAGAGCGGTCCGCTCGGCCTCGTCGAGCTCGGCGAGGGTCTCCAGCGGATATGACGAGCCGCCCTCGCCGCCCGGGGACGTGCACGCGAGGCCGAGCCGCTGCACGCGGTGCGGATGTGTCACCGAGAACTCCTGCGCGACCATGCCTCCGAAGCTGAGCCCCATCACGTTGCACGTGTCCCAGCCGGCCGCGTCGAGCACCGCCAGCGCGTCGTCGGCGACGTCGGCCATCGTGTACGGCGAGCTCACGGGAGCGCTTCGCCCCAGGCCGCGGTAGTCCCACCTGAGCAGCTCGAAACCCTGGCCGACGAGGTCCAGCAACGGCCCTCCGCTCTCCACGGTCATGCTCGAGCCGTTGCAGAACAGCAGGCGGGGGCCGGTGCCCACCGTCTCCCAGAACAGGTCGGTCCCGCTGCCGCTCGCCGTCGGCACGACCGCACTACACCAGATGACCGGCCGCGCGGGCGGGTTCGCGGCGCCTCGACCTGGTCCCGCAAGCGGCCGCCGCTCGCCGTGGGAGCCTTAGCGCCGAGTGTCCGCGACGCATCGCGAAACGGGGGCCTTGGAGGAGCCGAAGACGGTGAAGATCGCGACCCCCTCGCTGCGGGGGATCGTGCGCATCGTGCTGATCGTGGTCGCGTGCGGAATCGCGCTTTTCCTCGCGTGGCGGATCCGGACGGTTCTGCTGCTGGCCGTCATCAGCCTGTTCCTGGCGCTGGCGATGGTGCCGCCGGTCGACGCGATCGAACGCCGCGTGCCCGTGCCGCGCTCGGCGATCATCCTCGTGTCCTACGTGCTGCTGGCGGCGGCCGTCGTCGTGATCGGCTACGTCGTGATCCCCAGCACCGTCAAGGAGATCGAGCAGCTGTCCCGCAACGCACCCCGCTACGGGCACGAACTGCGCGAGAACGCGACCTTCCGTCACTACGACAATCGCTACCACATCACCTCGAGGCTGGTGAGCGACGCGCGCCGGCTGCCCCAGCTGCTTGGACACCTGGTGGGACCGCTCCAGCAGGTGACTGTGTCCGCGTTCAGCTTCATCGGGCAGCTGGTCACCGTCCTGGCGCTCACCTTCCTGCTCGTGCTCCACGGCCGCGACTACGTGGGCAAAGCGCTCTCCCTGACCGGCCCGCGGGAGGCCCGCTACCGGAGCCTGGTGATCGACATCAATCACGCCGTCGCGGAGTACACGCTCGGGAACATCGTCATCAGCGTGCTCGCCACCGCGGCCACATGGGTCGTGCTCACGATCCTGGGCGTCCCGTACGCGTTGTCGCTCGGCTTCGTGGTCGGCTTCTTCGACCTGATCCCGCTCGTGGGCGCGACGCTCGGCGCGATCGTGGTGGCGCTGGCCACCGTCGGCGTGAACTTCCCGGTCGCGACCATCGTGTGGATCGCCTTCATCATCGTGTGGCAGCGTTTCGAGGATTACGTCGTCCAGCCCTTTGTGTACGGCCGGGCGCTGCACGTAAACCCGATCGTGACGATTCTCGCCGTGCTCGCCGGCGCCACCCTGCTCGGGATCCTCGGCGCGTTGATCGCGATTCCCACCGCCGCGGCGATTCAGATCGTGCTGGCGGACTGGTGGTCGAGGCGCAGGGCGACCCCCCAGGCGCCTCTGCCCGCGGGCGAGGGCTCCTCGACCTGAGACGCCGCCCGAGCGGGGCCTGCGCTGCATTCGACCTCGCGAATCGTCAAGAAGGAGCGATGCCCGGCCGGCTATCCCATCGCCTTCATCATGTGGGGCGAGGCGGGGGATCCGGGGACGACGAAGCCGGGGAGCTCGTGGGGCGCTGTGAGGATCACGGCGGCGAGCGCGATCAGAACCGTCGCGGTCGCGAGCCGCGCGCCGCGTGGCGAAGGCCCCAGCTTCTCCGCCGCCACGAGCACGGCGACCAGCCCCATCCACACGAGGCTCATCACGCCGAGTGCGAACAGGGCCGCCATCAGGGCCCACGTGCACCCGACGCACCAGCCACCGCTGCGCATGCCCACGGCGAGCGCACCGGGACGGGAGGCCTCCCACGTCGATCGCAGCGACCGGCGTGGGCTGCGGCAGCGCGAAAGGCAGGCCCGCTTGAACGCTGTCACCTGGTAGGCGGCGGCCACTGCCAGCACGCCGGCGGCGAGCCAGCGCCCGCCGGTGTGCCAGGCCAGCGACCCGCCGAACACGGTCCTTCCGAGCTCGAACACGGCGTAGGCCGCCACCCCGGCTGCGCTCCACACGAGCAGGTAGCCGCCCGCGAAGAGCAGGACCCGGCTCAGCTCGCGCCGTACGCCGGCGGTGAACACGGCTGCCGCCGGGGCTAACGACGGCAGCATCATCGCCGCCATCATCGTCGCCCACACGCCCGTGAACCAGCCAAGTGATCCGAGCGCCGTCCCGGGTCCCGCGTCCATTCCCGACATCCGCTCGGCTGTGGACCACCATGCTGCCCCCGCAGCGGCCGCGAGCGCGGCCACCATGCCCAGCTCGGCCCGCATCGCCGTCAGGGGCGCGAGCTCGGCCGTTGCGACGCTGCCGCGGCTCACGCCGCGTCGTATTCGTCGTGGCGGCGCCACCACATGCCGGCCTCGTTGCGTCCCAGCGGGGCGCGGTCCAGCCACGAGTACATCCCCCACACGCCGTCGACCCCTCGTCCGTAGGCCGAATAGGTATGGAAAACGACCCCGTCCCGGAGGGCAAAGGCGCTCATCCCCGGCCCCTCTTTCCTGAACGTGGCGGGATCGGTGCCGGCGCCGGCGGCGAGCTCGATCAGCACCGGGCTCTTCTCGGACGGCCGGAAGTCACCGGTGCGGAAGTTGTACTCGACCGCCCCGGACTGCCATTCGCCGTCGGTATGCGAGACGTGGAAGTCGTAGTTGAAGTCGCTGTCGAACGAGGACGCCCACGGAAAGGTCCAGCCCATCCGCCGCCTGTAGTCCTGCAGCTTCGCCAGCGGCGCCCGGGACACCGCGGTGAACGCGACGTCGTGGTTGAGCAGGTGGACCACCGACCCCGAGAAGCCGTCGGCGATCGCAGAGCAGGAGGGACATCCGGCCGTGAAGTCGGGCCCGAACATGAAGTGGTAGACGAGCAGCTGGGAGCGGCCTCCGAACAGGTCGGCGAGCGATGCCGGCCCGTCGTCGGTCTCGAAGCGGTACTCCTTCTCGACCTGGACCCACGGCAGCTCCCGCCGCCGCCGGGCGAGCTCGTCGCCGCGGCGGGTGAGCTCCTTCTCGGCCTGCAGCAACTCGAGTCGCGCCGCCAGCCATTCCTCTCGGGTTCCGGTTACGTGTTCGGTCATCGCGTCCTCCTTGTCGGTGTCAGGAATCGATTGCGGCTGCCGCCTGCACGGACTCGGCGAGCCGCTTGATCCGTGCCAGGCGCCGGTCCCACCGCGCCGCCACGCGGGCCATCGCCTCGGCGGCCAGGTCGAGCCGCTCGGGCCGGATCGTGTAGCGCACCTCCCGTCCGCGCCGCCGGCCGTCCACGAGGCCGGCGCGGTCGAGCACGGCGAGGTGCTTGGCGACGGCCTGCCGGGTTACCGGCAGCCCCTCGGCGATGGTCGTGGTGGTCGCCTCGCCGTGGTCGAGCAGCGCGTCGAGCACCCGCCGGCGGGTCGGGTCGGCAACCGCCGCCCACAGGGCGTCGTCCTCGATCACAGCCGTCGCCGTCATCGCGCCGCTCCGCTCGCCCTCGCCGCCACATAGTCGAGCAGTTCGCCGAGGTGTTTCTCCCAGCCGCGGGTATGCCCCTCGAGGTACCCGGCCCTGCTCTGCTCGTCGGTGACGGCTTCGATGCCGCTCTCGACGACCCTCAGGCGCGTGCCGTTCGGCTCCTCGGTGAGGGTGAACTCGACCAGGGCCGAGTTGTCCTGATCCGGTGTTGCGCCCTCAGGATGGTTCCAGCGGAAGGAGAAGCGCCGGAACGGCTCCGCGTGCACCACGCGAATCGGCACGATCGCGTCGACGTCTTTGTCCCCGCCGCGGCCTCCCGGCTTCCAAATGAGCGTCCCGTCGGCTCCCACCCGGCCCTCGACGTCGGCCTCGTCGCTGAACCAGCGGCTGATGTGCTGTGGCTCGGTGAGCACGGCCCACACGATCTCGGGGCTCGCCTCGATCACGATCTCCCGTTCGACGCTGTCGTCGGCCACGCCGGCTCCTTTCCGTTCGATGTGCAACCGATGGTTGCGGGACAGCTCAGAACAATAGCAACCAAAGGTTGCGCGTCGTGCGTGCTGTGGTGCGCGCGGCGCCCGCCGCCGCCTGGACCGCGCCGGTACCGCGGCGATCCGCGTAGTCTCAAGCGACGGGGATGGTGCGGAAGGCTCTCCTCATCGCAGGTGCGCTGCTCGCCGGCGTTGCGCCGGCGGGGGCTGCCGTTGCCCGCGGCGCGACCCTGATCTGGCCCGAATCCCGACAGCCGGTCCCGAACGGGGGAGACGTCCAGCTGTGGGAGGACTTCCACCTCGATCCCGGGCCGATGGCGATCCCGTGCCAGGCGACGCCGCCGTCCACGGTCGTGGTGAACGCTCAGAGCGTCGACGAAGTCCGCGAGCAGGGGGCTCCGGCGTGGTCCGAATGCGGCTCGGTCGCCGTCACAGGGGGGTGGGTGGCGATCGGCTTCGACGAACACGTGATGAAGGCCGTCGCTGTGCCGGCGGTCGCGCTCACGCAAGCAGACGGTTGCAGCTACGAGCTCGCCGAAATCGAAGGTCGCGAGAACGAGCTGGCCGGCTATGCGAGCTGGACCGTGAGCGGATCGGCGGCGCTTGCGGGGAGCCCGTCCCCCTCCACCCAGGGGGTGTGCGCGCCCGAACTGCCCCTGACCGGCACCGTCGAGCTGCTCGGTCCACAGTCCGGAGGCTTCGGCGTGATCCCCTGGGGGACGTCCATGGCGGGCGTAGGCGGCCAGGAACCTCCGGCAACCGCAGAGTTGAACGAGCGCATGCTGACAGCGACGCGACTTGCCAGGCTCGGCCGGCTGTTCCCGTCGGTCGCGAGCCGGCCGTTCAGCGCTCCCGGCCCGGGGACGCTGGTGATCACCTGGTACGCGAGCACACACCGCGCCCACGCCGCCGTGGTCGGCGCCCACCGGGTGCTCGTCGCGCGCGGCTCGGCCGTGTTCTCGGCGAAGGGCACCAGGCGGGTCGTGGTAAGACCGACGCGCCGCGGCAGGGCTCTGTTCCACCGTGCCCACCGCGTCACCCTCGCGACGCGCGCCAGCTTCACGCCCCATCGCGGCGGGGCCATCGTGGTCACGGGCACGTCGTCGTGCAGCCCGAACTGCTGAGAGGCAGGCGCGCTACTCGTACTCGGCCGAGGGCTCGCTCGGCCCGATCAGGCCGAGTTGATCCAGCAGGCCCTCGTCGCTGAGGTAGGAATGCGACTCCACGATCAGGCCGTTGCGGACCTTTACGACCACGCACCAGGGACTGATCCACTGGCCGTCCTGGCCGACGTCGCCGAGGATCACGACGCGGTCGGGGTCAGGCTGGCGGATCTCGCGTATCGCGACCTCGTACCAGTCACCGCGCGCGGCCATCGAGGCCCACCATGCCCTGACTCCCTCGTGACCGTTGTGCGGGCTCGCCCCGGCGAGTCGTGACGGGTGGCTGACGACATTCTGGTCGAGGACTTCCAGCATCCCCTCGAGGTTGCGATCGTTGTAGGAGCGGACATACTGCTCAGCCAGCGCCACGGCCTGCACACGCGTGAGAGGCACCCCCATGCCGACGATGGTACTTGGGGTCCTGGCGGCGGCGGTCGCAGGCCGGCAGTTTGGCGTGTCAGGCCGACCGTTCTGAAGGGCCGTCCGGCGCGATCGAGCTCCCCTGTGCACGGCGGTCACGCCGCGCTCGCCTACCATGCGGCCTGTGTCCGACCAGACCGTGCCCGGCGGCGTGGTCCATGAGCTGCCCGCGGATCTGCGCACAGCGCTGATCGGCAATCCCACGGCGCTCGACGCGTGGAGGGACATAACCCCGGTGGCCCGCAACGAGTTCATCTGCTGGGTCGAGGACGCCAAGCGGGAGCCGACCCGCGAGCGCCGGATCCGTCGCACCCAGGAAGAGCTCGAGGAGGGTCAGCGCCGGCCCTGCTGCTGGCCGGGGTGCAAACACCGCGAGCGCAACGGCGCCTAGACGTTACGGCGCCCGAGCGCTACGGCGCCTAGGCGTTGTGGCGCCCGAGCGCTACGGAGTCCAGTTGTCGAGCGCGGGCGTCACCTGGAGCTCGTGGGTCATCGCCCGCGGGCTCTGACTCGCCAGGTACACGACCGCGTCGGCGAGGCTCGGCTGGTCGGCGGAGTGGGCGTCGCCCTCCCCGGTGCGGTCGATGCCGGCGTCGACGATCAGGAGCGCCACGTGGATCTCCTGCGCGCGGAGCTCCAGGGCAGCCGCCTGCGTGAGCGCGCGCACGCCGAAGGCGCCGGCCGCCCACAGCCCCCGTCCGGGCATCGCCCGCCGGGACGATCCGCCGGTCACCTGGATCACGGTCGCAGGCCCGCCTTGGGCCGTGAGGAACCTCGCCGACGCGCTCAGGGCGCCGTACGCGCCGCGGGTCGGGGATGTCGCCCAGCGCTCGAAGCTGTCCGGATCGCTTTCGGCGAGCATCCCGCCCCCGAACGGGCCCCCGCCGCCGCCGGCGTACGGAGAGGCGGCATTGACGACCAGGTCGACCCTCCCGAAGCGGGCGCCGACCTGCTCGAGGGCCGCGAGGACCGAGGACTGGTCGGTGACGTCGATCTCGACCGCGTGTGCCCCGGCGCCGCGAACCCGATCGAGCGTCTCGGCCGAGACGGCACCCCCCGCCACGTCCCAGCCGTCGGCGAGCAGTCTCTCGATGACCGCGAAGCCCAGGTTGCGCGCGCCGATCACGAGTGCCGCGGGCATCAGGTCCCGATGCTCTCGTTCGCGGCGGAAGCGCCCATCGGACCCGATCCTAGCTCTGCGCCGGTGCAGTCCGCCGTAGGCCGGCGGGTCTATCGCCCGCCGGCGTCGATCTGCGCGAGTCGCACCGCGATCAGCTGCTCGACGAGCGGCTTCGGCAGGGGACGGTCGACGGCGAAGTGCAACGAGCCCTTGGTCATCGTGTAGCCGTCCAGCTGCCCGGCGAGCCGGTCGAGGACGCTGCCGCTGAACGGCAGGTAGCTGAGGTGGTTCTTGAAGGCGGCGAAGCCGGCGACGATCTTCCCGTCAACGCGGAATGCGGGCACGCCGTAAGAGATGACCTCTTCCGCATCCGGGACGATCTCGACGATCGTGCGACGCAGGGCCGCGAGCGTGCTGCGCTTCGGCTCCTCGAGACGACCCAGGTACTCGTCGGTCTCCTCGGCGGACATCGCCGTCGAGTCTAGGCGGGCGACGATCGTTCGGCGCGTCCGCGTTCAGTGCGTCCGCGGGTACCCGACCGACCGGCCCCAACGGACCACGCGGTCCCCCGCAGGAGACCCGCGCATCACGTGCGTGACCCGCGCAGGTGTAACGTGCCTGTGGCCGCCCGGCGGCACATGCGATGCACGAGACAAAGGTCGATCAGGAGGAGTTCCGCGCGGGCCAGCG
>Ga0335083_10001753_pt1 | contig 29511 bp, 22 predicted proteins | sample Lox_Sample_42_FD_206716 | JGI IMG/M metagenome (GOLD analysis project Ga0335083, IMG submission 206716) | Soil microbial communities from Loxahatchee National Wildlife Refuge, Florida, United States - Lox_Sample_4.2 | ecosystem: Environmental > Terrestrial > Soil > Wetlands | place: USA...
GCGGTCACGCCCTTGTCGATGTTGTCGCGCCCGAGGCTCGGACCCACGGCGCGCTCCTCCACCACGTAGATGGCGGTCGCGAGCGACCCCGAGCGCAGCAGCAGCGCCAGCTCGCGCGCCTCTCCGGACTGCAGCCCCGTGATCTGGAAGTTGTTGCTGAAGACGCCGCGAATGGTGGCGTCGTTGATGACCTCCTCGTCGGTCACCTCGCGCGTGACCTTCTGGCCGTCGATCTCGACGGTCTCGGGGCGCTTCTCGATCAGCACTACCGCCATGCGCCGGTTGAGGTTGGCGCGCGTGGTGCGCAGCATGTTCTCGCCGGCGCGCGCATCGAGACGCACGTTGACCGCCGGGCCTTCCTGGGACATGCCGGTGGTCGCGTTGGTGAGCTGATCGCCCGTGGCGATGATCTCGCGCTTGAGCAGGATCGGCCGGCCGATGCGCGTATGGGTATAGAGCTTCGAGCCGAGCGGCGCGCGGCCGAGCTGCGCCGCCTCGACCGCGCTGTTCTGCATGTCCTCGAGGCGGAACTCGAGCGTCGCCACCCGGCCGAGGATGTCCTTGACCTCGGCGGAGTTCTGCACGCCGGGGAGCTGCACGTTGATGCGGTCGACTCCCTGGCGCTGCACGATCGGCTCGGAGACTCCGAGCTCGTTCACGCGATTGCGCAGGGTGGTGATGTTCTGCTGGATCGCGTAGTCCTGGCGCTCGCGGATCTGCGCGCTGGTCATCGCGGCCTCGAGCAGCGGTCCCGCGGCGCTGCTCGAGGCAGTCAGCCCCAAGCCCTGCAGCGGCTGGTTGAGCGCGCTGCGCGCGGCGCCGAGGTCCGCGCCGGGGGCGAGCTGGATGCGGATGACGCTGGCCTCCCCGCCCGCCCCGACCGTGACGTCCTTGAAGGGGATGTTGGCACTGGTGAGCGCCCGCCGCGCATCCTGCGCGTAGCCGTCGAGCGCCTGGGCGACCGCGGAGCTCACGTCGACCTGGTAGAGGAGGTACAGCCCGCCGCGCAGGTCGAGACCGAGCGGCATGGGCTTGAGTCCCAGCTGGCGCAGCAGCTCGGGGGTGCGTGGCGCGAACGACAGTGCAGTGATGTAGGTGTTCTTGAAGTCCTCGTTGCCGTTCACTGCATCGCGTGCCGCCAGCTGATCGGGCACGCTGGCGAAGCGCACCATCAGCCTGCCGGCATCGAGATAGCTCTTCCCGAAGCGCACGCCGTGGGTCTTGAGGAACGTCTCGACCGCCTGCGCCGCATCGGGGGCGACCGCGGCGTGATCCTTGCGCGCCACCTGCAGGGCCGGGTCCTCGCCGAAGACATTGGGCAGCGCGAACAGCAGCCCGAGCAGCAGCACCGCTGCGACCAGGATGTACTTCCAGCGGGCGTATTCCAGCATGGCTCAGGCGCTTTTCAGCGTGCCCTTGGGCATCAGTTGCGCGATCTGGTGGCGCTGCACCTTGATGCGCACCCCCTCGGCGACCTCGAGCGTGACGAAGGTATCGCCGACGTCGGTGACCTTGCCCAGCATGCCGCCGGTGGTGACCACCTCATCGCCCGCGGCGAGCTTGGAGACCAGTGCCTGGTGCTCGCGCGCCTTCTTCTGCTGGGGCCGGATGAGCAGGAAATAGAACACGCCGACGAACAGCACCATCATCAGGAGCGGCGCGAACTGGCTGGTCGGGCCCGGCGCGGCCTGCGCCCAGGCGTCGGAAATCAGGTTCATGGCTTGGATCCCGGAAGCGAAAAGGGCGGCATTATGCCATAGCGTCGGCGTCAGTCTGGCGCGCCGTCAGGAACCCCCGCGCCCAGTGCTCGAGAGTCCCTGCCGCCAGGGCGGAGCGCAGGGAGCGCATCAGGGTGAGATAGAAGTGCAGGTTGTGGATGGTGTTAAGTCGTGCTCCCAGGATCTCGTTGCAGCGATCGAGGTGGCGCAGGTACGAGCGCGTGTAGTTGCGGCAGGTGTAGCAGGCGCAGGCCGCATCGACCGGACCCAAGTCGTCCTGATGAATGGCATTGCGGATGTTGATGACCCCGGCCGAGGTGAACAGGTGGCCGTTGCGCGCGTGGCGTGTCGGGATGACGCAGTCGAACAGGTCGATGCCGCGCAGCACCGCCGCGACGATGTCCTCCGGCCGGCCGACGCCCATCAGGTAGCGGGGCCGGTCGGCCGGCATGTGCGGCACGAGGCCTTCGAGGATCCGCAGCCGCTCCTCCTCCGGCTCCCCGACCGCGAGTCCGCCGACCGCGAGCCCGGGCCAGTCGAGCCGCAGCAGCGTCTCGAGCGAGGCGAGCCGCAGCGGCACATGCATGCCGCCCTGGACGATGCCGAACAGCCCTCCGGGCGGGGCGCCCGCCTCGGCACGGTGGTAGTGCGCGTGGCTGCGCGCCGCCCAGCGCATCGAGCGCTCCATGGAGGCGCGTGCCTCGGCCTCGGTGGCCGGATGCGCCGTGCAGTCATCGAGCGCCATCGCGATGTCGGAGCGCAGCGCGCGCTGCACGTCCATCGAGTCCTCGGGGGTGAGCCGCACCTCGCGCCCGTCGATCGGCGAGCGGAAGCGCACCCCCTCCTCGCTGATGCGCCGCAGGCTCTCGAGACTGAACACCTGGAAGCCGCCGGAGTCGGTGAGTATCGGGCGCTCCCAGTGCATGAAGCGGTGCAGGCCGCCGTGCGCGGCGATCACCGCGGACCCGGGCCGCAGCATCAGGTGAAAGGTGTTGCCGAGCACGATCTCGGCGCCGAGCCCGACGAGCTCCTCGGGGGTCATCGCCTTGACCGTGCCGTAGGTACCGACCGGCATGAAGGCCGGCGTCTCGATCACGCCGTGGGCGGCGGTGAGCCGTCCGAGCCGGGCCGCGCCGGCGCGCGCCGTGACGGCGAATTCCGGTCTCATGCGCCCCTCGCGGTGATGAGCATGGCATCGCCGTAGCTGAAGAAGCGGTAGCGCGCGGCGATGGCATGCCGGTAGGCCTCGAGCACCGCCGCGCGCCCGGCAAAGGCGCACACCAGCATCAGCAGCGTCGACTCCGGCAGATGGAAGTTCGTGAGGAGCGCATCGCTCACCCGGAACCGGAAGCCCGGCGTGATGAACAGGCGCGTCTCCCCGCTCCAGGGCACCAGCGCCGGCGCCGTGCGCGGCTCTTCCCCCGCGAGCGCGCCGTTCCCGGCCGCGAGCGCGCTCGACTCCAGCGCGCGCAGCGCCGTCGTGCCGACCGGCACCACCCGGCCGCCGCGCGCGCGGGTGCGCGCCACGGCCTCGCAGGTCGCGCGGCTCACCACTACCCTCTCGGCGTGCATCTCGTGCGCGGCGAGATCCTCGACCCGCACGGGCTGAAACGTTCCGGCACCGACGTGCAGCGTGATGAAGGCGCGCTCGACGCCGCGTGCCTCGAGCGCCGCCAGGAGCGCGGCGTCGAAATGCAGACTCGCGGTGGGCGCCGCCACCGCGCCGCGCTCGCGCGCGAACAGGCTCTGGTAGCGCTCGTGATCGCTCGCGAGCGGCGCGCGCTCGATATAGGGCGGCAGCGGCACCTGGCCCCAGCGCTCGAAGAAATCGAGCGCCTTCCCGGGCAGCGCGATGCGCCACAGGTCCCCCTGCCGCGCGAGCACACGCACCTCGCCGCCGTCGGTGGCGATCGCGAGCCCGGCGCGCACCGGCTTGCTGGCGGAGATCTGTGCGAGGGCCTCCTTGCCCTCGAGCGCGCGCTCGAGAAATATCTCGACCTGGCCCCCGGTGGGCTTGACGCCCTTGAGGCGTGCGGCCACCACGCGCGTGTCGTTGAAGACCAGCAGATCGCCCGGCGCCAGGTGCGCTGGCAGCTCGGACACGGCGGCGTCCTCGAGAGCGCCGCGAACCGGATCGAGCACCAGCATGCGGCTCGCCGAGCGCTCATCGAGCGGTGTCTGGGCGATCAGCTCCCGGGGCAGTTGATAGGAGAAGTCCTGGCGGCGCACGCGCGCATGTTACACACGCGACGCGAAGCGATCCTCACGCCTCATCGCGCAGCACCGCGACCTTGTCGGGCGGCGGCGGCAGCGGCGCCAGGGGCGGGAGCGGCGCCGCCTGAGGCAGCGGCGCGGCCTGCGGCGTCGGCGGCGGCGGCACCCGCGGCCGACGGCTCTCACCCGTGGCGACGTGCCGATGTCCCGCTCGCGCCGGGACGGTCGCCTCGAGGTCGAGCGTCTTGCGCTGGCGCACGATGCGCAGCGTCACTTTCTCACCGGGCTGGTAGGAAGCGAGGATGCGCGTCGCATGCGAGCCGCTCATCGGCTGACGGCCGTCGATGGCGAGAATGACGTCGCCGTCCTCGAGCTTGAGTGCGCCGTCGGCCGGCGCGCGCACCACCAGCACGCCCGCCTCGCTCCCGAAGTAGCGCCCGAGCTGCGGCGTCAGGGTCGCGAGCTCCATATCCATCATCGGCCCCTGCACCAGGAGCGGTCCCGATCCGATGATCGGCGGCGCGGTGAAGGGCGGAAAGTTGGCGTAGAAGTATTCGGGACTCCGGCGCGTCACGACCGTAAAGTCGCGCGGCGAGCCCTCACGCAGCACGCGCACGCTCACCTTGCTGTCGGGCTTGACGGCGCGCATCAGCCTCATCACCTGGCGCGCCGGGTTCTCGCCCTTCACTTCGGTGCCGTTCACCGCGACGACCACGTCGCCGGCGCGCATGCCGGCCTCTGCCGCGGGTCCGCCCGGACTCACCGCGCGCACCCGCGCGCCCGCTCCGCCGGGAGCCGGCTCGAGCTGTACTCCGATGATCGCGCGGCCGTGCTCGCCCTCCATGTCCACGAAGCTCTCGATCACGGGCCGGCTCAACTGCGCGCTGAGCTCGGCCACCTGGTGCGCCGCGTCCTCGAGCTGCCTGCGCGCCGCCTCGAGCTGCTCCTCGAGCTTCGCCTGTTCGGCGTCGCTCTCGGCCTTCGAGCCGTCGGCATAGGCCTTGGCGGCGTCCGGCGGCTCGGCGAGCGCGATGCTCGGCCGGCAGCTCACCGCTGCGGCACCGGCCATGAGCAGCACGCTGCCGGTGAGAATCACGGGATATCGGCTCATGAGGCAGCTCCTTGATGGGTATTCAGCGCGTGGCATTCGCGAGCGTCTCTGCATAGCGAACCTGCACGAGCGAGTTGACGAGCTGGGCGCGCTCCTGCTGCAGAGCGTTGACGCGCGCCGCGGGGGCGCGCGAGGCGCTCTCGCTGCTCAGCAGGTCATCGACCTGTGCGATGTGGTCCTCGAGCGTCGCGATCGCCGCCCGGGTGCCGACCCGCACCAGCGCCGGCTCCCGCGGCAGCGTCTCGAGCCACTGCTCGGCGGCAGAGTCGTCCTCCGCCGGCGTGGCCTGCGCCGCGACGGTGGCGGGCGGGCGCTGCGGCCTCGGGCCTGCGCCCAGGCGGATGGCCGTCGCCATCACCGCCAGGCCGACCACGACCACGGCGGCCAGCGCGCGCATGCGCGCGACGCGCGCGCCCGCGGCGGGTCCTGCATGGGCGCGACGCTGGAACTCGCGCCAGTCGTAGGGCCGCGCGCCGTCGTCGGGCAGCTCCCGCAGCGCTCGCGCGACGGCCTGCTGCTGCTCTAGCTCAGTGTGCATGTCGGTCGGCTCCCTTGCGGCTCGAACCAGGCGCGCAGCTTGAGATGGGCGCGGGCAACCTGGGATTTGGAAAAGCTGACGGAGCGGCCGAAGGCGCGGGCAATCTCCGCATGCGAATAGCCCTCGACCTCGTACATCCAGATGACCGCGCGCGCCGTGGGCGCGAGTGTCGCCAGCGCACGCTCGATGTCGATGGCCTCGGGCGGCGGCGCGTGACTTGCGGCCCGCGCGAGCGCGGGCAGCTCGCCCTCGAGGGCACTCTCGAGGCACATGCGGGCCCGCCGCCACGGCGAGCGCAGGTGCATCAGACAGCGCGAGATCGCGATCTGCCGCAGCCAGGCCCCGAGAGGGGCTTCCTGGCGGAAGTCCGCGAGACGCTCGAACAGAATCATCATGGTGTCCTGGAAAACGTCCTCGGCGGCGCTGCGGCTGCCGATGACCCGGCGGATGAGCGTGAAGGTCGGAGCGGCGACCGCGGCATAGATCAGCTGCCGCGCGCGCTCCTCCCCCGCGCACGCCCGTACCCGGACCTCGTCCGGGACGGCGATTTCCACCAGCCTGGTCACGGAAGCTTAGATGCGCGGGCGGGGCAAAAGGTCGCAGGCAGCGGCGCGGGACGCCTTATACTGAAAGCCGATGCCCGAGTGGCGGAATTGGTAGACGCAGCGGACTCAGACGTAACAACTTGAGCCCCCTGGGAGAAATCCCCGGGGTGAAGCCCGTCAAACTCGGTGGAGGCCCTGAGGCGCTGCGCGTGCTCGAGCTGACGCCGAGCCAAGCCCCGCGACCGCGGGGAAGGTGTAGAGAGCAGACGGCGGGCACCTACAGCCCGCAAGGGCCATGGTGATGGCGTGCTCCAGACCACGAACCCGACCGCGTGCCGGGGCGGCGAAAGCCGAAGTGGCAGGAAAATCCGCCGCCCTTAAAAGCGTGTCGGTTCGACTCCGACCTCGGGCATTCAACTTCAGCCTTCGCTTGGCGAGTCTAGTTCACCGTCAACCCTGTGGGGGGACAGGGGCGCACCGCCCCGTAGAGGTTGGTACGCGGTGCGCGCTTTTCCAAGACTGCGAGCTGCTTTTCGAACTCGTTCAAGTCGCTTATGTACGCAGCGACCTGTGCCCGGCCCTCGGTCGATGAGCACGCGGTACCGCTCTGCAGCAGCGGCAGCAGAGCCACGAGCTTCTGGGTGGTCTCATCGCGAATGGCAAGCTGTTGAGTGAGTCCGGCGCGCTGATCGGCTTTGTATTGCCAATACCAGCCGGTTCCGAACAAAGCCGTCAGCAGCCATGGGACGGCCTGCAGGAGGCTGATGCCCTGCTTGCGCGCGTTGTTCATTCCCGACCTCCCCTCACGCGACGCCGCCGGCCCTCAGCCGCACGTTTTCCCGGGCCACCGCGCACCACACGGCTGAATCTGTCGGTCGCGCGCACGAGCTCGCGGGAGTTACCGCGCTCGAAGGCCGAATGTCCGGCGTCGTCCACGATGCGCAGCTGCGCCTCGGGCCAGGCGCGATGCAGATCCCAGGCGCTGCGCATCGGGCAGATGACGTCGTAACGTCCCTGAACGATGACCGCGGGAATCCGCCGGATGCGGCGCACGTCGGCGAGCAGCTGATCGTCGCGGCGCAGGAAGGCGCGATGGACGAAGTAGTGGCACTCGATGCGCGCCAGTGCGAGTGCCGAGCGGGCGCGCCCCGCCTGCGCGAGCTCGACGGGATCGGTGCGCAGATGGCTCGTCGCACCCTCCCAGATCGACCAGGCGCGCGCCGCGCGCACGGCGCTCCTGCGGTTGCGGCCCGTGAGTCGCCGGTAGTACGCCTGCATCATGTTGCGCCGCTCGGCCTTCGGGATGAGGGCGACGTATCGGTCCCATTCCGCAGGAAACAGCGCCCCCGCACCCTGCGGATTCTGGTAGAACCAGCTGAGCTCGGAGCGGCGTGCAAGGAAGATGCCGCGGAGAACCAGCTCCGTCACGCGACGCGGGTGTTTCTGCGCGTACGCCAGCGCCAGGGTCGATCCCCATGATCCCCCGAATACCAGCCAGCGCTCTATCCCGAGGAGCCTCCGCAGCGCCTCGATGTCCGCGACCAGGTCCCAGGTCGTGTTGTCCGTCAGGCTCGCATGAGGGCGGCTGCGCCCGCAGCCGCGCTGGTCGAAGAGCACGATGCGGTATCTGCGCGGATTGAAGAACCGCCGCATCTTCGGCTCCGTGCCGCCGCCCGGGCCGCCGTGCAGGAACACCGCGGGCTTTCCCCGGGGATTGCCGCTCTCTTCGAAGTAGATGCGGTGAAGCCCACCGACTCGCAGATGGCCGGTGCGGTAGGGTCTGATGGGAGGATAGAGCGGATCGGCCGCGCGCATGCCACCCACGCTAGCACGTGCCGCCGCGGACACCATAATCGCCCGCCCGTCGCCTCCCGCCGACGGCTTGCTTCGCCTGCGGGGCACTGTCATCGTCGCTCGAGGCCTTGTGAGCGAGTCGCGACCCATGACGGATTTCCTGCGTAGCGTGCCGCGAGGCGCCCGCGCCTCGCGCGCGCTGGTGTTGCTCGCCTTCCTGACGGTCGCTGCCTGCGGTGGCGGCGGCGGCTCGTACAGCTCCTCGCCTTCACCCGGCCCGCCGCCACCCGGCCCGCCTCCGCCCCCGCCGCCGGTCGGCTCGGGCACCGATGTCGTGACCTACAAGAACGACCTGGCGCGCACCGGTCAGAACCTCACCGAGTCGGTCCTGACGCTCGCCAACGTCAACAGCTCAGGCTTCGGCAAGCTGCGCTTCCTCGGCGCCGACGGCCTGGTCGATGCCCAGCCGCTCTACCTCTCGGGGCTGTCGGTCGGAGGCAGTGCTCACAATGTAGTGTTCATCGCCACCGAGAACGATACCGTGTACGCCTACGACAGCGACAGCGGCACGCTGCTGTGGCAGAAGTCGCTCCTCGGCACGGGCGAGATGCCGAGCGACGACCGCAGCTGCGGTCAGGTGACGCCGACCATCGGCATCACTTCCACTCCGGTGATCGACCGCAGCGCAGGCGCTCACGGCGTCATCTATCTGGTCGCCATGTCGATCGATGCCTCGCAGAACTACCACCAGCGCCTGCACGCGCTCGACGTCACCACCGGCGGCGAGCAATTCAGCGGGCCCATGGAGATCGCCGCGATCTACCCGGCCGCGGGCGGCGGCTCCAACACCTTCGCTCCGGGCGACTACGAGGAGCGCGCGGGATTGCTGCTGCTGAACGGGGTCATCTACACCGCCTGGACCTCGCACTGCGACAATTCGCCCTACACCGGCTGGGTGATCGCCTACAACTCGAGCACCCTCGGCCAGACCGCCGTCCTCAACGTCGCTGCGAGCAACGCCGGCGGCGGTCCGGCAATCTGGATGGCCGGCGGCGGCCCGGCCGCGGACTCGTCCGGCAACATCTACCTGCTCACCGCCAATGGCGCCTTCGACACGACGCTCGATGCCAACGGCTTCCCCAACAAGGGCGACTACGGCAACTCGTTCCTGAAGATCTCGACCGCCGGGGGTACGCTCAAGGTGAGCGACTATTTCGCGATGTACAACGAGGTCAGCGAGTCGATGAGCGACACCGACCTCGGGTCGGGCGGCGCCATGCTGCTGCCGGATGTGATGGACTCCGGCGGAACCACCCGCCACCTCGTGGTGGGCGCGGGCAAGGATGGCAACCTCTACGTGGTCAATCGCGACTCGATGGGCAAGTTCAACAAGACGAGCAATCAGATCTGGCAGGAGCTGCCGCAGGTACTCGGTGGCGGCATCTGGTCGACGCCCGCCTACTTCAACGGCAGCGTGTACTACGGGCCGCAGGGCGGACACCTGCTCGCCTTCCCGCTCGCCGCCGCCATGCTCGCCGGCACGCCCTCATCGCGCTCGGCGGCGACCTTCGGCTACCCGGGCACGGCACCGGCGGTCTCCGCCAACGGCAGCGCCAACGGCATCGTCTGGGCGTACGAGAACGCCGGATCCGGTGCCGTGCTGCACGCCTACAACGCGGGCAATCTCGCGACCGAGCTCTACAACAGCACCCAGGCCGCCAATTCCCGGGACTCGATCGGCGCCGGCAACAAGTTCATCACGCCGACGATCGCCGACGGCAAGGTATTCGTCGCCACCACCAACGGCGTGGCGGTGTTCGGATTGCTCTAGGGCGGTCGACAACCCGGGGATCGCGCCCGTATCCTCGCGGCACGCCATGAACTACTGCAGCCAGTGCGGCGCGCCGGTCGCGCAGCGCATTCCGCCGGGCGATCATCTGCCGCGTTACGTGTGCGACGCCTGCGGCGCGATCCACTATCAGAACCCGCGCCTGGTGGTCGGCTGCGTGCCCGAGCACGAGGGCCGCATCCTCCTCTGTCGGCGCGCCATCCACCCGCGGCTCGGCTACTGGACGGTCCCGGCCGGCTTCATGGAGAACGGCGAGACGCTGCAGCAGGCGGCGGCGCGCGAATCGCACGAGGAAGCACTGGCGCACGTCGACGTCGGCTCGCTGCTGGCGGTGGTGCACGTGCTGCACGCCCGGCAGGTGCACGTGTTCTTTCGTGCCGCGCTGCGCACGGCCGAATATGGCGCAGGGGCCGAGAGCCTCGAGGTCAAGCTGGTAGCGCCCGCCGAAATCCCCTGGGGCGAGCTGGCCTTTCCCAGCACCGACTTTGCCCTGCGGCACTACCTCGAGGACCGCGCCCTCGGGCGCGAGCCGCACCACTTCACCACCTTCGACCGGCGGCCGACGCCACCTCGGACCGTCGGCTGACCCCATGGGCCGCTCGGCGGCGTGGCACAATATCCGGCCGCGCGGCGTCCCCGGCTTCGAGGAATCTGCATGACTTTCGTCGTCACCGAGAACTGCATCAAGTGCAAGTACATGGACTGTGTCGAGGTCTGTCCCGTCGACTGCTTCCACGAGGGGCCGAACTTTCTCGCCATCGATCCGGACGAGTGCATCGACTGCACGCTGTGCGAGCCGGAGTGCCCGGTGGAAGCGATCTTCTCGGAGGAGGAGCTGCCGAAGGGTCAGGAGCAGTTCAAGCAGCTGAACGCCGAGCTCGCCAAACAGTGGCCGGTGATCACCGAGAAGAAGGCCGCGCCCGCCGACGCCAAGGAGTGGGAAGGCAAGCCCGACAAGCTGAAGCTGCTGGAGCGTTGATCGATCGGCGGGCCGCGCGCCGCCTTTGCCCGCTCACCAACGTGCCGGTTTGGGCCTGGACTCAGCGGCGCTGCTCTTCCTGCAGGTGCTTGAGCAGCACGTCGGGCGGCATGTAGCCCGGCACCATCTCGCCATCGGACATCACGATGGCCGGCGTCCCGGTAATGTTGAATTTCGAGCCGAGCGCCCAGAAGCGCGCCAGCGGCGTGTCGGTGCAGGCCTTGCTCTTGAGATCCTGGCCCTGCTTCGCCTTGGTGAGCGACTCGTTGCGGTTCGAGGAGCACCACACCTGCTCGGCCTTGGTCCAGGACGGCGTGTTCGGTCCGTTGCGCGGGTAGAGCAGATAGCGCACGCGGATCCCTAAGCGGTTGTACTCGCCGATCTGTGCATGGAGCTTGCGGCAATACGGGCAGTCGACGTCGGTGAAGACGCTGACCGTGTACTTCGGATCCTTGGGCGCGAAGATCAGCATCTCGCTCTCGGGGACCGCCGCCAGCTCGCGTGCGCGCAGCTCGCGCCGGTGCATCTCGGTGAGATTGTTGTTCGAGCCGAGCTCGACCAGGTCGCCGCTGATCGCGTAGCGGCCGTCGCCGCTCACGTAGGCGATGTCGCCGTCGCGGGTGAACTCCCATATCCCGGGCACCGGCGTAGCGCGCAGCTCATCGACGCGGGCTCCTCCCGGGATCTTCCTGGCGAGCTCCTCGCGCGGATCGACGGGCTTCGCGGGCTGCTGCGCCGGCAGCAGATTCCAGGGCGCTGCGCCCAGCAGGACGAGCAGCAACAGCAGCTTCTTCGAGGGCATGGGGGCTTCCGTGAGCAGATTCAGAGTGGGCTTTGGACCCGCGTGGCCGGCCTTGGTTCGCCCCGCGCGCGCCCCCTGAGGGAGCGTCCGCGGCAGTCTAGCAGACGCCCTCGGGTGTGACACCGCGCGGGCTCAGCCGCGCGGGTGGTGCTGCTGGTGCAGCTCTTTCATGCGCTCGCGCGCGACGTGCGTATAGATCTGCGTCGTCGAGAGGTCGCTGTGGCCGAGCAGCAGCTGCACGACGCGCAGATCCGCGCCGTGATTCAGCAGGTGGGTCGCGAACGCGTGGCGCAGCGTGTGCGGCGAGAGCTCCTTGCTGATGCTGGCCTTGCGCGCGTAGCGCTTGATGATGTGCCAGAAAGCCTGGCGCGTCATGCGATCGCCGCGCCGCGTCGGGAACAGGTAGTCGGTCTGGCGCTCGAGCAGGATCTCGCCGCGCGGCCCGCGTGCGAATTCCTTCAGCGCGCGCATCGCCTCCTCGCCGAGCGGTATCAGCCGCTCGCGGTCGCCCTTGCCGAGGATGCGGATCACGCCCTGATTGAGGTTGATCTGTCCCTGGCGCAGGTTCACGAGCTCCGACACCCGCAGGCCGGTGGCGTACAGCACCTCGAGCATGGTGCGGTCGCGGTTCCCGAGCGGATCGCTCACCAGCGGGGCGGCGAGCAGCGACTCGACCTCCTCCTCGGTGAGCGAGCGCGGCAGCGAGCGCCCGATCTTGGGCATGGCGATCTGGGCGGTGGGATCCTCGCGGATCACGCCCTCGCGCATGTAGTAGCGGAAAAAGCGCCGGAAGCTCGACAGCTGCCGCGCGGTCGAGCGCGGCCGCGACCCGCCGCGCACCCGCGAGGCAATGAACTCCTGCAGGTCGAGGCGCGAGGTGCGCATGATCGATACGTTGCGCTCGGCGAGCCAGCGCGCCAGCGCGGTAAGATCGGCACGGTAGGCGGCGAGCGTGTTCGGCGACAGGCCGCGCTCCATCCAGACCGCATCCAGGAAGCGGGAGACCGCAGGATCCGCGGAATCGGCGTTGGAGGTCATAGCGAAAGCCGCAGCCTGATTGGACAAGAACTGTCTCGCTGGTCGTCAGGGCGCTCGCGGCGCGGCACGCCGTGTAACAGCCCCGACTTCCGGGTAATGTGGTGACCGCAGTATGGTGAGCGCGACGGATGAACCGACGTGATGATCTTCACATCTGGGTCCCGGCATTAACATAAAGAGAACCAGTTCACATCGAAAATTGGCGCAGCATCCCACTCCCATGAGCGCACGGTCCCCGCGGCGGGCGTTCCCGCTACGCGCACTGCTCCTGGCCCCGCTCAGGCTCGCGTACGCACTGTGGGCCGCGGCGGTGTTCCTGGCGGTCGGATGCGGCGCGCTCGTGCTGCTCGCGCTCATCCCGGGTCTCGCGCGGCGGCGCGCGGCGGCGCGCCGTGCCGCGCGCGCCTTCCTGTGGCTCGCCGCCATGCCGCTCACGGTGAAGCATGCGGAGCGGCTCCCGGCAGGCCAATGCGTCGTGGTGTGCAACCACGCGAGCTACCTCGACGGTCCGGTGCTGACGGCGGCGCTGCCGCCGCGCTTCGGCTTCGTGATCAAGCGCGAGATGTCCGTCGTGCCGCTCGCGGCCACCGTGCTGCGGCGCCTCGGCTCGCAGTTCGTGCACCGCAACCGCGTGGAAGCCTCGGGGGATGCCCGGCGGCTGCTGCGCAACGCCTCCCAGGGCCACTCGCTGGTGTTCTTCCCCGAGGGGACCTTCGTGCCGGCTCCCGGGGTGCACAAGTTCCACACCGGGGCATTCGCCAGCGCGGTGCGCGCCGGCTGTCCGCTCGTGCCGGCGGCGCTGCGTGGCACGCGGCGGGCGCTCACGCCCGGCGGCGCGCTGCCGCTCCCGGGCCCCATCGAGCTGGAGATCCTCGAGCCGATCATGCCGCCGGCAGGCGCGGCGAGCGAGGCGGTGCCGGCGCTGCGCGATGCGGCGCGCGCGGCCATCCTCGCCGCCCTCGGCGAGCCCGATCTCACATGTTGCGGCGATACTGTCCGCCCACCTGATACAGCGCCCGCGAGATCTGCCCGAGCGAGCAGCTCTTGACGCACTGCATGAGCTCGGCGAACACGTTGTCGCCGGCGGCGGCGGCACGCTGCAGCGCGCTGAGCGCCGCCGGTGAGCGCTCGGCGTTGCGCGCCTGGAAGGCGCGCACCGCGGCTACCTGATCCTGTTTCTCCTCCTCGGTCGAGCGAATCAGCTCCGTGCCCTGGTGCTCCTTGGCCGCGTCCGCCGCCGACAGGTAGGTGTTCACGCCGACGATCGGCAGCGAGCCGTCGTGCTTGCGGGTCTCGTAGTAGAGCGATTCCTCCTGGATCTTGCCGCGCTGGTACATGGTTTCCATGGCACCGAGCACCCCGCCGCGCTCCGACAGCGCCTCGAACTCCTTGTAGACCGCCTCCTCGACCAGGTCGGTCAGGTAATCGATGGCGAACGAGCCCTGCCAGGGATTCTGGATCTTGTTGAGCCCGAGCTCGCGATTGATGATGAGCTGGATGGCGACCGCGCGCCGCACGCTCTCCTCGGTGGGAGTCGTGAGCGCCTCGTCGTAGGCGTTGGTATGCAGGCTGTTGCAGTTGTCGAACAGCGCATAGAGCGCCTGCAGCGTGGTGCGGATGTCGTTGAAGGAGATCTCGCGCGCGTGCAGGCTCCTTCCTGAAGTCTGCACGTGGTACTTGAGCATCTGGCTGCGCGCACCGGCCTGATAGCGCTCGCGCATGGCGCGCGCCCAGATGCGGCGCGCGACGCGGCCGATGACCACGTACTCCGGATCCATGCCGTTGGAGAAGAAGAACGAGAGATTCGGCGCGAAGTCATCGATGCGCATGCCGCGCGCGAGGTAATACTCGACGATGGTGAAGCCGTTGGCGAGGGTGAAGGCGAGCTGCGAGATCGGGTTCGCGCCTGCCTCGGCGATGTGGTAGCCGGAGATCGACACGGAGTAGAAGTTGCGCACCCGGCGCTCGATGAAGTACTGCTGCACGTCGCCCATCATGCGTAGCGCGAACTCGGTGGAGAAGATGCAGGTGTTCTGCGCCTGGTCCTCCTTGAGGATGTCGGCCTGCACGGTGCCGCGCACCGCTTCGAGCGTCTCGGCGCGGATGCGCGCGTAAACCTCGGGCTCGAGCAGCTCATCGCCCGTCACTCCGAGCAGCGCGAGTCCCGAGCCGTCGTGATGTGGCGGCAGCGCGCCCCGGTAGGCGGGCGGCGCTACGCCGCGCGCGGCGGCGGCCGCATTGAGGGCGGCGATGCGGCGCTCGGCCGCGCTCCAGCGCCCTTCGGCTCTCAGGTACCGCTCGACCTGCTGATCCGTCGCGGTGTTCATGAACATGGCGAGCAGCATCGGCGCCGGCCCGTTGATGGTCATCGAGACCGAGGTCGTGGGCGAGCACAGGTCGAAGCCCGAGTAGAGCTTCTTCATGTCATCGAGCGTGGCGATCGACACGCCCGAGTTGCCGGTACGGCCGTAGACGTCGGGGCGCGTGTCCGGATCCTCCCCATAGAGCGTCGTCGAGTCGAAGGCGGTCGAGAGACGCGCCGCGCCATGCCCCCCGGCCAGATAGTGGAAGCGCCGGTTGGTGCGCTCGGGCCCCCCCTCGCCGGCGAACATGCGGGTCGGATCCTCCTCCTCGCGCCGGTAGGGATAGACGCCGCCCGTGTAGGGATAGGCTCCGGGGAGATTCTCGGTAAGGAGGAAGTGCAGCAGCTCGCCCCAGTCGCGCATGTGCGGCACGGCGAGCTTCGGAATCGGCGAGCGCGACAGGCTCTCGGTGTAGTTCTCGCCCTTCAGTACCCGCTCGCGCACCTTGTAGGAGTAGGTGGCATCGGTCGCCGAGCGGGCGCGCTCCGGCCACGCGTGCAGCTCGCCGACGCCCTCGGCGCCGATCTCATCCAGGGCGCGGTTGTAGGCGGCGCGCAGCTCGCGCCGCGTCGCATCCGCGCGGCTCTCCTCGAGAGCCTCCTGGCTGTAGCGCTCGAGCGGCGCCGGCAGACGCGCGTCGTGCAGCGCCTTGAGCGACTCGTAGAGGCCGTAGGCGCGCCGTGCGGCCTGCGACTGCTCCTCGGCACGCGCGCGTGCGGCGCGGCCGCCATGCGCGATCTCGGCCAGGTAGCGGGTACGCGCGCCGGGAATGAGCGAGGCGCGCGCCCTGAGCTCGGTCGGCCCCGCCTCCTCGAGCCGCCACGACCCGGTGCCGATGTGCCGCGCGGCAAGCGCGGCGCACAGCGCCGCAAACAGGCGGTTCACGCCCGGATCGTTGAAGCGGCTCGCGACCGTCGGGAACACCGGCACCTCGGCGTCGGCCAGCCGGGCGCGCTCGTGGTGATTGCGGCGCCACTGCTTGCGCACGTCGCGCAGGCTGTCCTCGGCGCCGCGCTTCTCGCTCTTGTTGAGCACCACGAAGTCGGCGTAGTCGAGCATGTCGATCTTCTCGAGCTGGCTCGCGGCACCGTATTCGCTCGTCATCACGTACAGCGACAGATCGACCATGTCGACGATCTCGGTGTCCGACTGACCGGTACCGGCGGTCTCCACCAGCACCAGATCGAAGCCGCACGCCTGGTACAGCTGGATCACCTCGCGCAGCACCGCGGCAGTCGCCAGGTGCGCGCGGCGCGTGGCGAGCGAGCGCATGTAGATGCGCTCGCACGAGAGGCTGTTCATGCGGATGCGATCGCCGAGCAGCGCGCCGCCGCTGCGCCGGCGGGTCGGATCCATCGCCACCACCGCGATCTGTGCCTTGGGAAAGGCGCGCGTCAGGCGCGCCAGCAGCTCATCCGTGAGGCTCGACTTGCCCGCGCCGCCCGTGCCGGTGATGCCGATCACCGGGGCCCGGTGGCGCGAGCGTCCGAGGGCGCGCCGGATCTGCTCGGCCTGCGCCTGCTCGGCCCCGGCCGCGCCCTCGAGCACCGAGATGGTGCGCGCCACCAGGCCGTGGTCGCGGGCATTCAGGGGGCGGAACTCGTACGCCGGCTTCGCCACCGCCGCGAGGCGCTGGAACACGTCGTCGATCATGCCGGCGAGGCCGAGGCGCCGGCCGTCCTCGGGGGTGTAGATCTTCTCCACTCCGTGGCGCTCGAGCGCCTCGATCTCGTGCGGCGCGATCGTGCCGCCACCGCCCACGATCACGCGGATGTGGCCGTAGCCCCGCTCGCGCAGCATGTCGATCATGTAGGTGAAGTACTCGTTGTGGCCGCCCTGGTAGGAGCTGACCGCGATCGCATCGGCATCCTCGTCGATGGCCGCCCGCACGATGTCGGCGACGCTGCGGTTGTGGCCGAGGTGCACCACCTCCGCGCCGCGCGCCTGCAGCAGCCGCCGGATCATGTTGATGGCGGCGTCATGGCCGTCGAAGAGCGATGCGGCCGAGACGAACCGCAGCGGCGCGCGGGCCGGCTCGCTGCCGGGGGCGGCCGCGGGGCTACCCTTCAGGGGGGCGTTCACGCTTTATTTACTCTCAGGTAGAATATCTACTCATGAGTATGATCGAGGCTGGAGCGGCGGGTCAACGCGCCGGGCGGTACCGGCGCGATGCTGCACCGCCCGCGGTCAAGCCCGCACCTGCAGCGCGGCTATAATACTCCGCACACCCCATGAACAGCCGCCGCGCCAGTCCGCCCCCAGCGGTCAAGTCCTCCGCCGCGAGCCCCTCGCCGTGGCGGGCGCGCCGACGGGACCGGGAGGTGAAGCGCGAGGCCGTGATCCACGCCGCCGCGCGCGCCTTCAACCGCAAGGGCTACCACAACACCTCGCTCGATGACATCGCCGCGGCGCTCGAGGTCACCAAGCCCACGGTCTACTACTACGTCACCAACAAGGAGCACCTGCTGTTCCAGTGTTTCCTCGCCGGGATCGAGCCGATCCACGCCGCGCTGCGCGAGGTGAAGGATCTCGAAGCGCCGGCGCGCGAACGCCTGAACGCGGTGCTGCGCCGCTACGGCGAGGCCGTGGCGTCCGAGTTCGGCTGGTGCATGGTGCGCGCCGAGGACCAGGACCTGTCCCCCGCCATGAGCCGCCACATCAAGGCGCTCAAGTCCGAGATCGACCAGGGGATCCGCCGCCTGATCCGCGAAGGGATCCAGGACGGCTCGATCGAGCCCTGTGACCCGAAGATGACGGCGTTCGCGCTCGCCGGCGCTCTCAACTGGATCGCCCACTGGTATCGCGAGGACCAGTCGCTGACCCCCGCCGATATCGCCGCGGCCTTCGTCACCATATTCGAGGGCGGCCTGCGTCCGCGCAGTGCCTCCCAGGTCGCAACCCGCGCGCCGCTGCGGCGGCGGGTGCGCATCGCCCGCTGAACCACAAGAGGCTTGCATCATGTCCGCTCCAGACGTCGTCATCGTATCCGCCCAGCGCACGCCCATCGGGGCCTTCATGGGCGCGCTCTCCCCTCTCACCGCCGTGCAGCTCGGCAGCGCGGCCATCCAGGGCGCCGTGCAGGCCTCCGGCGTCGCACCCGGCGACATCCAGGAAGTCATCATGGGATGCGTCCTGCCGGCCAACCTCGGCCAGGCACCGGCGCGCCAGGCGGCGCTCGGCGCCGGGATCCCGCAGGGAGTCCCCGCCACCACGGTCAACAAGATGTGCGGCTCGGCCCTCAAGGCGGTGATGCTGGCGGCCGAGCAGATCCGCTCCGGCACGGCCGAGATCGTGCTCGCCGGCGGACTCGAGTCGATGACCAATTCGCCCTACATGCTGGCGAAGGCCCGCAGCGGCTACCGCATGGGCAACGGCGAGGTGATCGACCACATGATGCGTGACGGGCTCGTGAGTCCCTTCGACGGCAAGGCGATGGGCTGCTTCGCGGACTCGACCGCGGCCAAGTACAACTTCACGCGCGCCCAGCAGGACGCCTTCGCCACCGAGTCGGTGCGGCGTGCCATGGCCGCGCTCGAGAAGGGCGAGTTCGACGGCGAGGTGACGCCGGTGACCGTCAAGGGCCGCAAGGGCGATACGGTGATCGCGCGCGACGAGACCCCGGGCACCTGCGACGTGAGCAAGATCGGCACGATGAAGCCGGCCTTCAACAAGGACGGCACCGTGACGGCCGCGAGCTCCTCCTCGATCTCCGACGGTGCGGCGGCACTGGTGCTCATGAAGGGCGAGACCGCCGCGGCCCGCGGCGTGAAGCCCCTCGCCCGCGTGCTCGCCTGGGCGAGCCACGCGCAGGAGCCCGAATGGTTCACGACCGCCCCGGTCGGCGCCATCAGCAAGGTGCTCAAGCAGCTCGGCTGGAAGCCGCACGATGCCGACCTCTACGAGATCAACGAGGCGTTCGCGGTGGTGACCATGGCGGCGATGCGCGACATCGACATCGATCACGCACGCGTCAACGTCAACGGCGGCGCTTGCGCACTCGGCCACCCGATCGGCGCCACCGGAGCGCGCATCCTCACCACGCTGGTCCACGCTCTGCGCCGCCGCGGCCTGAAGCGCGGCATTGCTGCGCTGTGCATCGGCGGCGGCGAAGCGGTGGCGATGGCGATCGAAGTGGTCAAGTAATGAAGATCAAGGACGCCCGCGCCGTCGTCACCGGCGGCGCATCGGGCTTGGGCTACGCGGTCGCGAAGCACGTCTGCGCTCACGGCGGGCAGGCTGTCCTGCTCGACATCCAGGAGGGCCCGGGCCGCTCGGCCGCCGCGGCGCTCGGCGGACATGCGCATTTCCTGCGCTGCGACGTCACCTCCGAGATCGAGGTCAACGCCGCCATGGAGGCAGCGGCTGCGCAACTCGGGCATCTCAACCTGCTGGTGAACTGCGCCGGGGTGGTCGGCGCCGGCCGCGTGCTCGGCAAGAACGGACCCATGGCGGGCGAGTTCTTCACCAAGGTGATCCACATCAACCTGATCGGCACCTTCCTGTGCGACAAGGCGGCCGCGGCCCTCATGCAGAAGAGCCCCGCCGGCCCGGACGGAGAGCGCGGCGTCCTGATCCATACCTCCTCGGTCGCCGCCTTCGAGGGCCAGATCGGCCAGGCGGCCTACTCCGCCACCAAGGCGGCGGTCGCCGGCATGACGCTGCCGATCGCGCGCGAGCTGGCGCGCTTTGGCATCCGCTGCGTATCGATTGCGCCCGGCATCTTCCACACGCCGATGATGGACGGCATGCCGAAGGAGGTGCAGGACTCGCTCGCGGCGCAGGTGCCTTTCCCGGCGCGGCTCGGAAGGCCCGAGGAGTTTGCGCAGCTGGTCGCCTCGGTGTTCGAGATCCCGATGCTGAACGGCACCACCGTGCGCCTCGACGGCGCGATCCGCATGCAGCCGAAGTAGGCTTACGGCCTGAGGAGCCGCCTCGAGCGGCCCCTCCGGGGGGAGAGTCTTGAGCGAAGCGAACTCGGCAGCGGACGCGATCCAGCGCGATGTCATGGAGTATGACGTGGTGATCGTCGGCGCCGGTCCCGCGGGGCTCGCCTGCGCGATCCGCCTGAAGCAGTTGCAGCCCGCGCGCTCGGTGTGCGTGCTCGAGAAGGCCTCGGCGGTCGGGGCGCATGCGCTCTCGGGCGCGGTGATCGAGCCGGGGCCGCTGGAAGAGCTGCTGCCCGAGTGGCGCACGGAGTATCCGGGCATGAAAGTGCCCGCCGCCGAGGACGAGTTCCGCATCCTCACCCGCCGCGGCTCCTTCAAGCCGGTACCGGACTTGCTGGTGAAGCTGCTGCCCCGCTCGCTCACCTTCAGCACGCCGTTCAACAACCACGGCAACTGCATCATCTCGCTCGGGCAGCTGACGCCCTGGCTGGCGCAGAAAGCCGAAGCGCTCGGCGTAGAGATCTTCCCGGGCTTCGCCGGCGCCGCACCGCTGTTCGATGCGCAGGGAGCGGTTGCAGGGGTACAGATCGGCGACATGGGGCTCGACCGCGACGGGCAGCCCGGCGCGAACTTCACGCCGGGCGTCGAAATCCGTGCGCCGCTCACCGTGCTCGCCGAAGGCGCGCGCGGCTCGATCGCCAAGCAGCTGATCGCGAAGTTCGATCTCGCGCGCGGCCATTGCCCGCAGACCTTCGCGCTCGGCTACAAGGAGCTGTGGCAGCTGCCGGCGGGTCGCGTCAAACCCGGGCGCATCGAGCATGCCCTCGGGTGGCCCGCCGATTCCCGCACCTATGCCGGCAGCTTCCTCTATCACCTCGACAACGACCGGGTGTACGTCGGCTACATCGTCGGCCTCGATTACCGCGATCCGCGCCTCGCACCCTTCGAGGCCTTCCAGCAGTACAAGAATCATCCGCGCGTCAAGCCGCTGCTCGAGGGCGGCGAGATCCTCTCGGCCGGCGCGCGCACCATCGCGGCCGGCGGCTGGCAGTCGACGCCGACGCTGGAGATGCCGGGCGCAATCCTGATCGGCGATGCGGGCGGCACGCTCAACTTCGCCAAGATCAAGGGAGTGCACCAGGCGATCCGCTCGGGGAAGCTGGCCGGCGAGCACGTCGCCGCGACCGGCGGCGGCACCGGGTTCGATGCGAAGTGGCGCGCCTCGGAGGGCGGACGCGAGCTGAAGAAAGTGCGCAACTTCAAGCCCGCCTTCAAGCGCGGCATGTGGGTCGGGCTCATCAACTCCGCCTGGGAAATGCTCACCGCGGGGCACTCGCCCTGGACGCTCAAGAACACCGCCGACTGGTCGCGCCTGGCGAAGCTCGATGACTTCGTCTCGCCGGAACGGCACTGGGTAACCCGCACGCTGCCGCCGCGCGACCGGGTGTCGTTCGTGTTCTTCGCCGGCAACTCCCATGAGGAGAGCCAGCCGGTCCACCTGAAAGTGGCGGATACGAGTATCTGCGCGGGACGCTGCGCGACCGAGTTCGGCAATCCCTGCGAGCGCTTCTGTCCGGCGGGCGTCTACGAGATGGTCGACGATGGCCACGGCGGCCGTCGCCTGCAGATCAACGCGGCCAACTGCGTGCACTGCAAGGCCTGCGACATCAAGGACCCCTACCAGATCATCACCTGGACCACCCCCGAAGGGGGCTCGGGTCCGAACTACCAGTCGCTGTAAGTCCGCCCAGGCAGGCAAGCCGCCGTGTCAGAGCTCTGGCGTCCATCCCCGGAACGCATCGCCAACGCGAACCTGACGCGCTTCATGAAGTGCGTCAGCGCGCGCACCGGTACCTCGCTCGCCGACTACGACGCAGCCTACGCCTGGTCGCTCAGCTCACCGGCGCAGTTCTGGACCGAGCTCGCGCGCTTCGCCGACGTGCGCGCCGACTGGGGAGAGGGGCCGGTGATCGAGCACCCGGCGCAGATGCCCGGCGCGCGCTTCTTTCCCGGCGCGCGCCTCAACTTCGCCGAGAATCTGCTCAAGTTCGCCGACGGCCGGGACGCGCTCGTGTTCCGCAACGAGCGCGGCACGCGGCGCGTGCTCACCGGGCGCGAGCTGCGCGACGAAGTGGCGCGCGTGGCCGCCGGGCTCATCGCCGCCGGAGTCGTCGCCGGCGATCGCGTGGCCGGCTACCTGCCGAACCTGCCGGAAGCGGCGATCGCCATGCTGGCGACCGCGAGCATCGGCGCGGTCTGGTCCTCGTGCTCGCCGGATTTCGGCGTGCACGGGGTCCTCGACCGCTTCGGACAGATCGCACCGAAGGTGCTGTTCACCGCCGACGGCTACTGCTACGCGGGAAAAACCCTGGACTCGCTCGCGCCGGTGGCGGAGGTGCTCGCCACCCTCACCCACATCCGGCGCGTGGTCGTCGTCCCGTATCTGACGGGGCAACCGGACCTCGCACGACTCGGCGCCGCCGCCGCACGCGCCGGCCACTGGGCCGAGTTCGGCACGCGCGGTGCGCCGCTGCGCTGCGCGCGCCAGCCCTTCAACCATCCGCTCTACATCCTCTATTCCTCGGGTACGACCGGCGTGCCGAAATGCATCGTGCACGGCGCCGGCGGCACGCTGCTGCAGCACCAGAAGGAGCAGCTGCTGCACACCGATCTCGCGCCGCACGACCGGCTGTTCTACTACACCACCTGCGGCTGGATGATGTGGAACTGGCTGATGAGCGGCCTGGCGACCGGCGCGACGCTGATGCTCTACGACGGCAGCCCCTTCCATCCGGATCCTGGCGTGCTGTGGCGCATGGCCGCGGAAGAGCGCATCACCGTGTTCGGCACCAGCGCCAAGTACCTCGCCTCGCTCGAGAAGAGCGGCTTCGTGCCGGCGCGCTCGGTCGATCTCACCGCGCTGCGCACGGTCCTCTCGACCGGCTCGCCGCTGCTGCCCGAGGGCTTCGACTTCGTCTACGGGCGAGTGAAGCGGGATCTGCAGCTGGCCTCGATCTCCGGAGGCACGGATATCGTCTCGTGCTTCGCGCTCGGCTGCCCCACTCGTCCGGTCTACCGCGGCGAGATCCAGTGCCGCGGACTCGGCATGGCGGTCGAGATCTTCGACGACCAGGGCCGCCCGCTGCGCGGCGCGCGCGGCGAGCTGGTGTGTACCGCGCCCTTCCCCTCGATGCCGCTCGGCTTCTGGAACGATCCCGACGGGTCGCGCTACCGCGCCGCCTACTTCGAGCGCTTCCCCGGCGTGTGGCACCACGGCGACTACGCCGAGCTCACCGGCCACGACGGTGTGGTGATCTACGGTCGCTCGGATGCGGTGCTCAACCCGGGCGGCGTGCGCATCGGCACCGCCGAGATCTACGGCGTGGTCGAGGCTCTGCCGCAGATCGCCGAGGCTCTCGCGGTCGGACAGGACTGGCAGGGTGACGTGCGCGTCGTACTGTTCGTGCGACTGAAGCCCGGCATCGAGCTGACCGAGGCGCTGCGCACCGAGATCCGCACCGCCATCCGCACGCAGACCACGGTGCGGCACGTGCCGGCGCGCATCATCGCGGTGCCCGACATTCCCCGCACCCTGTCCGGCAAGCTCACCGAGCTCGCGGTACGTAACGTGATCCACGGGCTCCCGGTGAAGAACGTCGACGCGCTCGCCAATCCGCACGCGCTCGAGCACTTCCGCAACCTGCCCGAGCTGGCGAGCTGACGCCACGCGTGCGCCACGGCCCGGATCTGCGCGAGCTTTATGCGCGCGAGCTCGCCGCGCGCGGCTTCGGCGCCGATCCTGCCCAGCTCGCCGCGGTCGCAAGGCTCGAGGCGCTGCGCCGGCGACTGGCGCGCGCGTCGCGCGACTGGCTGCCGCGCTGGCTGCGCGCACTCGCACGGCGGCGGTCGGACGCGCCGGTACGCGGCCTGTACCTCTGGGGCGGAGTCGGCCGCGGCAAGACCTGGCTCATGGATCTGTTCTTCGAGAGCCTGCCGTTCGCCGAGCGGCGCCGCCAGCACTTCCACCGCTTCATGCACGACGTGCACGCCGAGCTCGCCGCACTCAAGCAGGAGCGCGATCCACTCGAGCGCGTCGCCGAGAGAATCGCCGGCGAGGCACGCGTCCTGTGCTTCGATGAGCTGCAGGTCACCGACATCGCCGACGCCATGATCCTCGGCGGCCTGTTCGACGCGCTGTTCCGCCGCGCCGTGACTCTGGTCGCGACTTCCAACAGCGCGCCGCGCGAGCTGTACCGCGAGGGCCTGCAGCGCGCGCGCTTCCTGCCGGCCATCGCGCTCCTCGAGCGCCATCTCGAGGTGCAGCACGTCGCCGGCACGACCGACTACCGCCTGCGCGAGCTCACGCAGGCGGGCGTGTACCTGCCGGCCGGCGCGGCCGACACGGCCGCACGGCTCGAGTCGCTGTTCGCGCGCCTCGCCGATCACGGCGCCCGCGTGGGCGGCACGCTGCTCATCGAGGGGCGTCCGGTCGCGGTGGTGCGGGAGGGACCGGGCGTGGCGTGGTTCGAGTTTGCGGTGCTGTGCGCCGGCCCGCGCAGCGCCGACGACTACATCGAGATCGCGCGCGAGTACCAGTCGGTCATCGTGTCGGGCGTGCCGGTGCTCGAGGCCGCGAATGACGACGAGGCGCGCCGCTTCATCGAGCTGGTCGACGAGCTCTACGACCGCAACGTCAATCTGATCCTGTCGGCGGCCGCGGCGCCGCCCGGGCTCTACCGGGGCGAGCGGCTGGCGGCGCCCTTCGAGCGCACCGTGAGCCGGCTCACCGAGATGCAGAGCGCCGAGTACCTGGCGCGCGAGCACCTGGGTTGATTGGCGGGAGACGGCTATTACGAGGGTCGGCGGGCAATTCCGCGGCGCACCCGCGGTGGCGGACTAGATCACGCCGCGGCGGATCTGATCCTGCTCGATCGACTCGAACAGAGCCTTGAAATTCCCCTCGCCGAAGCCCTCGTTGCCCTTCCTCTGGATGATCTCGAAAAAGATCGGGCCGATGACGTTCTGGGTGAAGATCTGCAGCAGCACGCCCTCGCCCCTGGCGGGGTTGCCGTCGATCAGGATACGCCGCTGGCGCAGCTCCGCGAGCGACTCCCGGTGTCCGGGTACGCGCGCCGCGACCCCGTCGTAGTAGCTGTCCGGCGTGTCCTGGAACGCCACCCCGTGAGCGCGCAGCACGTCCACCGTGCGGTAGATGTCGCCGCTCGCGAGCGCGATGTGCTGGATGCCCTCGCCGCGGTACTCGCGCAGGTACTCCTCGATCTGACTCTTGTCGTCCTGCGACTCGTTGATGGGAATGCGGATCTTGCCGCACGGACTCGTCATGGCGCGCGACAGCAGCCCGGTGAGCTTGCCCTCGATGTCGAAGTAGCGGATCTCGCGGAAGCTGAACAGCTTCTCGTAGAACCCGGCCCACAGGTCCATGCGTCCACGGCCGACGTTGTGGGTGAGATGGTCGATCACCGTGAGCCCGGCGCCCTCCGTGGGCGCCGCGCTCCCCACCGGGCGAAAGTCGACGTCGTAGATCGAGCGCTCGCCGTACAGGTCCACCAGGTAGATGAGCGAGCCGCCGATGCCCTCGATGCACGGGATGTTGAGCTCCATGGGGCCCGCGCTCTGGGGGCCCGGCTTGGCGCCGAGCTCGAGCGCGCGGCTGAAGGCTGCGGCGGCATCGCGCACGCGGAAGGCCATGGCGCACGCCGACGGCCCGTGGCTGCGGGCGAACGCCTGTGCGAAGGAGGCCGGCTCGGCGTTGATGATGAAATTGATCTCGCCCTGGCGGTGCAGCGTCACGTTCTTGGAGCGGTGGCGCGCCACGACCGGAAAGCCGAGCCGCTCGAAGAGGCTGCGCAGCAACTGCGGGTCCGGGGCGGTGTATTCGACGAACTCGAACCCGTCCGTGCCCATCGGGTTGGCATGCGGATCGCTCATAACGTCATTATAGGCGCCGCTTCCCACATGTATAATCGCGCGCCCCATGCACGCCCAAGTCGCATCCGAGGACAGCCGGCTGCTGCGCAGCATTCCCGCCACGCGGGTTGCGCTGATCGAGCGCATCGCGCGCGCGGCGGGTGGCCGCACCGGCCGCAACGAGCTCCCGCAGCGCTTCCTGCGCAGCTACTTCCACGGCGTCGACGAAGAGGACCTGGCCGCACACCCGCCGGGGCAGCTCGCCAAGGCGGCGCTCGCCCACCTCGCCTTTGGGGCACGGCGCGCACCGGGCCGGGCGCTGGTGCGGGTCTTCAATCCGTCCGCGGCCGTGGACGGCTTCGAGTCGCCGCACAGCCTGGTGCTCACGGTCACGGACGACATGCCGTTCCTGGTCGACTCGCTCGGCATGGCCCTGAGCCGCGCCGAGCTCGCCGTGCACCTGATCGTGCATCCGGTGCTGCAGGTGCGGCGCGACGGACGCGGGCGCCTCACTGACGTCGGTGCCAACGGCTCGCAGGCCGTGCACCCCGAGTCGTGGCAGCTCTACGAGGTCGACCGCCTCACGGAACCCGCGCAGCTCGAGAAACTGCGCCGCACCCTCGAGTCGACCCTCGCCGACGTGCGCGCGGTGGTCAACGACTTCATGCCGATGCGCGAGCGCGTGCGCGAGATCATCGCGCGGCTCGAGACCGATCCGCCACCGCTGCCGGCCGCCGAGGTGAGCGAGGCGCGCCACCTGCTCGATTGGATGGAAGCCCGGCACTTCGTCTTCCTCGGCTACCGCCATTACCGGCTCGAACGCGGGCGCTCCGAGGACCGGCTGGTGCCGGATGTGCTCTCGAGCCTCGGGGTGCTCGCCCGCAGCCGCGGCCAGGGCGCACGCCCTGCCGCGACGGTGTTGCGCGGTGACGTGCGCGCCCGCGCGCGCGAACCGGAGCTGCTGATCGTCACCAAGGCGAACTCGAGCGCCACCGTGCATCGGGCCGAGTACCTCGACTACGTCGGGGTCAAGACCTTCGACAGCCGCGGACTCGTCGATGGCGAGCACCGCTTCCTGGGCCTGTGGACCTCGACCGCCTATCACGGCAGTCCGCGCGAGATCCCGGTGCTGCGCCGCAAGGTGGACCGCGTCATCGAGCACTTCGGGCTCGACCCCTCGAGCCATGATGGCAAGGAAGTGCTCAACGTGCTCGAGACCTACCCGCGCGACGAGCTGTTCCAGGCGGGTGTGCCGGATCTCATCCGCATCGTGCGTGGCGTCGTCAATCTCTACGAGCGCCGCACGGTGCGGCTGCTGGTGCGACGCGACCCCTACCGGCGCTTCTACTCGTGCCTGGTGTACGTGCCGCGCGATCGCTACAACACCGAGGTGCGCCAGCGCATCGAGCGCATCGCGCTCGAGGGCTTCGCCGGCACGGCCGTCGAGAGCAACGCGCAGATCTCGGGCTCGAGTCACGCGCGCGTGCACGTCGTGGTGCGCACCGATCCGACCAGACCCCACAAGCCCGACCTCGCCGCCCTGGAGCGGCGCATCGCCGCGGCCGCCCTCACCTGGGCCGATCGGCTGCGCGAGGTGCTGATCGGGCAGCGGGGCGAAGCCACGGGACTGGCGCTGCTCGCGCGCTACCGCCATGTCTTCCCCATGGCCTACCAGGACGACGTCGCGCCCGAGGCGGTGCTCGATGATCTCGCCGACCTCGAAGCGTTGCGCAAGGAGCCTCTGGCACTGCGCCTCAAGCTCTCCCGGCCGGCGGCGCAGAAGGCCGCGCGCGTGCATCTCAAGATCGTCAAGCTCGGCGATCCGGTGCCGATCTCCGACATCCTGCCGATGCTGGAGAACTTCGGCCTGCGGGTGATCTCCGAGCGTCCCTACCAGCTCGCCTGGCCCGAGGGCGGCGCGGCGTGGATCCAGGATTTCGAGCTCGAGCACCGCGACGGCGTGGTGGTCGACATCGCGCGGGTCGAGGAGAAATTCCGCGAGGCGTTCCTCGCCGCCTGGAGCGGTGCGATCGAGAACGACGGCTTCAACCGCCTGGTGCTGGGCGCGGACCTCACCGCGCGTCAGATCGTGGTATTGCGCGCCTACTGCCGCTATCTGCTGCAGACCGGCGTGCCCTTCAGCCAGATCTACATGGAGCGCACGCTGTCGGGCAACGTCGCTCTCACGCGCAACCTCGTGCGCCTGTTCGAGACGCGCTTCGAGCTCGGCGCGGCACGCGGCGCCCGTGCAGATCGCGCCGCCGACGGCATCGTGGCGCAGATCCGTACCGGGCTCGATGGAGTGGCGAGCCTCGATGACGACCGCATCCTGCGCGCCTATCTCAACCTGGTGCGGGCGACGCTGCGCACCAACTACTACCAGGCGGAAAGCAACGGCCAGGCCAAGAGCTACCTGTCGTTCAAGTTCGATCCGGCGCAGATCCCGGACCTGCCGCTGCCGAAGCCTAAGTTCGAGATCTTCGTCTACAGCCCGCGGGTCGAGGGCGTGCACCTGCGCATGGGCGACGTGGCGCGCGGCGGCATCCGCTGGTCGGACCGGCGCGAGGACTTCCGTACCGAGGTCCTCGGCCTCATGAAGGCGCAGAACGTCAAGAACACCGTCATCGTTCCGGTAGGCGCCAAGGGCGGCTTCGTGCCCAAGCGCCTCGCGGGCAGCCGCGAGGAGATCCAGGCGGAGGTCGTGGCCTGCTATCAGACCTTCATCCGCGGACTCCTCGACCTCACCGACAACATCGTCTCCGGGCGCATCGTGCCACCGCGTGCCGTCGTGCGGCACGACGGCGACGACCCTTACCTCGTCGTCGCTGCCGACAAGGGCACGGCCACGTTCTCCGACATCGCCAACGCCATCTCGGCCGACTACGGCTTCTGGCTCGGCGATGCCTTCGCCTCCGGCGGCTCGGCCGGCTACGACCACAAGAAGATGGGCATCACGGCGCGCGGCGCCTGGGAGTGCGTCAAGCGCCATTTCCGCGAGATGGGCATCGATACCCAGAAGAGCGACTTCACCGTGGCCGGCATCGGCGACATGTCGGGCGACGTGTTCGGCAACGGCATGCTGCTCTCGCGCCACATCCGGCTGCAGGCCGCGTTCGACCATCGCCACATTTTCCTCGATCCGGATCCGGATCCGGTGCCCGCGTTCGCCGAGCGGGCGCGCCTGTTCGCCCTGCCGCGCTCGAGCTGGGACGACTACGACCGCAGGAAGCTCTCGCGCGGCGGCGGCGTGTTCCCGCGCACGCTCAAGTCGATCGCCCTGCCGGCGGAAGCGCGCGCGCTGCTCGGGCTCGAGTCCGCCAGTGCTACCCCCAACGAGATCATGCGCGCCATCCTGCGCATGCCGGTCGATCTGCTGTGGAACGGCGGCATCGGCACCTACGTCAAGGCGAGCGACGAGACCAACGCCGAGGTCGGCGATCGCACCAACGACGGGCTGCGCATCAACGGGCGGGAGCTGCGCGCCAAGGTGGTCGGCGAGGGCGGCAACCTGGGACTCTCGCAGCGCGGGCGGGTCGAGTACGGCTTGCAGGGCGGACGCCTCAACACCGACTTCATCGACAACTCCGCCGGCGTCAACACCTCCGACGTCGAGGTGAATATCAAGATCCTGCTCAACCCGCTGGTGGCCGACGGCAAGCTGGCACGCGGCGAGCGCAACCGGCTGCTGGTGCGGATGACGGGCGCGGTGGCCGCCGTCGTGCTGCGCAACAACTACCTGCAGGGCC
>Ga0335083_10001755_pt1 | contig 29498 bp, 21 predicted proteins | sample Lox_Sample_42_FD_206716 | JGI IMG/M metagenome (GOLD analysis project Ga0335083, IMG submission 206716) | Soil microbial communities from Loxahatchee National Wildlife Refuge, Florida, United States - Lox_Sample_4.2 | ecosystem: Environmental > Terrestrial > Soil > Wetlands | place: USA...
GTCCTGGAGCTTGCGATTGTCGTGCCGCTGACCCTTCACCTCGGAGACCGAGCTTCCCGGATCGATCTCCAGGTAGTACTCCCCCAGCAGCGAGGCCGACTTCTTCGACACCACGGCGTTCTCGTAGAGAACGATGCCCGGGTGCATCTTGATCGTGATCTTGGCGCGCGCCGTCTTGGGATCCAGATCTCGCCCGGAGATCTCCCCCACCGCGATCCCCGCCGTCTGAACGCGCGACTTCTCGAACAGGCCCGACGCGTCGTGGAACAGCGCGTAGACCTGCACGCCGCGGGCACCGGCGCTGCGCTCGCTGGTCGACCGGATCAAGAAATAGCTGATGGCCGCCACGACCAAGACCAACGCGCCGACGGTGACGGACGCCCAGCTCCGCCTCACGCGTGGTCCTCACGGGGGACCAGCCCCGAGGTCTCGATGAACTCGCGCAGCGGCGGCTCCCGGCTGGCCAGCACCTCGGCCGGCGTCCCGCTGACGATGATCTTGCCGCCCGCGAGCATCGAGATGCGGTCGCCGATCCGGAAGGTGGAGGCCATGTCGTGGGAGATGACCACCGACGTGACGCCGAACTCGTCGGCGGTCCGGCGGATCATGTCGTCGACGTTCTTGGTGGCCACCGGATCGAGTCCGGTCGTCGGTTCGTCATACAGCAGGATCTCCGGGCGGTCGATCAGCGCGCGGGCCAGGCCAACCCGCTTGCGCTGGCCGCCCGACAGCTGGGGCGGGAACTTCTGCTCGATGCCGGCCGAGTCCGCCAGGTCCAGCCGGCGCAGCAGGTCGCGCACCCGCTCCATGATCTCGTCACGGGACAGCTTGTACCGCTCGATCAGCGGAAAAGCGATGTTTTCGACGATGTTCATCGAGTCGAACAGCGCCGCGTATTGAAACACCATCCCGAACTTGCGGCGCAAGAGGGCCATCTGGCGCTTGTCGAAGAGAACCACGTCCTCGCCGTCGACCCAGATCTGCCCCTCGTCGGGCTTGAGCAGCCCCATGAGGTGCTTCATCAGCACCGACTTCCCCTGGCCCGAACCGCCGATGATGATGTTCGTCCGCCCGCGCTCGATGTCCAGGTCTATCCCCCGGAGCACGTGCTGGGGACCGAAGGTCTTGTGCAGGTTGCGGACGCGAATCTGCCAGCGCTGGTCGCGGCGCGACGGATCGTCCGTCCGGCCAGGCAGTACGGCCGGGGTCTGTTCGGGATCTACGGGCGTCGTGTTCACGACTGGTAAGGCCAGAGGATGTGGAAGATATCGATCAGGAAATAGTCGGAGACCAGCACGGAGACGGACCCTGCAACCACCGCCCGCGTCGTCGCGAGCCCGACCTCCTTCGCCCCGCCGCGCACGTTGAACCCCTGGAAGCAGGCCGCCACCGACAGCGTGACGCCGAAGACCGCCGCCTTGGTGGCGCCAATGATGTAGTCCTTGGGATCGGTCCAGTAGGTGAACTGCTCGATGAACTGACCGAGGTCGATGTGCTCCAGGTAGATCGAGAAGAGATAGGCGCCGAACAGACCGACGATGTTGAAGACCATCGTCATGATCGGCATCATCAAGATCGTCGCGACGATCCGGGGGGTGACCAGATACTGGATCGGATCGACGGCGAAGGTCGTGAGCGCGTCGATCTGCTCGGTGATCCGCATCGACCCGAGCTCGGTGGCCATGCCCGAACCGGCCCGGGCGGTGATCATCAGCGCCGTGAACACCGGCGCCAGCTCCTGCGCCAGCGAGAGGCCGACGGTCGCGCCGACGAAGCGCTCCTGGTTGAAGATACGCAGCGCCGAGATCGCCTGCTGGGCCGAGACCGCGCCTGAGAAGAACCCGACCAGGCAGATGATCGGGAGCGAACCGACCCCGACGAACTGCATCTGATCCAGATAGAGGCGCAGCCGGAACGGCTTTCGCGCCACGCCCGCCATCGCCTCCCCCAGCAGGATCGCGTGATCGCCAAAGTAGGTCAGGATCGTCCGGAGCGGCGCGACGGCCGCGTCCAGCAGGGCCCGGCCAATCTCGGCCGCCGCCGTGGATTTGCCTGGCGGGTCGTCGACCGACGAAGAGACGCTCATGGAGTGACCGCGATGGGACCGCGGACGGCGGCGACGTTCGCGGGGGCATCACGCAGGACCCGCGGCACCCGCTTGGAGATGCCACACAGGATCTCGTAGCTGATCGTCCCGGCCCATCGAGCCATGTCGTCGACGGTGATCTCTTCGCCGCCGTCGCGCCCGATCAGCGTGACCGGTCCGTCCAGCGCGACCTCGGGCAGATCGGTCGCGTCGATCATCAGCATGTCCATGCAGACGGCGCCGATGATGGGCACGCGCCGGCCCATCACCAGGACCTCGGCGGCCTGGACGTGTCGGGGGTAGCCGTCCGCGTACCCGATCGGCAGCGTCGCCACCCGGGTCGGGCGGGCGGCCCGCCAGGTGCCCCCGTAGCTGACCGTTGTCCCGGCGGGGATCTCACGGATTGCCATGATGCGGGTGCGCAAGGCCAGCGCGCCCTCCAGCCCGGCCAGCCGAACGACCGGCGATGGCATCGCGCCATAGAGGGCCAGGCCCGGCCGCACGGCATCGAAGCGCGCCTCGGGGAACCGCACCGCCGCCGCGCTGTTGGCGGCGTGGCGCGTCAGCGCCGCGAACCCCTGACCGCGCGCCTGATCGAGCGCCGTCCGGAAGCGCCCCAGGGCCGAATCGGTGGCGGCGGTCTCCTCGACATCGGCGGAAGCGAAGTGCGTGCACAGCCCGACCAGGCGCAGCTGCGGCAGCTCGGCCACACGGGCCAGAGTCGCGCCTAGCTCGGCCGGGGTCACACCCAGGCGGCTCATCCCGGTGTCCACCTTGAGATGGACGTCCACCCGCCGGCCAAGCCGCTTGCCGGCCGCGGCGAAGCGCTCGAGCTGCTCGCGATCGTAAACGACCGGCGTGAGCCGCTCTGAAACCACCTCGTCCTGGTGGCGGTTGTAGTAGGCGCCCAGGACCAGGATGGGGGACCGGATACCCGCCGCGCGCAGCTCCAGCCCCTCCTCGACCAGCGACACGGCCAGTGCCTCGCAGAGCGGTTCCAGCGCCCGAGCCACCGGCACCGCCCCGTGGCCGTAGGCGTCTGCCTTGACGACCCCGAACACCCCGACCGCGGGCCCGATGGCCTGACGCACGCGCCCGAGATTGCGCTGGACCGCACCCAGGTCGATCTCCGCCACGGTGGGACGGATCGAGGTTCGGATGTCGATCTCGGCAAACGGGACCGATGTCCCCAGTGCCGGCGAGCCGAAAGCTTTGGGTTGGCTGGCCAAACCCTGCAAAGTTTCACCCGCGGTTGCCGCAGCGTCAATTCCTCGCACTGAATGTTGTGGGCACAGCCGAGCGTCCTGCCCGGATCGTGCGGGGAACCCGGCGGCTGGCGACTGTGCCCGCTGTCCTTAGGCCGTGGTCTCGACCAGCTGCTTGCTGACCAGCAGCGAACGACCGCGCGGCGTGAGCAGGCCCTTGCGGACGAGCTCCGAGACCGTCCGCGAGACCGTCTCCCGGCAGGCACCAATCTGGTTGGCCAGCTCCTGCTGCGTGGGTCGGTTCCGGATCAACAGGCCTTCGGGTCCGGGCGTGCCGTCCTGGCGCCCGATCGCGAGCAGGCGCGAGACCACCCGCTCCTGAACACCGGCCAGGGCCAGGCCATTGGCCAGCTGCTTCGACCGCTCGAGGCGCGTGACCAGGTCGGCGCCCAGCGCGAGGCCCAGCTCCGGGTTGGCGCGCAGGCACGCCACGAACGCGTCGCGCGGGATCAGGAGGACGGACGAAGCCTCGGCCGCCTCCCAGTCGTGGGGGAGCGGCGTCTCCGGGGCGAAGGCGCCGTCCGCGATCAGATCCCCCGCGCGGAAGGTCTCGACCGAGATCTCTCGGCCGTTCACGGCGCGGCAGACGGCGCGCACCTTCCCCCGAACCACGAGGATGGCCGCGTCGAACTGGCCACCCTGAGCGGCCAGGATCGTGCCTCGGCTGACCGACCGGAGGCTGGCGGCCTGGGCGAGCGCCCGGAGCGCCTCGACCGACGCACGCCGGAGCTGAGCGCAGCTCCGGAGCGCCTCGAGGGCCGGCGCCTCGGGGCCAGTAGTCAGGTTCCCAAACGGATCGAAATCAACGGGTGCGGTCGCGATGGCCATGACGCCTCCTTGGGCAGCGCCCCAAGCGCATCGCAACAGCAATGCCAACCCGCTCCCCCCGAATTCTCGCGACTTTGCGCGTCTACCCGACCCCTGGACCAGTCTGAGTGGCGCGCGCGCCACACCGCACCCTGTGAAAGATCACTCGCCGCGCCGTCGACGGAACATTGCAAATCGCCCAGCGCCCCGGCCTCCGGCCATGCCCCCGGGTGCCGGTCAGGGACCGAAGCCCCCTCGCCCGTCTCAGGCGGCCTTCTTTGCCTTTTCCTTCTGCTTTTGCGCGCGGCGTTGCTCGCGATACTTCTTGATCTCCGATTTCGGTAGATCTTTGTGCTTCGCGCAAACCATCCCGAACACCGGCGCGGCGCGGTTGGAGCAGCCGGGCACCGGACAAAGTTGAATGGGGCCCTTGCGACGCTTGCGGCCGACGGAGGACACGAGCTTGCCGGCGCCGCGGAGCTGCAGACCGGCCGGGGCGCGACCGCCGAACGAAGCCAGCACGGCCTCGCGCGCACGGGCGACGGTGTCTTGTTCGATCAGAGACGACAATCTGTCGACGAATTGCTGAACGAGCTCCTGTACGTCGGTCCTTCTGGCCATCTTTTCCCCCTTCGTTGCGGGGCAGACTAGCCGCGATGGTTCGTCTATGCAAACGCAAAAGCTTGATTCGCGGACGTCGCATGTCAAAAGGGAATGGTGGGTCGTTTCCTCACTTTCATTGTGGTCGCCTTCACGCTGCTGGCGGGAATTCATTATTATCTGTGGCGGCGTCTGGTCCGCGATCCCGCGTGGCGGCCGCCCTGGCAATTGGTTGGCGGCGCGGTGGTCACCGCCCTCGCCGCGAGCATCGTCCTGTCCTTGATCTTGGGCCGTGGACAGGGCGACGTTCGCAAGGCGCTCGCCTGGCCCGGTTACGTTTGGCTGGGTGTGATGTTTCTGTTCCTGGTCACTTTCGCGGCGGTGGACCTGATTCGCAGCGCCGCGTTCCTCGCGCGGCGCGCCGTCGGAGGAGAGGCTCCGGGCAGCGAGCGCCGGCTGTTTCTGGCGCGGGTCGCGGCGGCGGGCGCGACATCGCTGGTCGCCGCCGCGTCCGCCATCGCGCTGCGCTCCGCGAACCGCCGTCCACCGGTACGTCCGATCACGATCCGATTGCCGCGGCTGCCGCCGGAGCAGCACGGGTTCTCGATCGTGCAGATCACCGACATGCATGTCGGCCCCTTGCTCGGACGCGAGTTCGTGCAAGACGTCGTTGATCGAACGAACGCGCTTGCGCCCGACCTGATCGCAATCACGGGCGATCTCGTTGATGGTGGCGTCGCCGATCTGGGACACCTGATCGCCCCGTTGGCGGAATTGCGCGCGAGCCACGGTGTGTTCTTCGTGACCGGCAATCACGAGTATTTCTCGGGTGCCGACCAGTGGGTGAACGAGCTGACCCGAATCGGCATCCGGGTGTTGCAAAACGAGCGCGTGTCGATCGGCAACGGGAGCGCCAGCTTCGATCTAGCCGGGGTCGACGATCCCAGCGCCGTTCATTACGGGGGTCTGGCGCCGCGCGAAGCGGTCCGGCGCGCGCTGGACGGGCGGGATCCCGACCGCGAGCTGGTGCTGCTGGCCCACCAGCCCCGTTCAGCGCTGGACGCCGAATCGTTTGGCGTCGGGTTGCAGCTGTCCGGGCACACGCACGGCGGACAGATCTGGCCGTTCGGCCTGCTGATCATGTTGCAGCAGCCCTTCACGGCCGGTCTCTACCGTCACCAGGGGTCACAGGTCTATGTCAGTCGAGGGACGGGCTTCTGGGGCCCACCCATGCGATTGGGCTCCCCGTCCGAGATCACGCACATCCGGTTAGAGGCCGAGCGCCGCGCCTGACATCAAATTAATGTCCTCGACCGAGACGATCACCCGGTGGTCGTGCCCGCCCCGCGTGAACGCGACCGCGACCCGCGCGCCGATGGGCTGCCGCTCGATCAGGGTGACCAGCTCGGCGGGGGCGGGCGCGTCGAGACCGCCGACCGCCGTGATGACGTCGCCCGGCCGCAGCCCGGCCCGGGCCGCGGGTGTGTCGCGCCCGACCCGGGTGACGACCGCGCCCTCCGCCCCCCGCTCACGAAGAGCGACGCCGATGAAGGGGTGGCTCGCGTGACCTTCCATGACGATCGCCTGAGCGACTCGCCGAACCCGATTGATGGGCAACGCCCGACCATGACCGCCGCCCGCCCCGCCGCCGATGAGCGTGGTCAGCCCGACCACCTGCCCCTCCAGATCGACCAGCGCGCCGCCGGCATCGCCGACCCTCACCTGGGCGTCGGTCAGCAGGAGGTCGCCGGGAGACCGGGCGCTGATGATGCCCGCCGCGAAGCTCTGCTCCGTTCCCGGCGCACGCCCCACCGACAGCACCCAGTCGCCCACGGTCGCGTCGTCCGAGTCGCCGAAGCGGGCCGCCGACAGGTCGTTCGGGGGCGCCATCAACCTGACGACGGCGACGTCGGTGGCCGGGTCCATCCCGACCATCTCTGCCGGCAGCCGGCGGCCGTCTGTGAGCGTGACCTGAACCGAAGCGCCGGTTCCAGCGCCGTCGAAGGAGCGCCCGGTGGTCAGAACGTTCCCCCGGGTGTCGAGGACCACGCCTGACGCCGTGATCTCCCGGCCGTTACCCGCGACGTCCAGCCGAACCACCGCCGGCGCGATGGCCCGGGCCACCGCGGCGAAGGACCGTTCCGCCGGCTCGGCCGCGGCGGTGGTCCCCAACAGGACCAAGCCCAGCGCACACATCCAGGACGTCCGCATGGCCGAGCCCCGTGATCCTCCAGGGAATCGGACAAAGCATCAGACGTGCCCCGAATGCGGTCGCGGATTCCGCGAGGCACGGGCCTCCGCCGCCCGCGATCCGTAACGCCGGACCGCGCGCGGCGGCTCGGGGCGTCACTTGACGGTGACGAACCGGGTGCCGTTGGCGCTGCGCACCCGCAGCAGGTGGCCGCCACCGCGAGCTGCCCCGTGCAGAGCCGCGATCGCGTCGTCCGAGGACTCCACCGGGTGGCGGTCGACCTCGACGATGACGTCGCCCGGGTGCAGCCCCGCCTGCTCGGCCGCGCTGCCGGCCAGGACGTCGGTGATGACCGCGCCCTTGGTGTTGCCGCCGATTCCCAGCGAGGCGGCGACGTCCGGGGTCAGCGTCTGCAGGGCCATGCCCAGCTTGCCCTGCCCCTGGCCGTTTTCGGCCCGCGCGTCCTCGTCCGGCAGCTCGCCCAGCGCGACCTGGGTCTCGGACGGCCGCCCGTCACGAACGTAGTGCAGCAGCACCCGCGCGCCGATCGGCTGCGACGAGACGTAGTCGACCACGTCGCCGGCACCCTGGATCTTCTGGTTGTTCACCTCGGTGATGACGTCCCCCGGCCGCATGCCGGCCTTGCCGGCGGGCCCGCCCGGGGTCGTCTCGGACACGAACGCGCCGTTCTGCGGGACCGCCTTGCCCAGCTTGGACTTCTGCTGGTCGTTGAGGTCCTTCACGTCTGTCAGCATGAGGCCGAGGTACGCGTAACGGACCCGCCCTTCCTTGACCAGGGCCTGGGCCACCCGGCGAACCTCGTTCACCGGGATGGCGAACCCGTAGGCGCCACCGGCGCCGACCTGGATGAGCGTGTTCACGCCCACCACCTCACCCTCGAGGTTCACGAGCGGACCGCCCGAGTTGCCGGGGTTGATCTTGGCGTCGGTCTGGATGTAGCCCCGCACGCGGCGGCCGGACATCTGGACGTGACGGCCCGGGCGTCCCTTGCCGCTCACGATGCCGGCGGTGACGGTCTGCTCCAGGCCCAGCGGGCTGCCCACCGCCACGACCCACTCGCCCACGTCCAGCTTGTCGGAGTCACCCAGGCGCGCGACCACCAGGTTCGACGGCGGGTGCTCCAGCCGGACCACCGCCACGTCGGTCTGGGCGTCCTTGCCGACCACGTGGGCGCCGTACTCCTTGCCGTCGTTCATCGTGACGGTGACCTTGCTGGCCCCCTGCACGACGTGCCGGTTGGTCACGATGTCGCCGCTGGTGTCGAGGATGAAGCCCGAGCCGACGCCGTGCTGAGGGCCGGGATCGGGCATGCCGCCGCCGGGCCCGAACTGGAAGAAGTGACGGAACATGGGCGGGACGTCGCCGCCGTTGTCGTCATCGCCGTCGTCGGGCGCCTGCTGCATCCGGCCGTGCCCGCCCATGCCGCGCGGGTTTGTGACCTCGACCTCGATGCGCACCACCGACGGCCCCAACGCCTTGGCGACGTTCGAGAAGGCGTGCGACAGAGCGCGGGCCTCGTTGGGCGCCTCGGTCTTGGGCGTCACGGCCGCGGGAGCCGCCTGCGCGCTCGAGAACACCGCAGACGAAAATGCCGAAGACGGTTTCCGGGTCGCCAAACCCACCGCGGTGGCGACCACGGCCACCGAGAAGATCACGCGCAGGGAGGTGCGGTTCATTGCGTTCCTTTGTATCGAGTTGGATGAGCTGTCAAGCGGCCGGGATGCCTGTCACTTTCTCGATCTGGATAACCTCGGGGTCTCGGTGAAAAATTCCGGGTGACATCATGCGCTGGTTTCGCGGGCTCAAACAGGCGCCGGTGACGGCTGCCTTCATCATCCTCAATGTCCTGGTCTACGGCCTCATGGCCGCGCTATCCGGGCACGTTCTCTCGTTCGACGTGCCCACGCTGCTGGTGGCCGGCGCGTCCGCGCCAGGTGCAGAGCCGGTGCTTTCGCACTGGCGCTGGCTCACGGCCGCGTTCATTCACGTCAACCTGCTCCACATCTTCATGAACATGTGGGTGCTGGGGCAGATCGGGGCCATCTCGGAGAAAGCGCTCGGCCGTGGGCTGTTCGCCGCCACCTACATCGTCACCGGCACCCTGGGCAACGTCCTCTCGGCCCTGATGGCCTCGGCGGGCCACCCCACCGTGTCGGCCGGCGCCTCCGGAGCCATCATGGGGCTCATCGGCATGGCGGCCACGTTCGCCTGGCGGTCGGGCCAGCGGGGGGCCGCGAAGGCCCTGGCGTTCAACGTCCTGTTCGTGCTGGGCGTGGGCCTCTCGCTGTCGGCCCGGGGCGTTCACCTGGTCGACAACGCCGCCCACATCGGCGGTCTGCTGGCCGGCGCGGTCGTCGGGTTGGTCCGGGTCTCGGTCCCGCGGCCGATGCCGCCGGCCGTCGACCGGGCCCTGATCGGCGCGTCGTTCGCGCTGGCTGCGCTCGCGTTCGTCATCGTGCAACTGACGGGTGGGTGATCGGCGGATTAGATTCACGGCATGCCGATCGCAACCGTGAACCCGACCACGGGCGAGCGCGTTCGCTCGTTCGACGAAGAGACCCCCGACGTCGTCGAGCGGAAGCTGGCCGCCGCCGGGGCCGCCTGGAAACGGTGGCGGAACGAGCCCGCCAGCAGGCGCGCCGCGGTGGTCGCGCGGGCCGGAGAGCTCTTGCAGTCGGAGAAGCGCGGGTTCGGGCAGCTCATGACGCTGGAGATGGGCAAGCTCATCGGCGCGGCCCAGGACGAGGCAGCCAAGTGCGCCACGGCCTGCCAGTACTACGCGGAGCGCGCCGAGGCGTTCCTGAAGCCCGAGGTGGTCTCCAGCTCGGGCAGCGGGCGGGACGAGATCCAGTTCCACCCGCTGGGGCCGGTGCTGGCGGTGATGCCCTGGAACTTCCCGTTCTGGCAGGTCATCCGGTTCGCCGCGCCGGCGCTGGTGGCGGGCAACGTCGGGCTGCTCAAGCACGCCTCGAACGTCCCGCAATGCGCGCTGGCGCTGGAGGACCTGTTCCGGCGGGCCGGCGCGCCGGAGGGCGTGTTCCAGACGCTGCTGGTCGGGTCCGCGCCGATCGAGACGCTGATCGCCGACGACCGCGTCGCGGCCGTCACCGTCACCGGCAGCGAGGCCGCCGGGCGGGCCATCGCCGCCGCGGCCGGGAAGAACCTGAAGAAAAGCGTGCTGGAGCTGGGCGGAAGCGACCCGTTCCTGGTGCTGGCCAGCGCCGATCTCGATCGCGCGGTCGCCACCGCCGTGAAGGCCCGCATCGTGAACAACACCGGACAGTCGTGCATCGCGGCCAAGCGGTTCATCGTCGCCGACGCGGTCTACGATCGTTTCACGGAGGCGTTCACGCGGGCCATGGCGGCGCTGGTGGTGGGGGACCCGGCCGACCCGCGAACGCAAGTCGGTCCGCTGGCCACGGCCTCGATCCGCGACGGCGTGGCCGACCAGGTCGAGCGTTCGGTTCGCGCCGGCGCGCGCCTGGCCACCGGCGGGCACGTGATCGACCGCCCCGGATTCTTCTACGAACCGACGGTGCTGGCCGAGGTCCCGCCCGACGCGCCGGCCGCGCGCGAGGAGGTGTTCGGCCCCGCCGCGGCGGTGCTGCGGGTGCGCGACACCGGCGCCGCGATCGCGCTGGCCAACGACAGCGACTTCGGCCTGGGCGCCGCGGCGTTCACGCGCGACCGGGCCGAGGCCGAGCGCCTGGGGCGCGAGCTGGAGGCCGGCAGCGTCTTCATCAACGGCATGGTGGCGTCCGATCCGCGCTTCCCGTTCGGCGGCGTGAAGCGCTCGGGGTACGGCCGCGAGCTGTCGCTCCACGGCATGCGCGAGTTTCAGAACGTGAAGACGGTGAGGATCGCCGAGCTCCCCTGACGCTCGTTCACAACGGTGATTGATCCTCCAGGCGATCGAGCCGGCGCAACGCGGGCACACGCCAGGCCGTCCCGGCGGTGACCAGGATGGTGACGACGCCGCCGAACACCACCGACGGAACGGTCCCCAGCAACTTGGCCGCCACGCCCGACTCGAACGCCCCGATCTCGTTCGACGAGCCGACGAAGATCTGGTTCACAGCCGAGATCCGCCCGAGCATGTTCGACGGCACCAGCACCTGGCTGAGCGTGCTGCGGAAGAAGACGCTCAACATGTCGGCCGCGCCGCCCGCCGCCAGGATCGCCATCGACACCCAGAACCAGCGCGACAGCGCGAAGGCGATCATGAAGAGGCCGAAGACGGCGACCGCCCACAGGAACAGGCGCCCGGCCCGGCGCGGCGGGGGCCGGAGCGCCAGCATCCCGGACATCAGCACCGCGCCCACGGCGGGCGCGGCGCGCAGCGCGCCCAGCCCCTGCGGCCCGACGTGCAGGATCTCCTCGGCGAAGATGGGCAGGATGGCGACCGCGCCCCCGAACAGCACCGCCAGCAGATCCAGCGTGATCGCGCCCAGGAAGATCGGCTTCGTCAGCAGGAACGTCAGGCCGGCGCGAACGCTGGCCACCAGCGACTCGCCGCGCGCCGCCGGCGGGCGCGGCGCGCCCCGGATCCGGGCGATCGCGACGAACGCCACCGCCATCAGGAAGGCGGCGATCGCGTAGGAGGCTGTCGGACCGACCCAGGCGTACAGCAGGCCCCCCAGCGCGGGCCCGCTGACGGCGGCGACCTGCCAGACACCGGTCCGCCAGGCCACCGCGCTGGGGAACAGCGGGCGGGGCACCAGATCGGCCCCCAGCGCGTTGCGGGCCGGCAGCAGGAAGCTGCGGGCGGCGCCACACACGACGATGACCGCGTAGATCGTCCACCGGATCCAGGCTCCAGGGTGACCGCTTCGCAGAAACAGGCGGCTGCCCACGGCCAGGGCCACCGCCGAGAGGAACAGGATCGCCAGCGCGGTCAGCGCCACCCGCCGGCGATCGCGCACGTCCGCCACGTGGCCCGCGTAGAGCGCGAAACCGATGAACGGGGCCGCCTCGGCCAGCCCCACCATCCCCAAGGCTAGCGGGTCGTGCGTGACGGCGTACATTTGCCAAGCTACGACCACTCCCTGGACTTGCGCCCCCATCGCCATCGCCAGGATGCTGCCGACGAACCAGCGGAAAGAAGCGATGCGAAGGGGTGCGTACGGATCGTGGACGGGGGATTCCACAGCCTGAGACATCTATCCCAAACATACGGTACAAAGACACTCCACCCCGCTGAGGACCCGTGACGCTCGGAAAAAACTTTCGCCTCCCGACGGACGTACGACCCAAGAGCTACGACGCCGACCTGCGCCTCGATCTGCCCGCGGGCCGGTTCGAGGGGAAGCTTTCGATCGATCTGTCGCTGGGAGCTCCCCGCGGCGAGATCAGCCTGCACGGCGTGGCCCTGGACATCCTGTCGGCTGAAGTCGAGCTGCCGGGCGGGCGCCGCGTGGCGGGCCGCGCGACGCCGGACGCCACCAGCGAGACCATCACCTTCGCCTTCGGCGAGGCCCTGCCAGCCGGCGGCGCCAAGCTGCTGCTCGCCTACCGGGGCGTGTTCAGCCCCGGCCTGCGCGGCCTGTATCGGGCCGGGCCGCTGGCGGTCACGCAGTTCGAGGCGGCGGACGCGCGGCGGCTGTTCCCCTGCTTCGACGAGCCGGCGTTCAAGGCGACCTGGCAGCTGTCGGTCTGGGGCGTCCCCGACGGGCACGTCGTCATCGCCAACAGCCCGGTCGCGCGCGAGGAGAACGACGGGCGCGGCGCCCGGCGGGTCAGCTTCGGCCCGACGCCGCCGCTCTCCTCGTATCTGATCGCCCTGGTCGTGGGACCGCTGGTCCCCAGCCCGGTCCTGCGCGTGCGCGGAATTCCGACCTGCACCTGGACCACCGCCGAGAAGCGGCACCTGTCGGCGTTCGCGCAGGAGACCGCGTCGGCGGTGCTGCCGCGGCTGGAAGACTACTTCGGCCTCCCCTACCCGTTCGGCAAGCTGGATCAGATCGGCGTCCCCGACTTCGAGGCCGGGGCGATGGAGAACGCCGGCGCGGTCACGTTCCGCGAGGTGGCGCTGCTGGCCGATCCGGCCACCGCGCCGCTGGCGGTGCAAAAGCGAATCGCCGAGGTGATCACCCACGAGCTGGCGCACCAGTGGTTCGGCAACCTGGTCACCATGGCCTGGTGGGACGACCTGTGGCTGAACGAGGCGTTCGCCACCTGGATGGCCTACAAGATCGTCGACGACTGGCGGCCGTCCTGGCGGATCTGGATGGACTTCGAGGCCGGCAAGGGGGCAGCGCTGGCGCTGGACGCGCTGGTCTCCGCCCACCCGATTCGCGCCGAGATCCAGAACGCCGAGGAGGCCGGCGAGTCGTTCGACGCCATCACCTACGAGAAGGGCGGCGCGGTGCTGCGCATGCTCGAGGGGTTCCTGGGCGAGGATCGCTTCCGCGACGGCATCCGCCTCTACATGCGCCGCCACCGCGAGGCCAACGCGACCGCCGACGACCTCTGGGGGGCGCTGGGCGAGGCGTCCGGGGAACCGATCCTGGCCATGGCGAACGGCTGGATCCGGCAGACCGGGTATCCGCTGGTCCACCTGTCACTGCACGACGCGGGCGGGACGAGCATGGTCGACCTCGACCAGTGGCGTTTCTTTGCCGAGCTGGGCGCGATGGCGCGCGAGAAGTCGACGACCCGCTGGCTGGTGCCAGTCGTGCTCCGGTTCCGCGATGCCGCCGGGATCAAAGAGCAGCGGGTGCTGCTGAGCGACGCGTCGGCGCGTTTTCAATTGGCATCCGAGGGCGAGGTCGCCTGGTGCATCGGCAACGCGGAGGCGCGCGGCTTCTACCGCACCGCCTACGACGCCGAGACGCTGGCGCGACTGCTGCCGGCCGTGGGAGAGCTGCGCCCTGCCGAACGGGTGGCCCTGCTCTCGGACTCGTGGGCCCTGGTCCGGGCGGGCGAGGCGCCCATCAGCAGCTACCTGGATTTGCTGGCCAGCCTGCGGCACGAAGCCGATCACGTCGTCCTCGACGAGATGGTCGGGCGCCTGTCGCTGATCGAGCACCGCTTCCTGGCCGACGCCGACCGCGATCGATTCGCGGCCTTCGTGGCCGACCTGTTCGGCGCCCAGGCGGCCGGACTGGGGTGGGGCAGCGGCGGCGCGGGCGAGGACGACGAGACCCGCCTCCGCCGCGCCGTCCTGCTGCGGGCGCTGGTGCTGCTGGCCCGCGACCCGGCCCAGATCGCCCAGGCGGAAGCACGGCTCCCCGGGGCAAACGCCCCCGACCTGGATCCCAACCTGCTGGACACCGTGGTGACCGCGGCGGCCCGGCAGGCCGACGAGGCGCGCTTCGAGGACCTGCGCACCCGCGCGCGGACCGACGCCGATCCCGCCGCCAAGCGGCGCTACCTGCACGCGCTGGCCCGGGTCGAGTCACCCGGGCTGGCGGCGCGGGCCGTCGAGCTGGCGCTGTCCGACGACGTGCCGATGCAGGACTTCTCGTCCTACGTCGGCGTGCTGCTGGGCAACCGGGCCACCCGCGAGGCGGCCTTCCGGCTGGTGCGCGATCGCTGGGCCGAGACCCGCGCCAAGGCCGACTCCCCCATGATCCTGCGCCGGCTGGTCGAGGCGCTGGGCGCGCTGCCCGAGCGACGCCACGCCGAGGAGGTGAAGGCCTTCCTGGCTTCGCACCCGATCGACGGGGCCAAGCAGGCCATCGCGCAGACGCTGGAACGGATGCAGATGGATACCGACCTGCGCGATCGGCTGCTGGGCCCGGTGGGAGACTGGCTGAAGGCGAACGCGCCCGAGCCGCGCGACCCCCAGTCCGGAATCGGACGCTCGGGCGGGATGCTGATCTCGGCGCTGGTCGCCGCGGCCGTGTTCGGCATCGGCATCGAGCTGCTCCCCCACTCGTCGGCGCGCCGGCCTGCTCCGCCGCCGGCGGTGGTGGCGGCGCGCCCCGAAGCGGGACCGCCCCCGCGACCCGACGCTGCTCCCCCGCGCGACGCGGCGGCCGACGCGACCGACGCGAGCGAGCACGACGCGGCACCGGCAGCCGAAGCCGCGACCCCCGAGACCGCGCGGGCCGACGCCGCCGCCGAACCGCCCTCCCCCTCACCGCGCGCAGAGCCCGGCCCGGGAGCCACCGCCGTCGACAAGTCGAGCAGCGCCGAGCGCCCTTCGGACAAGGACATCGCCTACGCGGCCTGGCGCAACAACAAACCAGACGTGCGCACGGACGGCGACCGCGCCTCGGTGATCATCCCGCTCAAGGGGTCGGCCAACGGCGCGACCTATCACATCACGCAGAAGCCGCACGCCGTGATCATGAAGCTGCCCAAGGCGGCGGCGCTCATCACGATGCGCCTCTACAAGATCGGGCGTTACGGCTTCCGGCAGGTCTGGGTCTACCAGAACGAGGCCAACGCCAAGGCCGAGGACGGAACCGTCCTGAAGGTGATCACCATCGACCAGGGTCCGCCCGAGGTCGAGGTCCACGACGACTTCGTCCGCGTCACCATCCACCGCCCCGAGAAATGAGGACGGTCAGGATCAGCTGACGTCTTCCAGGACCCGCTCGAGGATCTCGCGGGCATCCTCGATGTCCGCGCCCAGGAACATCTCGACCCGCGACAGCGCCTCCTCGGCGCGCCGCTGGGTGGTCTCATCGGGCGCGGTCGGATCCATCAGGCTCTCGCCCGCGAAAGCCTTGGCCATCTGCAGCACGAGCTTTCGCCGCTGCATCGCCATCTCGTTGTCGCCGCTCCAGACGGACACGGGTTCCCCCGTAAGCCAATATAGGAACGGCCCCTCACCCGGGAAGCGTCAGATCGAGCCGTGGCCGCGGAGCCAGCTCTCGACCTCGACGAGCTTGGGCTTGACCACCGCCTTGGCGTAGCTGTCGCGGGCCCCCTCGGCCAGCATGCGAGCCCGACCGCGGTCGCGCCCCGCTTCCCAGAGGGCCCGGGCCAGCGCGAAGCGCGTCTCGGCCCGCCGCGCGGGGTCATTCTCGTGGTCCTCGCGGATCTTCAAGGCCCGCTCGAGCGGGACGATGGCGCTGGTCGGGTCGCCGTCGGCGATGTAGCTGATGCCGATCCCGGTCAGGGCATAGGCCAGGTTCCGGTTGTCCAGCCCCAGCTCCCGCTCCCAGACGATGCGGGCGCGCTCGAACGAGGCGCGCGCGTCCCGGTAGCGGCCGAGCGCGTTCAGGATCTCGCCGCGGTTCGAGAGCTGCGTGGCCAGGTCGGGGTGGCCCGCGCCCAGGCCTTTCTCGAGGATCTCGATCGACCGATCGACGTGCTCCAGGGCCTCCTGGTCGCGCCCGAGCGCCTCCAGCACGACCGCGACGTTCCCCTCGGAGACGCCCACGTCGGGCCGGTCGCGACCGAGCGCCTTCTCCTTCAACGCCAGCGCCGCCTGCTGCGAGCGCAGCGCCGCCTCGCCCTCGCCCTGCATCTCGTACATCCCACCCAGGTTGTTGAGCAGCCAGGCGTGCAACAGCTCGTGGCCGCCCAGACGCTGCAGCACCGCCTCGGCGTTGCGGGCCCACCGGTGGGCCTCGTCGAATCGCCCCTGCAGGTAGCCGACGACCCAGACCAGGTTGGTGGCGTCCTCGGCCCGGACTTCGTCGTGGCGGGAGGCGTCCGCGGCCAGGTACGAATCGGTCAGCGCCAGCTCGGCCGCGCGAGCGTCGTTCGACTTGAGGTAGAGCGTCCCCATCAGGGCCAGCGTCTCCGCGATGAGGGGCTGGTACCCGACCTTCTTGGCCGCGTCGACCAGCGCCGGCCCGTCCTTCAGCGCGTCGTGGTACCGGCCGGCGTCGAAGAGAGCCTTCAGCTGAGCCAGCCGCCGGTCGAGGCCCGCCACCACCGCCCGCGTCGTGGGGTCGTCCGGCGGGCGGACGACCGAGCGCAGGAGCGGGATGTCCTCGCAGCGGTCCAGCGTGGCCAGGTTGTTCGCCGCGCTGACCGCGTTCTCGACGACGTCGCCGTTGGCGTCGGTGAACACGTCGGTGAGCGCGCGCAGCCGTCCCAGCCGCTCTTGCAGGCAGGTCATCCGGAGATCGAGCACCTCCGCAGACTGCTCACCCCGCACCTGCGTCGCCTCGCACGCCTCGCGGTACTGCCGCGCCCAGCTCTGGGCGTAGCCGGTCAAGATCCGGCTGACGGTCGTGTAGACGTCGCTCGCGTAGCTCTTGCCCGTGCGCAGGAACGCCGTCCGGACCGCCGCCGCCCGCGCCGGCGACGCCTCGGTGTCGGACGGCAGGTCCCAGATGCCGGCCAGGTGCGAGGGCCCGGCGCTGCAGATCGACCGGTGGTTGGCCAGGCTCTGGTGCAGGCCGAACACCAGGCCCACCGCCATCACGACACCGGCGGCCCCGACGGCGGCGCGGCGGCGGGCCGTGCGCGGGTTCTTCCCCAGCTCCTCGATCAGCTCCTGCATCGAGGGGTACCGGTCCTGCGCCTGCGGCCGCAGCCCGCGCAGCAACACCTTGCGCACCCAGAGCGGCACCTTCGAGCTCGGGGGGGCCTCGCGGACCTGCCCCTGCACCACCGCGGTGGTCAGGGCGAACATCGTGTTGCCGCCGAACGGCCGCTCGCCGTAGAGCGCCTCGTAGAGCGCGATGCAGAAGCTGAACTGATCGGTCCGCGCGTCGGTGGGCGTCCCCAGGAACTGCTCGGGCGCCATGTAGGCCGGCGTTCCCATCATCGCGCCGGTTCGCGTGAGCTGCACCTCGAACATGACCGAGTGGGCCGACTGCACGTCCGAGCCCAACGGCGGCGTGACCGCGCCCGAGGGAGGGCCGTTGAGCTGGATGGTCTGCATCTGGTCGTCCACGCCGTCCAGCGCCTCGTCCGAGAACACGACGGGCGAGCGCCCCGACGTCGTCGAGGCCGGCACGTCGGGCTTCTCCCCCATCTGGCGGGCCAGGCCGAAGTCCATGACCCGCACCTCGCCGTCGCGCCCGACCATGACGTTGTCCGGCTTGAAGTCGCGGTGGACCAGCCCCTTCTCGTGCGCCGCGCAGAGGCCGCGGCCGGCCGCCCGGAACACCCGCAGCACCTCCTGCCACGAGCGAGGCTGCGCCTGCAGCCAGAACGTGACGGTGTTCCCCTCGACGAACTCCATCGCGATGAACACCTGGTCCCGGAACGTGCCGACGTCGTAGACCACGACAACGTTGGAGTGCGACAGGCGGGCGATGGCTTGCGCCTCCCGCAACGTCCGTTGCCGCCCTTCCGTCAACGAGACCCCGTTGCCGGGCTTCACGCGCAGCAACTTGACCGCCACCTTCCGATCCAGCTCGGGATCGTAGGCCGCGTAGACCTCGCCCATGCCGCCGCGGCCCACCAGGCCCAGCACGACGTAGCGGCCGATGGCGGCGCCCCGCGCGAGCGTCGCCTGTCCCGGCTCGGAGGGCGTTGAATTCGGCGGCGGGACGTCGGACATCGTGTTGCCGGTGGCCCTCCTACATCGACTGTTGCCGGTGCGGATTTTAGGGCCAAAGGCCCCCGTTCGATGTTACTCAAGAGTGGGTCTGTTCGTGACGCCGCTCCACCTCGACCTCCCGCTCACGATCTCCCCGGCCATCGTCTCACCCACCCGCCGCCTGCTGGAGTCCAAGCTGGCGCCCGTGCTGGAGGACGACGACGCGTTGTTTCGCGTCGCCATGGCGGCTCACGAGCTGCTGGAAAACGCCGCCAAGTATGCCTCGGACGGCAAGGCCCGGCTGGAGGTCGAAGTGTCGCCGCGCGCCGACGACGCGCTGGTCCGGGTGGTCGTGACCAACAACGCGACGCGCGAGAACATCGACAACCTGGGCGCCTGCTTCGCCGAGATGAAGGCCGAGAGCGACGCGATGGCCCACTACTTCGCCCTCATGCGGCGCAACGCCAAGAACGGGTCGATCTCGCGCCTGGGGTTGGCGCGGGTGCGGGCCGAGGGGGAGATGGAGATCGCCGTCGACATCGAGGGCGACACCGTGAAGGTCGTTGCCTCGGCGATCGTCCCGCATTCATGACGATTGAAACGACGTTTACCTACATTGGCGCACCTGGTGCCAGACATCGGCGAAGGTCGTCATCCGTCGGGTGATTGGGGTGGAACGGCTGAAATGCCGCTTGTCAAATAACGGCCCACGCAGATAATAGAGGCTCGTCTCCCACCCCCGACGTGGAGGTCGTATCGATGCGGTCCAACTTGGTCGTCTGCGCCGCGCTCGCGGGCACCTGTCTCTTCGGCGCCTGGTCGCCTGTCGCTCACGCGACCGACCCCAAGGCCAAGGCCGCCAAGGGCAAGGCCAAGACCGGCGACGGTCTCACCGACGACAAAGTCATCAGCAAGCAGATGCAGTGGGAAGACTCCGTGATGGGCCCCGATTCGACCAGGGCCGAGCTGGACAAGATCGCCCGCGCGCAGGCCATCAACAAGGCCGCCGCCGAGAAGGCCGCTCGCGACAAGGAGAAGGCCGACGCCCAGGCCGCGAAGGAGGCCGCCGCCCCCAAGCCGCAGACGTCCAAGCGCGGCGGTGACGTCGCCATTCCGAGCGTCCCCGACGATCCGCCGGCCAGGAAGGTGGAGACCGCCGAGGCGCCGAAGCCCCCGGTCAAGCACGGCGACGACAAGTTCATCGACGGCTTGCTGAAGGACAACGGCGGCTCGAAGAGGCGGCAGTCGGTCGACGACAAGGCGCTCAACGACCTGCTCGCCGTCGAGAAGCCGGGCGCCAAGCCGAAGCGGAAGGACGACGTCGACAGCCTGCTGCAGTCGGCCGACAAGGCGCCCCCGATGCCGGAGACGCACGCCAAGAAAGAGCTGCAGGAGTGGGAGAAGCCCGAGATCGAGTCGACGCCGCAGGCGACGCCGGTCGTGCTCCGCCAGCAGCCGAAGCACAACGACGGCGTCATCCGCGTCGTTCAGGGCGCGGCCACGCCGGGCCGGACGGTCCAGGCGTCCTCGCCGGCTCCCTCGCGGGCTTCGACGGGCGGTGGCCGCCCGGCCGGCCGCCAGGCCACCGCCTCGGACGGCAACTGGAGCGACCCGTTCACGCCCGGTCCCAAGAAGACGGTGGCGGCGCGCGACACGCGGCACAGCTCTGACTTCGACAATGACGTGGCTCCGGCCCGCCGCCAGCCGGCTGCCCCCGCGCGCGGTTCGGCCGCCGACTTCGACGACCCCGTCTCGAGAACGTCCCCGAAGCCCGCCCCCGCTCCGCACCGCGCCGCGCCGGCGGCCAAGCCTGCGAAGAAGAAGTGGAACGACCCCTTCACCCAGGACACGCCCGTCAAGTCCCCGGCGCGCGCCGTTTCGGCCCGGACGCCGAAGGCGGCCGTCGCCTCGAACTGGGACGCCGCTCGCCCCCGCAGCTCCGGCTCGCACGCCGGCGGCGGGTGGGGCGCGATCAAGAAGCACTGACAGGGGCGCGGAGCTCAGCGGCGGGCTTTTGACGCCCGCCGTTTTGAGATAAAGTCTCGGCATCTCTGATGCCGAGGCCTCAGCGCTGGTCGGGGTGGATCGCGTTGACGGAGCTGGGCTCTGCCCAGCGGAGTCGTCGCGGAAGGTTCAACGAACCCTTCCAGGGTTCCTTGCTGATCGTTGCCGGCATCGCCGGTTTCTTGCTGAGCGCGCTGCCGGTGCGGCCGGCGAGCGCCGCGCCGGCCGACGACGCCAAGGCCCACTACCAGAAGGCCCAGGCGCACTTCGCGATCGGTGAATACCGCGAAGCGGCGGCCGAGTACGAGGAGGCCTACAAGATCAAGCAGGACCCTGCCCTGCTGTATAACGCCGCGCAGTCCTTCCGCCTGGCGGGCGACAACCAGAAGGCCTTGCTGCTCTACAACAATGTCGTCAGGTTTTACCCCGGGACTTCGTTCGCCGCCGAGTCGAAGGACCACATCGCGAAGCTGAACGTGGCGCCCGCGACCACGCCGGCGCCGGCGACCACGCCGCCGCCCACGACCGCGCCACCGCCCCCCGTCGCCCCGATTGCGCCGGCGGCGACCGCCCCGCCAGCGCCGCCACCGCCGGCCGCCGTGACACCCGTCCCCGCGGCCCCGGCGCCGGCCCCTGCCCCGCTGGTCTCCGGGCCCCCGGTGACCCCGGAGACGGCGCCCGAGGGCACGCACCCGTTCTACACGCGCTGGTGGTTCTGGGCGGCCGCCGGCGCCGTCGTGGCGGCCGGCGTGATCACCGCCGTGGCGCTGTCGTCGGGCGGCACCACCAGCAGCTGGAACAACGTGGAGCCAGTCATGGGGATAGCGTCCATCCGATGAGGATTCGCACGATGAAGCCCGGCGCCCTCGTTTGCTGCGGCGTGGCCGCCGCGGCTCTGGCCGCCCCCGTCGCCGGCTGCAAGGGCAACTCGATCTCGGCCCCCCCCACGGGTTTCGGCGTCAACATCACCGTCGAGGCGCAGGCGTTGAGCTCGGACCAGCGCAACAAAGTCAGCGTCGGGTATCTGGAGGTGAGCGGCGCGGTCAGCGAGGCGCAGTCGCTCAGCATCGCCTCGGCGATCGCCGGGGGAGAGCTCCGGTTCCAGTACATCCCCAAGACCCCCAAGGCGGGCGATCAGCTCAGCTTCCACTTCGAGGCCCGGGACAGCAGCGGCGACGTCTACGGGTCGGGCGACGGCGGCCCCGTCACGCTCGCCAGCGGCGCGGTGTCGGTCACCATCACGCTGGCGCCTCAGGCCGGAGCCAGCAAGGGCATCGGCTCCCAGTGCACGGCAGACACCGAGTGCGGTAGCGGCCACTGCACCGACAACGTCTGCTGCAACGAGGCCTGCCACGACGTCTGCGCGGCGTGCAACCTGACCAACACCAACGGCATCTGCACGGCCTACGCGGCCGGTACGGATCCCGACAAGGAGTGTGGAGCCCTGGTCCCGACCGGGTCGGCCGGCGCCGGGGGCAAGGGCGGCGCCGGGGGCAAGGGCGGCGCGGCCGGCTCGCCGGACGGCGGCACGCATCCGGACGGTGGCGGCGCCGACGCCGCCGAGACGCTGAACCCGCCCGACGGCGGCATCGTCGAGATGCCCGGCAAGTGCGGCGGCGCCTGCGACGGCATGCGCCACTGCGCCTTCGCCGGGCCGGGGACCGTCTGCGGGAGCCCGTTCTGCAACAACCACCGCGACCTGGCCAGCCTGACCTGCGACGGCCAGGGGATGTGCGGCGTCGCGCTGGAGACCTGCGGCGGCGGCTTCGCCTGCGACCTGATCGCGTCGCCCGCCATGTGCCGCACCACCTGCTCGGTCGACGGCGAGTGCCAGCCCGGCTACTACTGCGCCAGCGGCACCTGCATGCTGCAGAAGGTCCCCGGAAAGGCCTGCGCCAAGGACGGCGAGTGCGGCAGCGGCCACTGCGCGAACAGCGTCTGCTGCAAGACGGCCTGCGATTCTCCCAACAGCTGCGACAGCTCCGGCGTCTGCCAGTGCGCCAACCTGACCTGCAACTCGGGCGTCTCCTGCACCGTCTTCTACCCGGACGTCGACGTCGACGGCTTCGGCGACAAGAACGGCACGCCCAAGGTGGGTTGCGCCGACACGCCCCCCGCCGGGTACGTGGCCGACAACACCGACTGCGACGACCACGACGCCTTCGTGTTCCCGGGCCAGACCAGCTACTTCTCTACGCCGAGCAAAGGCGTCGGGACGTTCGATTACAACTGCGACGGCATGATGGAGAAGGGGATCCCCGAGTACCCCAACGCGAGCTGCACGTTCTGCCCGTCGGCCTGCAGCGGCAACGGCTGCACCGATCCGACGTCGTCGATGTGCGGGTCCGCGAACACCCAGGGATCGCTGGCCTGCGCCCGCGAGGGCGGCATCTGCCCGATCATCCTGAACCCGGTCGTGTCGGCGGTGGAGATCGCGGCGTCGATCAGCCCGCCCATCATCATCCAGCTGAACGCCTGCTGCGGTTGCAACGACCACGCGGGCTTCACCGCCACCGTCGGCTGCGGCGTCTCCTCGAACAAGTACACCACTTGCGGAACCTGCAACGCCGCGATGGGCTCGGTCGGCTCGGGCACGGCCACGACCACCACGACGATGATCCAGACGTGTCACTGAGAGAGCGTGAGGGGTTGTCCCGCCTCACGGGCTCCCCCCGCACGCCGGCGCCGGCGCGGCAAAGCCGAGCCTCCCGGTGCTTGGACCCGTTCGCGTTGCTCGCTCTGACGCCTCGATCCCCGGAGGGCAGAGGTAGCCTCAGCGCAGCTCGAGGATGTAGGCGGTCGAGCCGGGGACGGTGAGCTCGGCGGCGGGAGCGAGCGGCTCGGAGGGTGCGCCCACCAGCTGCGTCGCGAGGGCGAGCTGCCAGCGGCCCCCCTCGGGCAGCCGCGTCCGGACCGCGCTGTCGCCGAAGTTGGCGATCGTGAACGTGGCCGCGCCGCTCGGATCGTCCCGGCGGATGGTCACCAGGCGCGTGGCGTCGTCGGCCTCGGCGCGGGTCAGGTCCTTGCGCCCGTTTCGCAGCGGCGCCAGGCGGCCCCGCAGGGCGATCAGCGCCCGGTAGAACGACAGCATGTCGGCGTGGGCAGCCTCGTCCAGCTGCCCCCAGCGCAGCTTGGCGCGCGCGAACGTCTGCGGGTCCTGCGGGTCGGCCCAGCTCGCGACGTCGGCCCCCTCGGCCTGCAGGTGCAGGTACTCCTGGTGCCGCCCCTCGCGCACCGCCTCGGCCAGCTTCGGATCGGTGTGGCTGGTGAAGTAGTCCCAGGGCTCGTCGGCCGCGAACTCTTCCCCCTGGAACAGCATGGGCAACCCGGGCGTCGAGAACAGCACCATCGCCGCCAGCTTCTGGCGCTCGGGGCCGACCAGCTGGGCCAGCCGCTTGCCCTGGCAGGCGTTCGCGATCTGGTCGTGGTTTTGGTTGAAGATCACGAAGCGGCTCCCCGGATCGGCCGCCGACGGCGCGCCGTGCTGGCGCTTGCGGTACTCGGAGTAACCGCCGTCGTAGACGAACCCGTTGGTGACCGCCTTGGCGACCTGCGCCGCGGCGCCGAAATCGGCGAAGTAGCCGCGCCGGTTGCCCGTGACCAGCGTGTGGACCGCGTGGTGGAAGTCGTCGCTCCACTGCGCGTCCATCCCGTGGCCGCCGGCCGCCACCGGCCGGATCACCCGGGGGTCGTTGAGGTCGCTCTCCGCGACCAGCCAGGCCCGCCGACCCAGCCGCTCGGCCTGGGACTGGAAGGCCTCGGCCAGCTCCTGCAGGACGTGGCGCGCGCCGAAGTCGTAGATGCCGTGGATGGCGTCCAGGCGCAGCCCGTCGACGTGGTACTCGGTCAGCCAGTGGAGCGCGTTGTCGATGAAGAAGCGCCTCACCTGGCCGCTCTCCCGGTCGTCGAAGTTCAGCGCCGAACCCCAGGGGGTCCGATAGCGGTTGGTGAAGTAGGGACCGAAGTCGGCCAGATAGTTCCCCTCGGGTCCCAGGTGGTTGTAGACGACGTCCAGGAACAGCGCGAGCCCGCGCGCGTGGCAGGCGTCGACCAGGTGCCGCAGCCCCTCCGGCCCGCCATAGGCCTCGTGCGGGGCGTACAGCGACGCGCCGTCGTAGCCCCAGTTGCGCGCGCCCGGGAAGCTGTTGACCGGCATGAGCTCGACGGCGGTGACCCCCAGGTCCCGCAGGTAGGAGAGCCGCTCCTCGAGCGCCGCGAACGTCCCCGCCTGCGTGAACGTCCCTACGTGCAGCTCGTAGAACAGCAGGTCCTCGAGCGGCAGCCCCTTCCAGCGCCCGTCGGTCCACTGGAACGCCGCCGGGTCGACGATCCGCGACGGCCCGTGCACGCCGGCAGGCTGCCGGCGCGAGACCGGATCGGGACGCGGCCCCACCTGGGGCAGGACGTAGACGTAATCGCTCCCCACCGGCGCCTGCCCCACATCGGTCCGGGCGGTGAACTGGTTTCGCTCGCCCCGCTGCATCGGGAGCTCGGCGCGGGTCGTCCCGTCGCTGTCCAGCAACCGGACGGCCAGGCGCTCTGCCCGGGGCGCCCAGACCGAAAACGTCACCGTCCCGTCCGGCGCCACGGACGCCCCGCGCTCGAGTCGCCAAGTCATGCCCACCAACATAGGGCCGGGCGACCGAAATGGACGGGGAAAGGAGGCTCGGCGAAGCTAGAGCGATGAGCGGCAATCGGCCCAGGGCCTTTGCCCGACACGACCCCCGGCAGTCGCGCGGGCGGCTGATCGTGGCGGCGGCGGGCGCGCTGATCACGGCGGTCGCCGTTCCGGCGCGCTTCGGGGTCGCGTTGCGTTCCGTCGCCGCCTGGGACGTGGGCGCGCTGGCGATGCTGGCGCTGGCGCTCTCGATCATCTTGCCGACGGGCGCGGAAGAGACGCACCGCCTGGCAGCCTCGGACGACCCGGGCCGGCACGCCATCGGCGGGCTGGTGATTGCGTCGTGCGCGATCTCCCTGATCGGCACGGCCAGCGTGTTTCGACAGGCGCGCAGCGGCACGCCCGGGGCCCGCGACCTGTTCGTGGTCCTGTGCGTGCTGGCCGTGGCCAGCGCCTGGATGCTGACCCATACGGCGTACGCGTTGCGGTACGCCCATCTTTACTACCGCGACCACCGCGAGGGGGTCGGCGGGCTCGAGTTCCCCGGCGGAACTCGCCCCAGCTACCTGGAGTTCGCCTACTTCTCGTTCACCGTCGGCATGTGCTTCCAGGTCAGCGACGTGACCGTGTCGACCCGGCAGATGCGGCGGGCCGTGCTGGGGCACAGCCTGCTGTCGTTCCTCTACAACACGGCGATCCTGGCGACCGCCATCAACCTGGCGATCGGCGTCTTCAGTTGATCATGATGAAGACATCGCACGGGAAGTTGAACTTGATCCCCGCGGTGTTCGGCGACTGAAGCTGGTCGCAGGCGGCCCCGAACAGCTCGAGCTGCGTCGCGATGTGCTTGGTCATGCCGTTCACGGTGACCGGCACGGCGTCGATCATGTCCCAACCGTTCTTGTCGCCGGTGTCGAGCGGCACGGTCGTCTTGTTACCCGACCCGTCGGTCATGTAGACGATCGCGCCGGTCAGATCGTCCGTGTAGATCTGGAAGGACGACAGGTCGAAGATGCAGCTCCGCACGCCGGATAGCGCGCTCGTGAGCGCGGTCGTGAGGGCGGTCTCGTCGGAGGCGCTCGGCTGGTAGGGCATCGTCGGCCCCGACATCGTCGAGTACATCCCCAGCGTGTCGCCCCGCATGGGGGCCGTCCCCATGAGCTCGCTCGTCAGGTCGGAGGTCCAGCCGGTGACGATCCCGCCGCCGCACTGGTCGTAGAACGAGTAGCTGTCCAGCCCCGCCTTCACCGGAGCCATGGTCGGTTCGCCCGCGCCGGCGTTCGCCCAGGCCTGCAGCACGCCGGGTGCCAGATCGAACAACGCGGTCTGGATCCCCATGACGATCGTCTTGATGCCGGCGGTATACGCCTCCTGCAGCTTCCAGACGACCGAATCGGGCGCGCAGAGCGAGTTGGAATCGTCGCAGTAGTCGGGCTGCCCGTCGGTGATGAAGATGATGTACTTGCTGCCCGAGGTCGTGTCGGCGAGCAGGGCCTTGGTGACGTTGTCCAGCGACTCGCTGGCGGGCGACTCGAACTTCATGCCCGCCTGGTTGGTGTTGGGCGGGAAGGCCAGACCGTCGTACACCTTCTTGATCGCCGCGGCGTTGTTCAGCGCGGGCGGCACGTCGTCGGTGAGCATCCCCTTCATCGAGGGGCACATCCCCCCCTGCGACGGATCGGTGCCCCAGACCGTCGTGAAGCCGAAGCGGACCTGCGAGTCCAGCGTGGGCAGCACCTGCTCGATGGCGTTCTTGAGGTGCGTCCACGACGTGTTGGTCGGGTCGTCGCAGATGACGTTCCCCGTGTTGCCGCTGAGGCAGTGGAACATGCTGCCGGACCGGTCGACCAGCAGGTAGACGGTCGGGTTCGTCTGCGTGAACGGAATTTCCATCTGCTGGCAGGCCGCGGCGTCGGGGTTCGGGCTACCGCCCGTCCCGAGGCCCACGTCCATCATGCCCCCGGTCCCGATGAAGACCTGCCCGCCCGTGCCGGGGCCGCTTCCGCCCGTTGGCGAGCCGCCCGATCCGGTCGAGGCGCCGCCGGTGCCACCGCTGCCGCTGCCGCTGGCCCTCACGCCGGCGGTACAGGCGAGAGCTCCGGGGACCGCGAGCGCCAGCACGAGCGCCAGGCCGTCGCGGCGATAAGCAAGGTGCGTCACTGGGGGCCCTCCGTTAAAAGCCGTACCTTATCACGATCTAACGCGCGAACCCCATGCCGCTCTGCGCCCCGGAGGTGACCCGGATTGCCGTGGCCTTGTGAACTCGCGCCGTGTTAGCCTGAGCCCCTCTCTGATTGTGGGGTTGGCGCGGCTCGTATGAGCTTGCTTAACAGGTTTTTCGTTCGGATTTCTGTTGCCGCCGCGTTGGCAGCGGCGCTGGCCACCTTTGGTTGCGGCGGCCACAGCAGCCCCCACCCCACCCCACATCCGGACGGCGGGGCGGCGGGACACGGCGGGGCCGACGGCGGCGTCACGACCAGGAGGGACGCGGCCGCCGACCAGGCCGTGTCGACCTGTGGCGTCGGCGGGGCGACGATCGACGTCGGCAAGAGCTGCTCCTGCGACGGCGAGTGCCTCTCTGGCCACTGCGTCGAGGGGGTCTGCTGCTCCACCGCCTGCTCCCTGGGCTGCCAGACCTGCTCGGCGCCCGACGCGATGGGCAGCTGCGTGATGAGGCCGGCCGGAGCGGCGCCCCGGACGGGCGCCAGCTGCCCCGTCGCCTCGCCGGCGACCTGCGGCCTGGACGGGTTCTGTGACGGCGCCGGCGGGTGCCGCAAGTACCTGGGGAACACCTGCATGCACGGCACCTGCAGCGGCGACGCCGTGGTGGGCGCCTTCGCCTGCGACGGGACCGGGCAATGCAAACCGGGCGTCACGCTGATGTTCTGCCTCCCTTACACATGCGACCAGTACACCGGCGCCTGCTACGACGAGTGCGAGAGCGCGGCGATGTGCCAGAGCGGCGGCGCCTGCGACTTCTCGGACGCCAGCTGCGGCCAAGCGCAGAACGGGCAGCCGTGCACCAAGGACTCCGGCTGCACCTCGGGTCACTGCACCGACGGTGTCTGCTGCAACAGCGCCTGCAACGGCGCCTGCACCTCCTGCAACTCTCCCGGCCGCGTCGGCGTTTGCTTCCCGATCGCCGACGGCAAGCCCGACCCGCGCGGCATCTGCAAGGATCAGGGGACGTCGAGCTGCGGGCACGACGGGACCTGCGACGGCGTGGGCGGCTGCGAGAACTACCCGCGCGACACCGTGTGCCTGGCGCCGTCGTGCACCGGGAATCGGCTGAACACGGCGGGGACCTGCGACGGCCTCGGGACCTGCCGCCCGCCCGGCGTCTTGAACTGCCACCCGTTCCTGTGCGACAGCGGGGCCTGCACCAACACCTGCAAGACCAACGACGACTGCGACAGCCCGGCCGTCTGCCAGAACGGGACCTGCGGCCCCAAGCCCCCCGGTTTCGCCTGCACGGCCGACGCTGAGTGCGGGTCCGGCCACTGCGTCGACGGCGTCTGCTGCGACAGTGCCTGCACCGGGTCGTGCATGTACTGCGCGCTCGCGGCGTCGCCGGGCCACTGCCAGATGGTGGCGGCCGACAACCCCGACCCGCGCGGCCTCTGCAAGGACAGCGGCCCTGGCGCCTGCAGCACGAACGGCAAGTGCGACGGCACGGGGAGCTGCGAGCGCTACCCGACCGGGACCGTCTGCGCCGCCGAGAAGTGCGACACCGGGGTCTACACCGCCCAGTCGACCTGCAACGCCACCGGCCAGTGCGTCGCCCCCGACTCGCTCCCCTGCGCGCCCTATGTCTGCAACGACACACAGTGCTTCCGCACCTGCACGACCAACGACCAGTGCAAGTCGCCGAACAGCTGCGACACCGTGAAGAACACCTGCGGCCCCAAGGGCAACGGCGCCAGCTGCACCAGCGGTGACGAGTGCGCCAGCGGCTTCTGCGCGCAGGGCTACTGCTGCAACTCGGCCTGCGGCGGAAAGTGCCAGTCGTGCGGCCTCACCAACTCCCTGGGCGCCTGCACCAATGTCCCGGCCGGCACGGTCGACCCGACCGCCACCTGCGCCGACCAGGGGGCCACCTCGTGCGGGACCAATGCCAAGTGTGACGGCAACGGCGGCTGCCAGCGCTACGCCCAGGGCACCACCTGCGCTGGATCGACCTGCCCGGCCGGATCCACCACCTTCACGGCTGGCTCGACCTGCGACGGCGCCGGGAGCTGCCTGACCCCGAACCCGACCCCCTGCTTCCCCTACCAGTGCGGCACGAACGTGTGCAAGAACAGCTGCACCACGGACGGCGACTGCGCCTCGCCGGCGGTCTGCATCGGTGGATCGTGCGGGCTCAAGGGGAACGGCCAGTCCTGCGCCAGCGGGGCCGAGTGCCTCTCAGGGTTCTGCGCCCAGGGCATTTGCTGCGGGACCGCCTGCAATATGCCCTGCCAGTCGTGCGGCCTGGCCGCCTCGCTGGGCACCTGCACCAACGTCGCCAACGG
>Ga0335083_10001756_pt1 | contig 29490 bp, 28 predicted proteins | sample Lox_Sample_42_FD_206716 | JGI IMG/M metagenome (GOLD analysis project Ga0335083, IMG submission 206716) | Soil microbial communities from Loxahatchee National Wildlife Refuge, Florida, United States - Lox_Sample_4.2 | ecosystem: Environmental > Terrestrial > Soil > Wetlands | place: USA...
GCCTATTGGTACGGCTCGCAGCTCTCGATCGACGAGACCCGCGCCATCGCGCCCTATCAAAACGCCACCGGCCTGCAGGTGACGAGCGCCGTGCTCGCCGGCATGGTCTGGGCGCTGGAAAATCCGAACGCCGGCATCGTCGAGGCCGACGAAATGGATTTCCGCCGCTGCCTGGAAGTGCAGATGCCTTATCTCGGCCCGGTCATCGGCGCCTATACCGACTGGACGCCGATTGCGGGCCGGCCCGGCCTGTTCCCGGAAGACATCGACAAGCGCGATCCCTGGCAGTTCAGGAACGTGCTGGTGCGCTGAGCAAATAGCGCGCCGAAAAAACAACGGGCGGCCTTGCGGGCCGCCCGTTTCATTTCGATCACTATCGCTTCCGCTATTTCGGCGGTTCCGGCTCGCCCGGCTTCGGCGGCGGTTTCTTCGCCGCGGGAGGCGGCGGAGCGGCAGGCTTTGGCGGCGGCGCGGCCGGACGTGCGACGGCGGGCGGCGGAGGAGGACGCGCTGCCGGCGGCGGTGGCGGATGCGCGACAGGAGGCGGCGCCGGGCGGGCGACGGCGGGCGGAGGCGGCGGACGCACCACGGCCGGAGGCGGCGGTGGCCGCGTTTGCACCGCCGGTGGCGGCGCATGCTTGAGCTGCGGCGCCGGCGCGGCAGGCTGCGCCGGTGGTGGTGGCGGTGGCGGCGGCGGCGGATTGCGCCGCAATTCCTGGCGCGGCGGCGGCGCATTGACGGGCGGAGACGACGGCGGCGGCGCCACGGCCGGAGCCGCGGGTGGCGGCGCGGCTGGCGGCTTGGGCGCTACGGCGGGCGCCACCGAAGGCGCGGCGGCCGGTGCGTTGGGCACGGGAGCGACCGATGGCGACACGGCCGGCGCGTTCGGCGCCGCACCGCCTTGCGCGGCGCGCGGCGGATTGTTGCCGAGCCGTCCACGCTCGCCCTTGCCGAGCGGCTGCAGCGGCGGCGTGTTCGCCGCCGGCGCAACGGAGGCGTTGGTCGGCTGCACGGTCACGGCATTGACACCGGATGGCCGGCGCGGTCCGCGCTGGCCGCCTTGCGGCGCGCCCTGCGGCCGTCCGCTGCCGAGCTGGTTGCGCTGGACTTGCACCGCACCTGGAATGCCTTGTGTGCCGGCCAGGACGCGCGGCCGCACCTGGAAGGTCGGCACCGGCGCGCGGTTGACCGCGGCGATGCGGCCCGGGGCAATGCCGGGATTGACGCCGAAACGCCGTCCGGCGCCGGCCGTCAACGAGCGGTTCACGATGATCGTGTTGCGCATGAAGAACGGGCGGCGGTTGACCGGGTAGTAATGCCGGTACGGCGCGGGCAGAAACAGATAGCGCGGCGCGATGAAGGTCCAGTAGATCGGGTTGTCGTCGTAAAAATCGATCACATCGTCCGGCGGCATCGGCGCCCAGCCGACGGCCTCGTCGCTGTCGCGCCAATTGACCCAGGCCGGCGCCCACTCATCGCCGGGAATCCAGAACCAGCCGAGCTGCCTGCTCCAGGCCCAGCGGCCGTAGTGATAGGTGATCCAGCCCCAATCCTCTTCGTCGAGCTCGGAGATCCAGTACCAGCCCCACTCGTCGGTATAGACCCAGTGGCCGACCGAATAGGGCCGCCAGGCGGCCGGCCGGTCGAACGGCACCCAGACCTCGCCCCAGCGCGGGACGACCTGCCACATGCCGTAGGGCTCGAGCGCCAGATGGAAATCGCCAATCTCGGCCGGCTGCGCCTGCGCGGTCGAGATGGCGAAGCCGCTCGGCAGCACGGCCGCGGCCGTGAGCAGCGCAAGGCCGGACAGCGCGGCGAAAGCGGCGCTGCGGATCGTTGAAAAAGCGCGCATGAGATTTTTCATTCCCGTTTTGCGCGGCCACATGGCGGCGCAAGGTTCGCAAATTACAAATTACAGAAGCCAAGCTGAACGGCAGCCAAATCGTTCCGCGCAATCCTGCCGCAATTCATAACGGCAGGATACCCGCTTCGCCATCCTCGGCCCCGAATGCCAGCATTGTTCCCGCTGCGTTCCAGCAGAGCGCGCTGACCGGCGAAGCGCCGGCAGCCTTGGCCAGGATCAAGGCGCCATCACCGATGCGCACCAGCATCACGACACCATCCCCGTAACCAACCGCGACGACCGGCTGGCGCGGATGGCAGGCGATGACGTTGACGCGCGCTTCCGATGGCGCCATCAGCCGCGGCTGCTTGCCCATCGGCCCGTCCTTGCCGTCGAAGGGCCAGAGGATGAGCTGCTCGGAACCGGAGGTGGCGAGGAATTTTCCGTCCGCGGTCCAGCCGAGCGAGCGCACGCGCGCCGAATAACCGGACATGCGCATGTGCTTGCCGTCGGCAAGGCGCCAGCCGTGCAGCGTCGGCTCCTGCATGCAAGTGACGAGGAATTTGCCGTCCGGGCTGAAGGCGATGCCGAGATGCGAGCCCTTCCACTCGAGCTTTTCCGGCGCCGCGCCGGCGGCGTTGGGAAACCAGAACGTGGCGCCATTGTAGTGTGCGACGGCGAGACGCAGGCCCTTCGGGGCGAAGGCGAGGCCCGCGACCGTCGAAGGCGCATCCAGCGTCTTCACCTCGCCGCTCTTTACTTTCACGAACGCGGTCTTGCCCGCCGACCAGGCGACGGCACCATTGGGGCCGAGCGCGACGCGATCGATCCAGCGGCGTTTCTCATCGCTCGCAATTGCACTGTGCTCGCCGGCGGCATTGGTGGCGACGATCGCGCCGTCGTCGCCACCGGTGACGACACGCTCGCCGTCGGCGGTGCTCGATAAAATCGCACCGGCGTGAACGGCGACGCGGCGCTCGCCCGTTTCCGGCGCGAACAGCAGCGCCTCTTCGCCGAGGACGAAGACAGGGGTCGGCCCGAGGAAGTGCGCGCCGACGATCGCGCCGCCGGCGTTGATGGAACGGACGCGGTCGGCGAGCGAGGGGATGGGGGCGTGAAGGTCGGTCATGCGCGTTTCGTGCTGCGCCCGTGTCCTGTTGTCAAACGCAGAGTTGCTGCAATCTCCGTTCGTGCCCGCGGACGCGGGCATCCAGTCTTTGCCGGGAAGCACTGGGTCCCCGCTTGCGCGGGGACGAACGGGAATAAAATCCGCCTTCGGGGTATGACGCCGAAACTCGGGCGGCGCGCGACAAGGACCTGCAAACTCCCAAATTGACAAAGTAGCCACATGTAGCTACTTATGGCCCATGAAGACCGTCTCGATGCGCGACGCTAAGAACCGGCTGACCGAGCTCGCCCGCGAGGTCGAGGACGGCGAGACGATCGTGGTCACGCGCAATGGCCGTCCGGTTCTCGACCTTGTGCCGCATCAGGCGCGCAAGGGCCTGCGGCTCGAGGCGATCGACGCCTTCAAGCGCGAGCACCGGATCAAGACCATCGTGCCGTTCATCGCCGACGACTTCGACGCGCCGTTGCCTGAGGATGTTCTGCTGCGCCCGCTGCCGCCCGGCAAATGAGGCTGCTGCTCGATACCCACGTCCTGCTCGCCCTGATCGAGCCCCGCAAGTCCGGCCTGCCGGCCGGCATCGACGCCTTGCTCAAGGCGCCGGACAACGAGCATCACCTGAGCGCGGCGAGCCTTTGGGAAATCGCGATCAAATCACGATTGGGCAAGCTGAGGCTGACGCCGAAGCCCGGCACCCTGCCCGAGCTGCTGCGTGGCCTTGGCATCCAGATCGTGCCGATCAACGAGCATCACGCGCTGGCGGCCGCGGAGCCCGAGCCGGCCACGCGCGACCCGTTCGACCGCATGCTGCTGGCCCAGTGCGGAATCGAGAACCTGAAACTGGTGACGCTCGATCGCGGGCTGCTCCGGCATCGGTTGGCCATGAAGGTCTGAGCGATCCGTCGCCGTCCTCTCAGTCCTGCATCCGCTCCGTCCTCATCGTGAGGAGGCGCGGAATGCGCCGTCTCGAAGGATGGGGCGGCCCCATGGTTCGAGACGCGGCCTGCGGCCGCTCCTCACCATGAGGCCGATTGTAATCCCTCAATGGATTGAAAAATTCAAGCCACACACGCCTCGAAGCCGGCGCGGATCTGCTCCTCCGGCAGATTGCGGCCGATGAAGACGATGCGGCTTTCGCGCTTCTCGTCCTTGCCCCAGGCGCGCTGGTGATCGCCATCGAGGATCATGTGTACACCCTGGAACACGAAACGCTCGGGATCGTCCTTGAAGGCGAGGATACCCTTCGAGCGCAGGATGTTCGGCCCTTCCTTGGCAACGAGGTCCTGCACCCAGGGAAAGAACTTGTCCGGGTCTAGCTCCTTGTCACTCCGGAGCGACACGCTTTGCATGTCCTCGTCGTGGTAGTGCTTGAGACCACCGCCATGATGGTGATGGTCGTCCCCATGATGATCGCCATGTTCGTGATGATGATCGTGGTCATGTTCATGCCCTTGGTCGTCTGCCGTCAGGAATGCCGGTTCGATGTCGAGGATGCGGTCGAGGTCGAAGGCGTTGCGGCCGAGCACGTCGTCGATCGCGATCTGCGAGCGCTCGGTGCGGTGCAGCGTCGCGTAGGGATTGATGCCGCGGATGCGCGCCTCGATTTCGGTTAACTCGGCGGGTGAGACAAGATCGGTCTTGTTGACAAGGATCACGTCGGCAAAGGCGATCTGGTTTTTCGCCTCGGGCGCGTCCCTGAGGCGGTCCTTCAGCCATTTGGCGTCGGCGACGGTGACGACGGCGTCGAGCTTGGTCTTGGCGCCGACCTGCTCGTCCATGAAGAAGGTCTGCGCCACCGGCGCCGGATCGGCGAGACCGGTGGTCTCGACGATGATGGCGTCGAACTTGCCTTTCCTTCGCATCAGCCCGTCGATGATGCGCACGAGGTCGCCGCGCACGGTGCAGCAGATACAGCCGTTGTTCATCTCGAAAACTTCCTCGTCGGCGTTGACGACGAGTTCGTTGTCGATGCCGATCTCGCCGAATTCGTTGACGATGACGGCGAATTTCCTGCCGTGCGGCTCGGACAGGATGCGGTTCAAGAGCGTGGTCTTGCCGGCGCCGAGATAGCCGGTGAGCACGGTGACGGGGATCTTGTCGGTCTGGGGAGCGGTCATGGGGAAAAACGGCCTCGTTCAACGCACAATCATATAGGGACTACCCCGCCGAAGCGCAAAAGCCGCGGTTGCACCGGCTTTAAGGGCAACCCGATTGCAGCAGGCGTCAACCAGGCATAGCCGAAGCAACTTTTTTCGCCGTAAAGAACCAGATCACAAGCCCAAGCAGGACAACGAGGAGGAGCGTGCCCCACATCGGCAGGTCGTGGGAAAGAGCCCAGCTGGTAAACGCCCGGCCAACGGCATCGTTGGATGTCGCGGTCGCCAGCACGAAACTCGCCAGCACCATTGCGGCGATGAAAGTCCTCATCGACGAGACTTTGATGAGGGCGGCGACAAGCAGCGCGTAGGCCAGCATCAGCCCGATAAAATGCGATTGACTGCTGACGGGAGACAACAGCAATCCACTGACCACCAGCAGCGCGCCGTCGACGGCGACGAGACGATCGTCTGCCCGCGACCTGAGAAGAATAGCAGCGACAATGGCCATGTAGAGGCCGCTGACCGTGCGAACCGCCAACGCGAATTGTTGCGGTTGATCGATTTCGCTAAAGATCCGCGACACCGCCGCATGGAAAGACTGGTTCATCGGCGAATCGGTGACCCAGAATTGAAACGAAACGGATTTCGCGTCCGCCAGGAACGGCGCAAACATGACTCCGCGCAGCCAAGTGACTGTGTGCCAGGACTCTTTCGGCGGCAGCAGGATGTCCGGCAATACCGTGAGGAGAACAACCACGACGGCGAAGGCAAGAGCGCCGGCAAGGCGGCCCTTGAGCAGCAGGTAGGGCAGGAAAATGAGAGGGGTGACCTTCAACGCCGCGGCAGCCGCGAGGCTGGCGCCGCCCAGTACCGATCGCCGCTGCTGCAACGCCAGAAGACCGAGCGGGATAAACACAAAGGCGATGCTGTCGTAGGCCTGGTTCTCCAGCACGGCCAAAATGAATTTCAGCGTGAGCAGGAACGTAAAAACGCGCAGCAGGGCCAGATCGCGTTCGGACCACGCCGCCGGGAACAGCGAACGCGCCAGGATCTCGCACAGTCCGAGCGAGGCAAAGATCGTGCCGAGAAGCAGGGCGTACCAGAAGACGTCGCGAAGCCATACCGGCATCACCGTCATCGGGATCGATAGCAGAGCGAAAAAGGGCGGATACGCGAAGATCAACGTCTTGCAATGCAGGGGCGTTTCGCCGCGCAACATGCATTCGGCAGCGGCGACAAAGACCTGTAGCCCGTCGCCCTTAAGGAAGCGCGGATAATAGGCCACGACAGCGACGATTGCTGCGAGCCAAAGAAGACGGCGTTGAAGGGCGGGCGACAATAGCAAGAGGCGCGACTTCCTCGGATGGCCGACGCTTGGTCTGATCATGCCACTGCCACGCAACGCAACTCCGGGCAATCAGTTGCCGAAAGACGGCCCCGAACCAACGGTATCCCGCTCGCCGGGGTCCGTGCGGGCGGGACATGGCGCAGCCGTGGCGACAGAGATCGAGCGCGCGGGCCGCGGATCAAAGGGTCTTCTGCCTATGCCCGCATTCCTTGCAGGTATATTCGACGCGCGCCTGTCCTCTCGGCGCCTTGATACGGTTTGGCGCGCCGCACTTTCCGCAGTGGGCCTCGATGCGGGTGTCGCCTTCGGTCACGGTGACGGATTTGCGCTCCATCGCCTCTCTGACCAGACGCTCGGCTTCCTCGCGCATCGACTGTTTCGACATGTCAGCCCTGCACCACCGTCACGCGCGTGCCGACCGGCACGCGGTTGTAGAGGTCGATGATATCCTGATTGAACAGGCGAATGCAGCCCGAGGAAACCGCCTGACCGATGGTCTCCGGTTCGGTGGTGCCGTGCAGGCGGAAAAAGGTGTCGTGGCCGTCGCGGTAAAGATAGAGCGCGCGCGGCCCCAGCGGATTGTCGGGGCCGCCGTCCATGCCGCCGGCGTAATGCCGGTACAGCGGGATCGCCGCCATCATGTTGGCGGTCGGCGTCCAATGCGGCCACTTCTCCTTGCGGCCGATCACCGCTTGCCCACGGAAATTCAACCCTTCGCTGCGGCCGACGCCGATGCCGTAACGCAGCGCGCGGCCGTCGGCCTCGATCAGGTAGAGCCGGCGCTCGGGCACATTGACGACGATGCTGCCCGGCTTCTCCTTGCCTTTCCAGGCGACTTCCTGGCGCAACAGGCTCTGATCGACGGTGGTGAGGTCGACCGGCGCAATGTTGAAGCCGCCGTCCCGCGTGCTGCTGTAGTCGCCGCCGGTGACGCAACCGGCAAGCAATAGCGGCAGGCCGGCGACAAGCGCCCGGCGGCTCAGTGCGTGATGCGGCAGGGACGGCTCTTTTTTAGGCAGAAAATCTTGGCTGGGCTGCTGACGCATGGCTCGCACGTTGTTGCCGATCTGCTTTGTGCGTAGCTCAGCATCGGTCAATCGTGCAACAGGACGTTGACTGAATTCACACGCATCATTCGTGCTAGATTTGCGGCTATGCCTGTTCCCGACGACAAACCGCTGCCCGCTGTCGGCGTGTTCTGGATCGACGAGGCCGACTATTCGGCCGTGCTGAAAATTCTTGCCGATGGCGACAGCATGCCGCGCAACTGGGCCGAGTGGCGCAAGATGGCGATCGAGATGGAAACCGGGCTGAAAGCCTATGGCCACCCGGTGATGCGGGTGCGCATCGACCCGGCGACGTTCCCCATCTGGTGCAATGCGCATGGCACGACCACCGGCCGGCAGGGCCGCAAGATGTTCGTCGCCGCCGCCGTCAAGGAGCGCTACGGCGACCAGACCTGACCGCCGGGAACTGCCTTTCCTGTCACGAATTTGGAATTGGCGCGTGACCCCGGCGGCGGACTAAGGTTGCAACCGGTGGGGGAGGCGCGGGCCATGAGCAACAAAAAATATGACGTGCTGATTATCGGCGGCGGCAATGCCGGCCTCGGCGTGACGGTGGCGACGCGCGCCGCCGGAATGTCCGTCGCCGTAGCCGAGCCGCGCGAGCTCGGCGGCACCTGCCCCAACCGCGGCTGCACGCCGAAGAAGGTGCTGGTCGCCGCCACCCATGCGCTCGCGGATATCGAACGCGCCGGCACGCATTGCATTTCCGTGGGCAGGCCGACGTTCGACTGGCCGGCGCTGATCGCGCGCGAGAAAAAGATGATCGAGGACATCCCCGCCCGGCTCGCCCGCGCCATGGCCGACCGCGGCGTGGAGGTGCTGCGCGAGCGCGCGGTGTTTGCGGGGCCGAACACGGTGAAAGTCGGCGAGCGCACGATCGAGGCGACCCACATTGTGATTGCCACCGGCTCGAAACCGCGGCCACTGCCGATCCCCGGCGCCGAGCACATGATCACGTCCGACGATGTGTTGAGCGAAGCCGAGCGGCCCGGCGAGGTGATTTTCGTCGGCGGTGGCGTCATCGCGCTGGAACTTGGCCATGTCTATGCGCGTGCGGGGAGCAAAGTCACCGTGCTCGAGGCACTGCCGCAGCTTTTGCCGGCAATGGACGCCGACGCGGTGGCGCAGGTGCACGCGGTCAGCGGGCATCTCGGTATCGATGCCAGGACCGGCGTGAAGGTGAAAAAGATCGCGCCGCAGGGCGCGCGCCTGCGCGTCACCTTCGAGCATGCCGGCAAAGAGCAGACGCTCGACGCCGACCGCGTCGTCAACGGCGCCGGCCGCGTCGCCGATATCGATCAGCTCAATCTCGAGGCCGCGGGCGTCACCCAGCGCAACGGCCGCATCGACATCGACGCGCACCTGCGCTCGACCTCGAACAAGGCGGTACACGTGTGCGGCGATGCGGTGTGGAATTCGCCGCAACTCTCGCCGATCGCCACCTACGAAGGCCGCATCGTCGGCCGCAACATCGTCGAGGGCCCGGTAGCCAAGCACGACTACGCCAGCATTCCTTCGTGCGTCTACACGATCCCGTCGCTCTCCAGCGTGGGCTTAACCGAAGCCAAGGCGCGCGAAACCGGCCGGCCGATCAAGGTGCATGCGAACGACATGAGCGGCTGGCTGTCGGCGCGCACCTTCAACGAAGAGGCGGCCTGGGCGAAGATCATCGTCGACGAGGAGAGCGACCGCATCGTCGGCGCCCACATCGTCGGGCATTCCGGCGAGGAGCTGATCCACATCTTCGCCATGGCGATGAAGCACGGCATCGGCGCCAGCGCCGTGCGCGAGGCCGTGTACGCCTTCCCCACATGCTCGGCCGACATCAAGAGCATGCTCTAGCGCAGCGCCGCGGCGATGTTGCCGCCGTCGACGGTCAACACCGCGCCGGTGGTCTTCGGCGCCAGCGCCAGCGCTAGGAACGCGGCGGCGACGTCCTCGGCGCGCACCTCGCGATGCAGCAGGTTGTCGGTGAGATAGTCCTGCTCGGAAATGCCGCGGGCCCTGGCGCGCTGCTTCACCAGTTTGTCGGTCATCAGCCCCGAGCGGATGCGGTCGGCGTTGACCGCATTCGAGGTGATGCCGGCGGCGCCATAGTCGACCGCGTATTGCCGCATGAGCGCGAGCGATGCCGCCTTCGGCAGGCCGTAAGGGCCGAAGTTCCTGCCCGGATTGACCGCCTGCTTGGAGACGTTGAACAGCAAGCAGCCGCCGAGCCCCTGGCGCAGCATGATCTGCACCGCGGCCTGGGCAACGTTCTGGTTGGCGAAGAAATTGAGCTCGAAACTCTTGCGCAGGATGACGTCGTCGACCTCACCGATGCGGCCTTGCCAGGCGGCGCCCGCATTCGACACCACAATGTCGACGCCGCCATAGGCGGCGATCACCTTGTCGAACGCGGCAGCGACCGAGGCGCGATCGGTGACGTCGCAGGCCATGCCAATCCCGCCGAGCTTGCCGGCCGCGGCCTGCGCCCGGCCGGCATCGACATCGAGCAGTGCAATCTCCGCGCCCTCGCGGCGGAACGCCGCGGCGGTCGCCAGACCGATGGTGCCGCCGCCGCCGGTCACGACCGCCACCTGCCCTTGCAGCGGTTTTGCCGCGCGCTTGCCGAGCTTGGCCTGTTCCAGCGACCAGTATTCCATGTCGAACTGGTCACGCTCGCCGATGCTTTCGAAGCGGCCACCGGCCTCGGCATCGAGAACGACGGCAATCGTGGTTTCGGCGATATCGGCGGCAATGCGCGCATCGGCCGCCGTGGCGCCCGCGCCGAACAGGCCGACGCCGGGCACGAGGATCACGCGCGGCAGGGAATCGAGCAGCTGCTTCTTCGGGTTCGCGTTGGCGTTGTGACGGGCGAAATAGCGGCGATAGCCGGCTTCGTATGCCGCAACGGCGCGGCGGGCGGCGCGCGCAAAGGCCTCGAGCGCGCCGGCCTCCGGCGCGGGCAGGATCAGCGGCCGCGGCTTGGTGCGGATCACGTGGTCGGGCGTCACCGGACCCTGCTGGCTGTAGCGGGCGAGGTCGCGGCCGTCGACGTAGTCCATCACCCGCGGGCCGGCGCGGTGGTCGAGCACGAAACGCCTGAAGCGGCCTTCGTTGACGTCGAGCGGCGCCGCGATGAGGCCGCGCAGGATCGGCGCGATGTCGGTTGCCGCCGCGAGCCGCTTCGGCAACGTGGCGCGGATCGGACGCCGGCCGCCTTCGCGCGCGAGATGACGCTCGGCCCGCGACACCAGCGCGATCATGCGTTCGTAGGCCTCTTGCGCACTGGCGCCGAAGCTGAAGACGCCGTGCTTGTGCAGGATGAGACCTTCACAATCGGGGGACGCCTCGAACACGGCTTTTGCCGCCCTGGCGAGACCGAAACCCGGCATGATGTAAGGCACGACGGGCGCGCGTTTTCCGTAAAGCTTGCGGGCGAGCGCGAGGCCGTCCGGCCGGTCGCACAGCGCCAGCGCCGCATTGGCGTGGGTATGATTGACGAATTTGTGCGGCAAAAACGCATGCAGCAGCGTCTCCACCGACGGATTGGGGGACGTGCTGTCGATGAGATTACCGCGCTGCAGGTCGACCATATCTTCGTCGGTGAGCGACGGCAGCGCGGCGAGCGCCAGCAGCGGCTTCAGCCGCACCGCCGGCAGCCCCGGCGGCTCGATCGTGGCCATGTCCCAGCCGGAGCCCTTGACGCACAGAACGTCGACGGTCTCGCCAGCCTTGTCGCGCACGCGCGTCTTGACCGAGGTATTGCCGCCGCCGTGCTGCACCAGGCGCGGCTCGCCACCGAGCAGCCGCGTGGTGTAGACGCACAGGGCAACATCCTCGTTGGCGCCTTGCGCGCGCCAGGCCTTCACTGCCGCGCACGCGTCCCTGTCCGACCACAGATTACGCATGCTGCGGAACGCCCGAGCGCGCACTGGCGGGGAACAGCGCGCGCAGGCCCGACGCCGAAGCTGCGCAGATACCGCGCTCGGTAATGAGCCAGGTGACAAGATGCGCCGGTGTCACGTCGAAGGCGTAGTTGGCCATCGCGCTTCCCTCCGGCGCGATATCGACTTCGACAACGCGGCCGTCGGCGAGCCGGCCCCTGATCCGCGACAATTCCGCTCCGTCGCGCTGCTCGATCGGAATCTCGGCGATGCCGTCGTCGATTTTCCAGTCAATAGTTGGCGACGGCAGCGCCACATAGAATGGTACGCCGTTGTCCTTGGCGGCAAGCGCCTTGAGATACGTGCCGATCTTGTTGCAGACGTCGCCGTGCGCGGTGGTACGGTCGCTGCCGACGATCACGGCGTCGACGAGGCCATGCTGCATCAGATGCCCGCCGGTGTTGTCGGCGATGACGGTATGCGGCACGCCCATCTGCCCCAGTTCCCATGCGGTGAGGCTCATGCCCTGATTGCGCGGGCGGGTCTCGTCCACCCAGACATGGATCGGCAATCCTTTCTCGTGCACCTTGTAGACCGGCGCCAGCGCCGTGCCCCAATCCACGGCGGCGAGCCAGCCGGCGTTGCAATGCGTGAGCACGTTGAGTGGGCCGTTCTTCGTCGCCGCGATCTTGCCGAGCAGCGTCGCGCCGTGCGCGCCGATGGCCTCGTTGATCGCCACATCCTCGTTGCAGATTTCCGCCGCGCGCCGATAGGCGGCGCCGGCACGGTCGGCGGGCGGGCGATTGCGCAGATGCTCGCGCATGACGTCGAGGGCCCAGCGCAGGTTGACCGCGGTCGGGCGGGTGGCCAGCAGCGCGTCATAGGCGCGATCGAGCGCCGCATCCGAAGCGTCGGCCCGCATCGCCAGGCACATGCCATAGGCCGCGGCGGCGCCGATGAGCGGCGCGCCGCGCACCTGCATGGTGCGGATCGCCTTCGCCGCGTCCTCCAGCGTCGTCAGGCGCACGATCGCGAATTGGTGCGGCAGCAAGGTCTGGTCGATGATTTCGACGGCTTCGCCATCCGCGGCGGGCCAGATCGTACGGTAGGCTTTTCCATTGACGCGCATGCGCTCGCTTATAGTTCAGCCCCGAAGCGGCGCGAATGGCAAAACCGCCTTGCCATAGAAATGTTATAATGTTACATCATTGACCGTGCCGCCCCCGCCAAATCGTTGAAATACGGGTCTTGTCCATGAAAACCATCGCCACCCTCGCCTTTCTGCTGACCGTCACCGCCGCCGCCAGCACCTCCGCGGCCGACTCCCCCATCGCCGTCGTCGCCGCGGAGAATTTCTACGGCGATGTCGCCAAGCAGATCGGCGGCGACCAAGTCACAGTGGTCAGCCTGATGAACAATCCCGACCAAGATCCGCATCTGTTCGAGACCACGCCCGGCACCGTGCGCCAGATCGCCGACGCGCAGATCGTCATCGCCAATGGCGCCGATTACGACCCGTGGATGGAGAAGCTCGTCAACGCGGCGCCGCACCCCGGCCGGGTGCTCATCGATGTCGCCAAGCTCGTCGGCAAGAAGTCGGGCGACAACCCGCATCTATGGTACGAACCCTCGACCATGCCGGCCGCCGCCAAGGCGCTGGCCGATGCCTTCAGCAAGGCCGACCCGGCGCACGCCGGCGATTACGCTGCGCGGCTTGCGGCGTTCACGGCCTCGCTAAAGCCGATGAACGACAAGATCGCCGCCATCCGCGCCAAATTTGCCGGCGCCTCGGTGACCGCGAGCGAGCCGGTGTTCGGCTACATGGCAAGCGCGCTCGGCCTGAAGATGCGCAACGAAAAATTCCAGCTCTCGATCATGAACGACACCGAGCCGAGCGCGCGCGATGTCGCCGCCTTCGAGCAGGACCTCAAGGGCCACAAGGTGAAGGTGATGTTCTTCAACAAGCAGGCCTCCAACAAGGCGGTGGAGCGCCTCGTTTCCCTCGCGCGCAAGTCCCGCATTCCGGTTGTCGGCGTGACCGAGACCACTCCGCCCGGGCTCGGCTACCAGGACTGGATGCTTGGCGAGCTCTATGATACTGAGAGGGCACTCGCAGGCCCCTCTTCGTGAAGATGACGCGTCATTCCGGGACGGCCCGAAGGGCCGGGCCCGGAATCCATATTCCGCAGCGCCGGGATTGTGGATTCCGGGTTCGCTCGCTGTGCTCGCGCCCCGGAATGACTTAAAGAATTTCATGACCTCCGTCGTTGAGCTTGACCACGCCACCATCGGCATTGGCGGCCGCAGCGTACTCGCAGACGTAAGCTTTGCCATCGAATCCGGCGAATTCATCGGCGTGCTCGGCCCCAACGGCGCCGGCAAGACCACGCTGATGCGTTCCATTCTCGGCCTGCTGCCGCCGAGTGCGGGCAGCTTGCGCGTATTCGGCCGCGAGCCGCAGCGCGGCGATCCTGCCATCGGCTATCTGCCGCAGGTGCGCACGGTACTGCCGGATCTGCGTGTGCGCGGCCTCGATTTCATCGGCAGTTCGATGCACGGCGAGCGTTGGGGCCTGCCCTCGCTCTCGGCGCACGACCGCTACATGATCGAGCGCACGCTTGGCGCCGTCGGCGCGCGCGACCTCGCCCGCCGGCCGATTTCCGACATGTCCGGCGGTGAGCGGCAGCGGCTGTTGCTGGCGCAGGCCCTGCTCGGCTCGCCCAAGCTGCTGCTGCTCGACGAACCGCTGATCAGCCTCGACCAGCGCCACCAGGAAGTCGCCATCGACGTGGTGCGCAAGGCCTGCCGCGAGCGCAAGATCACGGTGCTATTCAGCGCCCATGAACTCAACCAGCTGCTCGGCACGCTCGACCGCGTGCTCTATCTCGGCAACGGCAAGGCGGCGCTCGGCACTGTGGACGAGGTCGTCACCGCGCCGGTGCTGTCGCGACTCTACGGCACCGAAATCAACGTGCTGCGCGCCGACGGCCACATCTTCGTGATGTCGCGCGGCCATGACGTCGAGCACGCCGACCATCTACACGACCATAGCGGCCACGGCCATCAGCACTGACATGTTCCAATACGAATTCATGATCAACGCTTTTGAGGCCGCCGGCATTGTCGCGGTGGTCTCCGGCGCGGTCGGTTTCTTCCTGGTGATGCGCGGGCAGACCTTTGCCGGCCACGCGCTCTCGCATATCGGCTTTGCCGGCGCGACCGGCGCAGGATTGATCGGCCTGGCGCCGCTGTGGGGGCTGGTTGGCTTCACGCTCGCCGCCGGCGTCGCCATGGGCGCGCTCTCGGAGCGTATCAGCAATCGCGACGTGGCGATCGGCGTGGTGCTGGCGCTGGCGCTCGGCTTCGGGCTCCTGTTCCTGCACTATTATACCGCCTTTGCGACCCAGGCGACCGCGCTGTTGTTCGGCAACGTGCTCGCTGTTGATCGCGACACGATCGTCACGCTCGGCGTGCTCGGCGGGATTACTCTTGCCGCGCTCGCCCTGATCATGCGGCCGCTGATCTTCGCCAGCTTGCAGCCCGAACTGGCCGAGGCCAAGGGCGTGCCGCTGCGTTTCGTCTCCACCGCGTTCCTCGCTATCGTGGCGCTGGCGGTGTCGGCCTGCGCGCAGATCGTCGGCGTGCTGCTGGTGTTCACGCTGATGGTCGGACCGCCGGCGGCGGCACAGCGCCTCGCCTCCGGTCTTTGGAGCGGCCTTATCCTCGCCGCCCTGCTCGCGCTCGCCGAGGCCTGGCTCGGCATCACGCTTGCCTTTTACACCGACTGGCCGGTGAGTTTCTGCATCGCGCTGCTGAGCGGCCTCGTTTATTTCGTCTGCCTCGGCGCACCGCGGCTGGACCGCATCAATCCACCGATACGCCGCTCGCCTTGATCGGCGCCGCCCACTTTTCGATCTCGCTCTTGACGAACTGGCCAAGATACTCGGGCGTGGTGCGATCGTCGGAGACGATCTGGGCGCCGAATCCTTCCAGGCGTTCGCGAACCGCCGGCGTCTTGATCGCCTCGACGATCGCGCTGTTTAGCTTTTTCACGACAGCCTCCGGCGCACCCTTCGGCAGAAATATCGCGTTCCAGGTGTAGGCCTGCACATCGAGGCCCTGCTCCACGGTCGTCGGCAGGTTCGGCTCCACCGATGAGCGCGTCTTGGTCATGATGGCAATCGCCTTGACGCGGCCGCCATCGATTTGCGGCTTGGCGGTGCTGATGATCTCGCACAGGAAGTCGATGCGACCGCCGATCAAATCCTGCATGGCCGGGCCGGTTCCTTTGTAAGGCACGTGAACGATGTCCGTGCCCATCGCGGTGTTGAGCACGACACAACCGAGATGCGTCGCCGAACCCGCGCCCGCGGAGCCGAACTGCATCTTGCCCGTGTTAGCCTTGGCGTAGGCGACGAACTCCTTGAGGTCGTTTGCCGGCAAATCCTTGCGCGTGATCAGCACGATCGGCACTTCCGCGATCAAGGCGACCGGCGTGAAATCGGTAGCGGCGTTGTAAATGGGGTGCTTGTAGAGGGACTGGTTCTGGGCATGGGTGCCGACCGTGCCCAAGACGAACGTGTAGCCGTCCGGGGCGGCGTCGGCGACGCGCTTGGATCCGTTCATGCCGCCGGCGCCACCGATATTTTCGACCACCACGGTCTGCCCGAGTATCTCTCCCATGCGCGCCGCGACAACGCGGCCGAGCAGGTCGGTCGGCCCGCCGGCGGCAAAGGGAATGATCATCGTCATTGGATGCGTCGGAAAGTTCTGGGCAGAGGCCGATCCCGTCAAAGCCAGAATCGCTGCCAGCGCGGCGCCAAAGATTGTTTTTTTCATGAGGGACTCTCCAAGATGTGCCAATCCGCCGACGGTCGATAATCGGACCAGGCTGTTGATCTTCTGGACAATTTTTCGCGCCGGCCGTCAAGTATGCCGTGCCGGAAATTCTTCGGCACTTTCGCTACTGCCTTTTTTGACCGCCGGTCGCAGGCGCGCTTGCCCCAGGCCGACGGTCGCCAAGGCCAAAGGATACGGACATGCAACGTCGGGTTGCCATCGTCGGATTGGGGCCGATTGGAACCAAGGTCGTGCAAGCGCTCGATGCCGGCATCAGCGGATTCACCCTTTCGGCGGTCGCCGTCGGCGATCCGGGCAAGGCGCGGCCCGAGCTCGAACGGCTTTCGCGCAAGCCGCCAATCCTGCCGATCGAAGCGCTGGAGCCGGCCGCCGATGTCGTCGTCGAATGCGCTCCGGCCGCTCTCCTGCGCTCGATCGTGCAACCGTTCGTGACCCGCGGGAAAACGGCGATCGTCCTCAGCGCCGGCGCCCTTCTTGATAATTGGGATCTGACCAATGAAGCGCGGAATCATGGCGGCCGCATCGTCGTGCCGACGGGAGCCCTGATCGGACTCGACGCAATGGCGGCCGCGGCCGAGGGCACCATTTACTCCGTGCGATTGATCACCCGCAAACCGGTGAGAGGCCTGCTCGGCGCTCCTTATGTCACGGAGCATGCCATCGATCTCGAACAGCTTCGCGAGCCGCGCAAGATCTTTGAGGGAACGGCGCGCGAGGCCGCCAAGGGATTTCCGGCAAATCTCAATGTCGGCGCCGCGTTGTCGATTGCCGGATTCGGCCCCGAGCGGACGATGGTCGAGATCTGGGCCGATCCCGACCTCGACCGCAACACGCATCGGATCGAGGTCGAGGCCGATTCCGCCAGCTTCACCATGTCGATCGCGAATGTTCCCAGTGAAAATCCAAAAACCGGCCGGATCACGGCGTTATCGGTGATCGCGTGTCTGCGGAAAATGAACGCCCCTTTGCAGGTCGGGACGTAAATGCATTGCAGATCGAGAGGCATCATCGCATGAGCGACCAACCGCGCAGCATCTGCATCGGCGAGGCGACGATCGAGCTTGCCCGCGGCGCCGACGGGCGCTTTTCGCTCGGCTGCGCCGGCGATACTTTCAACACCGCAATCTACCTCGCCCGCGCCGGCCAGCCGGTCGGTTTCGCCAGCGCCCTCGGTGACGACGCCTATTCCGAACAGATCGTGGCGCTGGCCGTGGCCGAAGGCGTCGGCACCGACCTTATCCTGCGCGCCGCCGGCCGGCTGCCCGGCCTGTCGCTGGTCGAAGCCGACGGCAAAGGCGGACGACGCATCAGCAACTGGGGCGAAGCGGCGCCGGCGCGCGAGCTGTTCGAATTGCCGGCATGGAGCCGCATCGCCGAGGCGCTGACCGCGGCGCGTCTCATCTACTTTTCCGGCATCACGCTGTCGCTCTATTCCAATGTCGGCATCGGCCGGTTTCTCGCCGCCGTCGAAATAGCGCGCACCAAGGGCGCTAAGATCGCCTTCGACGGCAATTTCCGCCCGTGCGGCTGGAAGGGCGACCTGACCCGCGCGCGCACGGTATTCGCCGAGGCGCTCAAGCGCGTGGACATTGCGCTGCCGGCCTATGATGACGAAGCGGTGCTGTGGGGCGATCCGTCACCCGAGGCGACCATCGAGCGGTTGCAGGCCTTCGGCGTCGGCGAGATCGCGGTGAAGAACGGACCGAACAGCGCGCTGGTCGCCGCCGATGGCGCGCGCGGCACGGTGCCGGTGCCGGACGTCGTCGTGCCGGTCGATCTGACCGCCGCCGGCGACGGCTTCAATGCCGGCTACCTCGCTGCGAGGCTGGGCGGCGCCAGCGCCATCGGAGCCGCCGCCGACGCGCACCGGCTCGCGGGCGAAGTCATCCGCCACCGCGGCGCGATCACGCCACGCAGCGGCGCCGCGGTCCATTAGCCGCGCGCGTTTCTTTCCAATCCGCACACGACGTTGTAGTTTCGCCTCCGGGGTGATGGCGTCGTTGGAGCTCGGCTTGCATTTGTTTGTCCTGCGCCTGTTTTGCCTCGCCGTATTCCTGGGCTGCTGCTCGGCGGCCGACGCGCGCGGGGTCGATGCCGAGACGGCTGCCGCTTACGAAGATATGTCGCTGGTGCTGCCGTCTCCTTCGCTCGTCATCGTCTGCCACGGCTTCGGCTGCCGGTTGCGCACCGAGATCGGACTGACCGCCGCCGACCGCGCGCGCTTGGCGCAGATCCTCAAGGCCGGCAAGGCCTCGGCGACCGCCGAGCGCCAGGCGATCGCGAGCGCGGTGCAGTGGTTCGATCGCCGCGTCGGCCCCGAAACCGGAACCGTGCATCATATTGCGCGCGCCGGACACGATCAGCTCCGCGAAGCCGACTCGCAGTTCGACTGCATCGATTCAAGCCGCAACACGACGAGCCTGCTGCTCGTCCTCGACGAGCTCGACCTGCTCAAATATCACCGCGTCGAACAGGTGGTGGCGCGCGGCGCATTCATCGACGGGCGCTGGCCGCATGCGACCGCCGTTGTCGTGGAACTCGGCAGCCAGAAGGAATGGGCGGTCGACTCGTGGACGCATGCCTATGGCGAGAAGCCGGACATCAAGCCGCTGAGCCAGTGGCTCGGGGAAGGCGGTTTATAGCAGTCCTTCTCGCGTTGCCGGCACTGCGTTCGACGCGGCCAGCTTGCCCTTTTATGCGCCACGGCCCGCTGATTGACCCGCCCGATCGACGCCGGTATTTTTTGCCGCGATGGGGATGGGGTTCCCCCGATAGCCGCCCGCAAATTACGAAAATTTGGGGCTGATGACTCCTACCGCACAACGAGGGCGGTCGGAGTCTGTCCGCCGCAGGGCGGCTTTTTATTGCCCTGAAGCATGAGGACAAGCATATGGGCTTTCTTATTGTGTTTATCGGCGGCGGGCTTGGCGCCGCCATGCGCCACGGATTCAATCTGTTGTTCGCCCGCACGCTGGGCACGGCGTTTCCTTACGCAACCCTGTTCGAGAACGTCTCCGGCTCGCTGGTCATGGGGCTGCTGGTGGCGACGTTCGCCTTCCGCAGCGGCATCCCGCAGCATTGGCAGCTGTTCCTCACCACCGGCATCCTCGGCGGCTACACGACGTTCTCGACGTTCTCGCTCGACACCGCGCTGCTTTACGAACGCGGCGAAATCGGCCTCGCCGCGTTTTACGTGCTGCTGTCGGTCGCGCTGTCGGTCGGCGGGCTGTTCGCCGGGCTTACGCTGGTCCGCAGTCTGACCTGACCCGGCGCTATTCCATCGGCCGAAGCCCGAGCTTGTCGAGCAGCGCCATGTCGCGGTCGCGCCCCGGGTTCGGCGTGGTCAAGAGCTTCGGCCCATAGAAGATCGAATTGGCGCCGGCGAGGAAGCACAACGCCTGCGTTTCCTCGCTCATGTCCTCGCGCCCGGCGGAAAGCCGCACCACCGAGGCCGGCATGCAGATGCGGGCGACGGCGATGGTGCGCACGAAGTCGAGCGGGTCGAGCTTTTGCGTGCCGGCGAGCGGGGTGCCCTCGACCTGCACCAGCAGATTGATCGGCACGCTTTCCGGATGCACCGGCAGGCTGGCCAGCGTCGCGATCATGCCGACACGGTCGTCCAGGCCCTCGCCCATGCCGACGATGCCGCCGCAGCAGACATGGATGCCGGCCGACCGCACATGCTCGAGCGTGTCGAGCCGGTCCTGATAGGTGCGCGTGGTGATGATCTCGCCGTAGAATTCCGGCGAAGTGTCGAGATTGTGATTGTAGTAGTCGAGGCCGGAGGCTTTGAGCCGCGCCGCCTGTTCGGCGCTGAGCAAGCCGAGCGTGGCGCAGGTTTCCAGACCCAGCGCCTTGACGCCTTCGACCATGGCGCAAACGTCTTCGATGTCGCGGTCCTTCGGCGCACGCCAGGCTGCGCCCATGCAGAAGCGCGAGGCGCCGCCGTCGCGCGCCGCACGCGCTTCGGCCAGCACGGCCTCAAGACTCATCAGCTTCTCGGCCTTGACGCCGGTGTCGTAACGCGAAGCCTGCGGACAATAGGCGCAGTCCTCCGGGCAGCCGCCGGTCTTGATCGAAAGCAGCGTCGAGATCTGCACCTCGGCAGGATCGAAATTCTCCCGATGCACCTGCGCGGCGCGGAATATCAGTTCGGGAAACGGCAAGGCAAACAGCTCACGCACTTCCGCGCGCGTCCAGTCATGCCGGGGCAAATTTATCGCCGGGATCGGCCGGTTTTCCTGCGCTAGCGACATTGCACGTCCTTAAATGCGGCCCCGGCCAAAGACGCGCCCGTTATATCAATATCGGCGCGCTTTGGCGCAATCATTTCCGCCGATTGTGGCGCCCGTCCATGACGTGATAATCTTGGCGCAAAGAACATGGCGGGGGGAAACATGCTCAAACGATCGCTGGCTGTCGCCGTTGCGATTTCTGCGCTCGCTTCGATTGTGGGGCCGGGTTACGCCGCCGAGCGCAAGGAAGACGATCCGGTTTCCCTCCTGGAAAAGGACAAGAAACTGGATCGAGAGGCAATCGACAAGCAATACCATCGGGCGATGGAACAAACCTCGGCGAAAACCGGCGATCCGGTCAAGGCCGATCCGTGGGCGAATATGCGCGCCACCACGGACGTAAAAAAGAGCAAATAATAAAGAGTCCCGATGAACCGGTTGGCGGTGACCAGAATAATTTCGGTGCTGGTCGGCGCCGTCGTCTTGTTCGGGCTGCAGCAGGGTCTCGGCCTGCAGTTCTACTTTGCGTTCCCGGCAGCGATCGTCGCCTATCTTGCCGTCAAGGTCGGACTCGGTCTCGCCTGGGGCGCCGACGACCCCCGCGCGTAAAAGAATTCTGCGCGGCGCTTACCAGTGGTGGCGCCAGCCCCAATACGGGCGGTAACGCGGGCCGTAATATCCGTAATAATACGCCGGCGGCGGGCCATAATAGACCGGCGGGCCTCCGACCACGATTTCATCGTCGGGCACGTAACCCGGCGGGGGACCGGCGTAACCGGAGGGACGGCGCGGCGGCACGCGGCCGCTCAGGTCGAGCGCGCTCTGGATGGCGAAGCCGCTCTTGCCCTGCCAGGTGACTGCGCACCAGCCTTCGGTGCACTCGCCGGCGTCGATGAGGCTGCCGCCCGGAATCTTCTCGACGATCTCGCTGGCGGTGCCGGGCGCGGCGCGCAGGTTCACGGTCGACGGCACATAGGCAGGCTTGGCGAAGACCGGCGCCGCGGCGAGCGCCAGTGCGGCAACACACACTATACGCGATACCGAAATCATGGCCGTTTCCCTCAACCCCCGCCCGGCAAGACTAGCACCGGCGCGGCGCAAAATCTCGGCCGCAAAAACGGCGGGATCGGGGCATCGCTTGCGAGGCACCGTCGCGCGTGAGAAAAACCGGCATGGCCGACATCGAAACCCCGCCCGACCGCCTCTGCATCGACCCGCGCAGCCCCTATTACGACGCCGCAGTGCTGGCGCGCGACGTCGGCATCCGCTTCAAAGGCGTGGAGAAGACCAATGTCGAGGAATACTGCGTCAGCGAGGGCTGGATCCGCGTCGCCGCCGGCAAGGCGCTCGACCGCCATGGCCAACCGTTGACCATCAAGCTTATCGGCACCGTCGAGCCGTACTTCAAGAGCAAGACGCCGGAGTGAGGCGCCAGAGCCCTGGCCGGTCCGATGAACGAACACGACGACATCGATGCGCTGGAAGCGCGCATCGAGGGCCTGAACGAATCGATCGAACGCTGCCGCAAGATTTCGCTGGCGGCGAAACTCGTCATCGCCGGCGGCGCGTTCTGGCTCGGACTGCTGCTGGTCGGGCTCGTCGCCTTTGCCCCCTATGCTCTGGTCGCCTCGCTTGCCGCCATCATCGGCGGCATCGTGCTGGTCGGCTCGAACGCCAGCACCTGGGATGAGACGCAGGGCGCGTTGCGGCGCGCGCAGGCCGCGCGCGCCGAGCTGATCGGCCATATCGAGATGCGGCTCGTCGGCGAGGAACATCCGACCGTGCATTGACCGAGGTCCGCGCGCTACTCGGCCTTGCGCTCGATGCCGATGGGATTGCAGTTGCGCCGGCCGGTTTCGAAGCATTCCTCGCTCTTGCGCGCATCGACAAGCGCGTTGACCAGCCAGATGCCGCCGCCGACGATGATGACCGCGCCGAGCAGCAGCACGATATTGGCGGTACGGCGCTCGCCCTTACTTTCCTCTTCGTCTGGTGGCTGCCGGTCGTTCATGTGCGCCCTCGATTGATTCGTCCCCACAATTTATTTTTTCGTGCCGTTCCGGTGTTGGTTGGCACGCCCCCATAACCCCTCAATCAGCCGGCTTTTTAAAGTAGACGCACCATTTCGGTCTGAATCGTCTTGCTACTTTGGAGGAACAGTTGATTTTGCAGGAATAGGTCACGCACTCCATCAATGGATCCTTGCCGCCGCTCGCGTCCGTCTTCGGCGCCGCAGCCTTTGCCGCTGGAGACAGATTCGGCGGAACGACCTGCTTGGGTTCGCAGAGTCCGTTTGTCCCACTGATGGCCGCGCGGCATTGCTCGATGGTAACGAAACCGCAATTGGTGCCGCCCTCGCTTTCAACCGTGCACCATTTGTAGGAATCGGCAGAGGCCGCGGCGAGGGGCGCGCTAGCCACGGCAATTGCCCAAAGGAGCTCTTTGCGCACGAGAAACATCGAGGGTCCTGGCCGCAAACAAGCCGAGAACGGCATCCTGAAATCGCACGATAGCGAAGACATTATGGACGGGCCATATATTGTGTCGCGTTTGCAGTGTTGGAGTTATCGTCGTGGCGCCCTCCCCGTAAGGGCTACTTGAAATGTCGCTCGTCTCGTGTCCCGCGGCACTGGCGGCTTGAAGATTGCTCGCCCTGCGAAAAACTTACTGGAAACACAGACCGCTAGCGATGCCCGGACTCAGGGCCGCGCTGGTCGCCAGACGCCTTATCGCGCGCCAGTTGCGATGTTAGACTAGGCCGGCCTCTGGGAGCAGGCATGTCGGTCGTGGGCGACAATATCATTGGCGGCAGCGTGGCCGAGCTCAAGGCCGCGCTTGCGGTACGCGAGCGCGAGCTCGCCGAGGCGCGCGACCAGCAGGGCGCCACCGCGGCCGTACTCAAGGTAATCAGCCGTTCGATCGTCGATTTGCCGGCGGTCTTGGAGACGCTGATCGCCGTCGCCTGCCGTCTATGCGAAGCCGACATTGGAACGATTCGCTACGAAGATGGTCCGGGCTACGGTCTGGCCGCGAGCTACGGCTGCCAGCCTGAATGGCACAAACATTTTGCCGGCTATTCGACCAAGCCGGATCGATCGTCCGTTTTCGGGCAGACGATTCTGAAAAGCGCGACGGTTCACGTCCCCGACGTCCTCGAAGACCCGGACTATGCGCGGCCGCAGGCGCAGAAGCTGATGGGTCTGCGGGCGGCGCTGGGTGTTCCGCTGATGCGCGACGGGCGCGTTTTCGGCGTCGTCACTCTGTTCCGCACGACGCCGCGCCCCTTCACGCAAAAGCAGATTGACCTCGCCGAAACCTTCGCCGACCAGGCGACCATCGCCATCGAGAATGTGCGGCTGTTCGAGGCCGAACAACGCCGCACCGCCGAGTTGACTGAATCGCTGTCGCAGCAGACCGCGACCGCCGACGTGCTCAAGGTCATCAGCCGCTCGGCGTTCGATCTGCAGGCTGTGCTCGACACGCTCGCCCAATCGGCGGCACGATTGTGCGAGGCCTACGACGCGTGGTTGTTGCTGCGCCAGGGCGACAAGCTCCAGATCAAGGCGCATTACGGGCCGATTCACGTCGACTTTGCCGATTGGCCGATTTCGCGCGATTGGGTGACCGGGCGGGCGTTTCTCGAGCGCAGGCCCGTTCACGTCGATGACCTCTCGACCTCGACAGAGTTTCCGGATGGCCGCGACATGGCGGTTCGCATGGGCCATCGCGCCATTCTCGCCGTACCTCTGCTCAGAGAGGATGAGGCGATCGGCGTCATCACTATTCGCCGCAGAGAGGTGAAGCCGTTCAGCGACAAGCAGATTGAGCTGGTGCAGACCTTCGCCGATCAGGCGGTGATCGCCATCGAGAACGTGCGGCTGTTCGAGGCCGAGCAGCAGCGCTCGGGGGAGCTTTCCGAGTCGCTCGCGTATCAGACCGCGACCTCGGAAATCCTCGCCTCGATCAGCGGCTCGGTGACGGACGCCAAGCCGGTCTTCGACGCAATCGTGCATAATCTGCTGCGCCTGTTCGACACCAGCTTTGCGTCGGTCCAACTGCTGCGCGACGGAAACATCGAGTTGCCGGCGGCGGATGGCGCCTCCGGCATCAAGCGGATTACGGAGACCTACCCGCGCCCGCTCGATGACGCCACGGTGGGCGGCCAGGCAATGCTGGCCAAGCAGGTCGTGCAGTATTCGCCTGTGGTCGGCAATCGGCGCGTACCAAACGCGGCCCAGAAAATTGCGCGCGACTGTGGATACAATTCGATTATCGCCGCACCGATGATCTGCGAAGGCAAGGTGATCGGGGCGATCGCCTGTGCGCATCGTGAGCCACGGGTATTCGGCGAGAAAGAGGTCGCGCTCATCAAAGCCTTCGCCGATCAGGCGGTGATCGCCATCGAGAACGTGCGGCTGTTCGAGGCCGAGCAGCAGCGCAGCGCCGAGCTGACCGAGTCGCTCTCGCAGCAGACGGCGACCGCCGATGTACTGGAAGCGATTAGCCGCTCGGCGTTTGATCTGCAGCCGGTGTTCGAGGCCGTCGCCGAAAGTGCCGTGAAATTGTGCGGCGCCGACCGGGCGTTCATTTTCCGCTTTGACGGTGAATTGCTGCGAATGGTGGTCGCCCGCGATGCGCCAGCTGAGCTTGAGGCGTTTGTTCGTGGCAACCCAATCCGCCCGAGCCGCGGCAGTGGCGCCGGCCGCGCCGCATTTGAACGCCGGACCGTGCACATCGCGGACGTAACCGCCGATCCGGAATACACATTCGAGTCGAAAGACATCGCGCCGCTGCGGACAGTCCTCACGGTGCCGATCCTCAAGGGCGACGATCTACTCGGCGTCATTCTGATCTATCGGCTGGAGGTCAAGCCGTTCACCGACAGGCAGATCGCGCTGCTCGAAACTTTCGCCGGGCAGGCGGCGATCGCCATCGAAAACGTTCAGCTGTTTGAGGCCGAGCAGCAGCGTTCAGCCGAGCTGACCGAGTCACTGGCGCAGCAGACTGCGACCGCCGACGTGCTCAAGGTCATCAGTTCGTCGCCGGGCGAGCTTGAGCCGGTGTTCCAGGCGATGCTGGAAAACGCGACGCGGATCTGCAACGCCAAGTTCGGCAACCTCTTCCTCGGCGATGCGAGCGGTGTGCGCATCGGCGCAACCCACGGCGCGCCCACCGACTATGTCGATTTTCTGCATAGCGAAGGCGTCTTCGTCCCCAACCCGGAGTTCGGTATCGGACAATTGGTGAATACGAAGCAACGCTACCACGTGGCCGACCTGCTTGCGGTGCCAACGCATGGGGACCCACTGCGCGAAGCCACCATTAAACTTGCCGGTGCGCGCACGCTGGTCGGCGTACCGATGCTGAAAGAAGGCAAGGTGATCGGTGCTATCGTCATCTACCGGCAGGAGGTGAAGCCGTTCACGGAAAAGCAAATCGAGCTGGTGACGAATTTTGCCGCGCAGGCGGTGATCGCCATCGAGAACACACGGCTGCTCAGCGAGCTGCGCGAGTCGCTGGCGCAGCAGACGGGCACGGCGGAAGTCTTGCGGGTGATCTCGAGCTCGCCCGGAGAGCTTCAACCTGTCTTTGACACAATGCTCGCTAAAGCGACGGAGTTGTGCGAGGCGAGCTACGGCGTGCTGTGGCTGTGGGATGGCAAGGCCGTGCGTGCTGCAGCGGTGCATGGCGCGCTGCCGCAGGCCTATCTCGATCGCTTGCGGGGCGGCACAGCATTCCTGGACACGGATCGGCCGGGCATTCGCGCCATGACCGAGCGCAGGCCCATCCAGGTAACCGACCTGCGCGAGGACCCGGCCTACTTGTCCGGCGATCCGCTGGTCGTTGCCTCTGTCGATGCTGGCATCCGCACCCTGGTGTGCGTGCCGATGTACAGGGACGATCAGGCGATCGGCAACATCACGATCTACCGGCGGGAGGTGAAGCCGTTCACGGAAAAGCAAATCGAGCTGGTGACGAATTTCGCCGCGCAGGCGGTGATCGCCATCGAGAACACGCGGCTGCTCAGCGAGCTGCGCGAGTCGCTGGCGCGACAGACCGCAACCTCGGAAGTGCTCAAGGTCATCTCGAACTCTCCGGGTGAGCTCGAGCCCGTGTTCAACGCCATGCTGGAAAACGCCACCCGCATCTGCGAGGCGAGATTGGGGTGCCTCTTCCTGTACGAGGACCGCATCTTCCACGCCGTCGCCGTGCACGGAGACTCTTACTACGCCGAGATGACACGGCAGCACCCCGTCGTCGACATGCGCGAGGATGAAAATATCGGCACTCCGCTCGAGCGCCTGATCCATGTCAAATCCATTTTGCATATTCAGGATCTGCGCGAGGACGAGAGCTATCGCGACGGCAACCCGCGCATCAAGGCGCTGGTCGAATCCGCCGGCGCGCGCAGCCACCTGGTCGTGCCCATGCTCAAGGAGGCCGAGCTGATCGGCGCCATCGTCATCTACCGCCGCGAAGTGCGGCCGTTCGGCGATAAGCAAATCGAACTGGTGCAGAATTTCGCGGCGCAGGCGGTGATCGCCATCGAGAACACGCGGCTGCTCAAGGAGCTGCGTCGGCGCACCGACGACTTGGCCGAGTCGCTGGAGCAGCAGACGGCGACGTCGGAAGTGCTTGAGGTCATCAGTTCATCGCCCGGAGAACTGGATTCGGTGTTTGCGTCCGTGCTTGCCAACGCGACAGAGCTCTGCGAGGCGACTTACGGCGCGATGTGGCTGTGCGAGAACGGCGTCGTGCGTAACGTCGCCTTCCACGGTGAACTGCCCGCCGCGTTTCAGGAACTCTGGCATGCCGGCTCCGTCATACCGGCTGACGCCGATGTTCCCGTTGCACGGGCCATCCGCTCGGGAGAGCCGGTTTACGTGGAGGATCTCAAGCTGGATCAGGGCTACCGGGACGGCAGCCCTTTGGCGCTCGGCGCGGTCGACCTTGCCGGCATACGAACCCTGGTTGCCGTGCCGCTGTTAAAGGAGGGCGGCAACATCGGCGGCATCACGATCTATCGGCAAGAGGTGCGGCCGTTCACCGAGAAGCAAATTGACCTGCTCTCAAACTTCGCCGCCCAGGCGGTGATCGCCATTGAGAACGGGCGATTGCTCAGCGAATTGCGCGAGTCGCTGGCGCGGCAGACCGCCACCGCCGACGTGCTCAAGGTCATCAGTTCCTCGCCGGGCGAGCTCGAGCCGGTGTTCCAGGCGATGCTGGAAAATGCGACGCGCATCTGCGAGGCGAAGATCGGAATCCTGTGGGGGTTCGAGGACGGATCCTATACTGCGATCTCGATGCTCGGCATCTCGCCGGCTTACGCGGAATACCTCAACAGCGGCCCGTTTCGGCCTGGCCCGGCAACCGGATTAGGCCGGGTCGCCAGCGAGCGGCATACCATTCACATCGTCGACACGCTTGCCGAGCAGGCCTATGCCGACCGCGATCCCTTCCGCATCGCGACCGCCGAGCTTGGTGGCGCCCGTACACTTCTCAATGTGCCGATGCTCAAAGAGGGCAAGCTGATCGGCGCCATCGGCGTCTACCGGCAAGAGGTGCGGCCGTTCACGGAAAAGCAGATCGAGCTGGTGACCAACTTCGCCGCCCAGGCCGTCATCGCCATCGAGAACACGCGCCTGCTCAACGAGCTGCGCCAGCGCACCGACGATCTGACCGAAGCGCTCGAATACCAGACGGCGACTAGCGAAATCCTCACCGTGATCAGCCGCTCGCCGACCGATACCCAGCCAGTGTTCGACATCATCGGCGAGCGGGCGGAGAAACTGTGCGACGCCGATGTCAGCGTCGTGTCCATGGTCGACGGCGAACTGATCCAGCTTGCTTCTATTCACGGTGTCAGCAACGAGGGGATGGAGGCCTTGCGCAACGTGTATCCTTTGCCTTTGGAAGGTGAGACGATCACCGCCCGCACGGCTCGCAGGGCGGCCGTCGTTCATGTAGCCGACGTGCTCGCCGATCCAACATACGATACCAAGGTCGCTGCGCGCGCGGCGGGCTACCGCGCCTGCCTTGGCGTGCCGATGGTCCGCGACGGTCGGGTGATCGGCACGATTTTCGTCGGCCGCAAGGTGCCAAGACCCTACACCGACAGCCAGATCCAGCTGCTCAAGACCTTCGCAGATCAAGCCTTGATTGCCATCGGCAACGTACGGCTGTTCAGGGAGGTGCAGGAGCGCACCGAAGACTTGCAGGAATCGCTGCAACAGCAGACCGCCACCGCCGAAGTTCTAAAGGTGATCAGCCGCTCGACCTTCGATTTGCAGACCGTTCTTGACACCCTGGTCGAGTCGGCGGCCCGCCTGTGCGACACCGACATGGTGGCGATCATTCGCCTCAAGGGTTCGACGTACCAGCATGCGGCAAGTTTCGGCTATCCGCCGGACGCCCACGAATACATGCTGAACGTTCAGCTTGAGCCCAATCGCGATAGCGTTGCCGGGCGCGTAGCGCTGGAAGGCAAGGCGGTTCAAGTTGCCGACGCTCTGAACGACCCGGATTATAAGATGGTAGCGCCCATGCGCATGATGGGCGGGCGCACGGTTCTTGGCGTACCGCTGTTGCGTCAAGGCGCTCCTATCGGCGTCCTCCTCATGATCAGACGCGAGGTGCGGACTTTCACCGACAAGCAGATCGATCTTGTCACCACTTTCGCCGACCAGGCTGTGATCGCCATCGAAAACGTCCGGCTGTTCGACGAGGTGCAGGCGCGCACCGAGGATCTGCAGGAATCGCTCGCGCAGCAGACCGCGACCTCGAATATCCTCGAGGTCATCAGCAACTCGCCGACCGATTCGCAGCCGGCCTTCGAATCCATCGTGCGTAGCGGGCTCAAATTGTTCCCAGATTCGATCATCGTGATCTCATTGCCGGACGGCGACCAGGTCAAGCTGGCGGCGATCGGCGGCGCCGACGCCGACCTGGAAGCGCTGCGCGCGCGCTATCCGATGCCGCTGTCGCGCGAGTTCATCACGGGCACAGCGCTGCTCGACGGGCGCGAGATGGACTTTGCCGACGC
>Ga0335083_10001757_pt1 | contig 29490 bp, 25 predicted proteins | sample Lox_Sample_42_FD_206716 | JGI IMG/M metagenome (GOLD analysis project Ga0335083, IMG submission 206716) | Soil microbial communities from Loxahatchee National Wildlife Refuge, Florida, United States - Lox_Sample_4.2 | ecosystem: Environmental > Terrestrial > Soil > Wetlands | place: USA...
AGGGTCAAATCCACGCTCGCGCAACCTGTCATCCAGTGCATCAGCGCCATCCCACCAGGCAAACACCTTCGACAGCAGTTCGACCTGATCCATGGGCAGGCCCAATGCCCGTGCCACGTCGCGCACCGCGCTCTTGCCGCGGTAGCAGATGACGGTCGCGGCGAGCGCGGCGCGATCACGCCCGTACTTTTCGTAAATATGCTGGATGACTTCTTCGCGCCGCTCGTGCTCGAAGTCGATGTCGATGTCCGGCGGTTCGTTGCGGTTTTCCGAGATGAAGCGCTCGATCAGCAGCTCGGTGGTTTCCGGGTCAACTTCCGTCACACCCAGGGCAAAGCACACGGCGGAATTGGCGGCCGATCCACGTCCCTGGCAAAGGATTTCCCTGCTTCGCGCAAAACCGACGATCTCCTGCACGGTCAGGAAATAGGGTTCGTACCTGAGCTTTTCGATAAGGCGCAGCTCTTTCTCGATGCTGCCGCGCACCTTGGTCGAAATGCCTTGCGGCCAGCGTCGACGAACGCCCTCTTCCGTCAGTTGCCGCAACCAGCTGGTAGCCGTATGACCTTCCGGCACCAGCTCGGAGGGGTAGCGGTATTTCAGGTCGGTGAGCTGGAACGTGCAGCGCGCGGCGATGCGAACGCTTTCCTCCATGAGCGAGGCCGGATAGATGGCCGACAAGGCATCGCGCTTGCGAAGATGCCTCTCGCCATTGCGGAACAACAGCGCACCCGCCTCGGCCACGGTGCATCGATGGCGCGTGGCGGTAAGCACGTCCTGCAAGGCGCGCCTGCGGCGCACATGCATGTGCACGTCGCCGGCAGCCACGCATGGCAGGCCCAGCGATCGACCAAGCATATCCAGTGCCTGCAATCGGCGCGCATCGTCCGGCCCGCGATGCAGCTCCACGGCAATCCACGCACGCCCATCGAACAGCGAACGCAACCAGCGGCCATGCTCCGAATCAGGTTCATCCGCCGGCAGCCACAAGGCCAGCGTGCCCGGCAGGCCATCGGAGAAGTCGGCACGCGTCACGCCATAGCTGCCCTTGTCGGCTGCGCGCCGGCCACGCGTGATCAGCGCGCACATCGCCACGTAGCCCGCCAGGTTTTCGCACAGGAGCACCAGCTTCGGGCCATCTTCCAGCTGGAATTCCGCGCCGACGATCAAGGCCACGCCGGTTTCGCGCGAGGCTTCCAGGGCGCGCACGATGCCGGCCAGCGAACATTCGTCGGTGATCGCCAGCGCGCGATAACCGCACGCCTTCGCCCGCTCAAACAATTCAAGCGCACTGGACGCACCACGCTGGAACGAGAAATTGGACAGGCAATGCAGTTCGGCATAGTCGTTCATGCGAACCATCCGTGCAGCATCCACGCGCCCTGCTTGCCTGGCGGGCAATACGCCCACGCGCATTGCCCTTGCGCGGTACGCACCACGTAGTAATCGCGACGCATGTCGCCGCCATCCCACCAGCCGGTTTCGATGCGCTCGGGTCCGGCGAGGATCTCCGGCGGCGGACCGCGCAGGGGCAATGGCGATTCCAGCAACCAGGCAGGACGCAGCCGTGTCTCGGGCCACGGTGCTTTCGCCACGTGCGGTGAAGATGTCTGCGCCCGCTCGGGGCGCGGATCCACCGTACGGTGCAGGCGCTGCACGGCGTGCTCGCCCAGCCGCGAACGCAACCGTTCGCGCAACTGGTCCAGCGGCATGGCGTTCGCTAGTCGTGCATCGAACAGGTCGCGACCGGCCGGCACGAACGGAGGCAGGTCCGGCGCAAGCAGCTGCATGGCCACCACCGGCTGCGGCAACGCCACGCGCTCCAGCCGGCCACGCGCGCAATCGAACAGCAGCGCGGCATCGCGCGCGGCAGCAAGCATGCCCACCGGCACGCGGGTGGCGGGCATATTGCGATGTTCCAGCACCACTTCGAAACGCTGCACGCCGCCATCGCGACCCGCGAGATACGCGGACAGATCGCCCGTCAGTCGGCGCAGCGGAAACATCAGCGCCTCGACGTGCTCGATCTCGTGCGCCCATTCCATGCGCAGCTCGAATGCATCGGACGGCCGGAAGCTTTCCATCGACGAGGGCTGCTCGCCGACCAAGCGATCCAGTTGCAGCACCAGATCTGCACCGAAGCGACGCTGCAGACCGGCGCGCGGCATCGCCAGCAATTGCCCCAGCGTGCGGATGCCCATCGAGGAAAGCGCATGCGCGGCGCCATCGGGAAGACGCGCATGCGCCACGGCAACCGGCGCCAGCGCACTGCGCAACGTGGGCGGCGTGGTCACGGCCATGCCATCGTGCGCACCGGCCAGCACGTAGGCCGCCTGCGGCGTGGGCGCAAGCGCGATGCGATGGCGGAAACCCAGGCCGGCGAGGTCTTCGCGCAACAGGGATTCAAAGCGCGGCCATGGTCCGAACAGGCCAAGGCTGCGACTGACTTCCAGCACCACGGCATGCGTGAGCAGGCCCACTTCCCCGCTATAGCGATAAGCCCATGCCGCCAGCAGGCGATGCCAGCCGGCCTCGTCGCTGGCGTCGTAATCGACCATGGCAAAGCGGTGCAGCATGGCCTGCGCCGCCGCCAGCGACTGCCCGCGATACAGGCCTGCCGCTCGCGCGCTGCGACTGGCCGCATGCACGATGCGCTGCTGCGCCGGCCCGCTGACCAGCACCAGCGGCTCCTCCGAAGGAGGCCGACGGCGAAGGACACCATCCAGCGCCAGTTGCGGCAGCAATACGCAGGCCCAAAGCATGACGCGGCCTCGTCACGACCAACCGGCAGCCAACGGCACGGCCTGTGCCGGTGGATTGCCGCCGCGACACTTGCGAATGCGTACGCGTGGCGCGGGCTGGCTTTCCAGTTCCAGCCGCAGCGAAGCCGGCGATGCCTGCACGGCATGGCGCACATCGCGAAACACGAAGGCCAGCGCCTTGCCCGTATCGGCGGCCACCTGCAAGCGCCGCAGCGCGCGATCATCCGCCTGCTGCGGCCATGCCAATACGGCGGCGCAACTGCCCGAGCGCAGGCATTGCTCCGCCGCCCACAACACATCGCGCGCGGCCGCCTGCACGATGTCCACGTGCGACATCACCACGCCACGCGCTTCCCAGCCAGCCACGCAAGGCAGGTAAGGCGGCGAGATCACCATCACCTGGCGCGCCGCCTGGGTCATGCGCGCCAGCGTGGGCAGCACCAGCTGCAATTCGCCCACGCCATCCACGGGCAGCAGGATTTCTGTCATCGCATGCTCGGGCCAGCCGCCGGTGGGCAAGGCGACATCCAGCGCCGGCCAGCCCGTCGATTCGTTGCTGCCCGGCAACGGCGCTGCACGCCCCTGCCAGACCTGACGGGTGTCAATGAGCGTATTGAGCGCAACAAGCTGGCCCACGGCGGCGGCCTCAGCGCAGGGTGCGCAGGCAACGGGTGACCACGCCCCAGACGCTCAGCGTCTCGCCTTCGCGAAACACGATCGGCTTGAAGTGTGCATTCTCGGGCAGCAGCGCGATATGGCCATCCACCCTGCCCAATCGCTTGATGGTCAGCTCGTTGTTGACGAGCGCCACCACGATGTCGCCCTGCCGCGCCGACAGCGCGCGATCCACCAGCACTTCATCGCCATCGAAGATGCCGGCGCCGATCATCGACCAGCCGGATACGCGGATGATGAAGGTGCTCGGCTCATGACCTGGCAGGACGAGATGCTCGTTGAGGTCGACCACCTCATCGACCTCATCTTCCGCCATCGCGGGAATACCGGCCGGCACCCGGCTGAGGAATGCCGTGAGCCCCACTGTCGATGGCGTCAGCGATACCGGCCGGGGCGCTTCCAGCGAAGCCGGTCCACGGTAGGCATCCAGATAGGCCAGCACGGCGGGCACCTGGCTTTCGGGCACGCGGATGCGCTGGCTGGGCTCCCCAGCCGGGCGACCAGCGCCGGAACGGCGTCCACCATGTTCGACAGGAGGCATAGGGAAACTTGATTATCGGGACAAGATTCAAGATACCACGCCGGCGTTCTCACCGCGTGAGATACGAAGCCTTTGAAAGAGCGCTTTCCCGGCCGGGCGATTACCCTGCTCCCAGGCTCATACCGGGACGCGACGCATGCCTCACAAAGTGATCGGCCTCCTCGGAGGCATGAGCTGGGAAAGCTCGGCCGAGTACTACCGGATCATCAACATCCACGTTCGCGAACGCCTCGGCGGCCTGCACTCGGCCCGCTGCCTGATGTGGTCATTCGACTTTGCCGAGATCGAGGCACTGCAGCATGCCGGCGACTGGACCGCCGCGACGGCCCGCATGATCGAGGCCGCCCAGCGACTGGAGCGCGGCGGCGCCGATCTTGTCGCCATCTGCACCAATACCATGCACCGGATGGCCGACGAGGTGCAGGCCGCCATCGACATTCCCTTGCTGCATATCGCCGATCCCACCGCCGAACGCCTCAAGGCGGCCGGGCACCGGCGCGTCGGCCTGCTGGGCACGGCATTCACCATGGAACAGGATTTCTACAAGGGCCGGCTGCAACAACGGCACGGCCTGGAGGTGCTTGTTCCCGAAGAAGGGGAACGCCACGCCATCCATCGCATCATCTACGACGAACTGGTGCAGGGACGCATCGAGCCCGCTTCCCGCGAAGTGTTTCGCACCATCATGCAGGCCCTGGCGGCACGCGGCGCGGAGGCCATCATCCTTGGCTGCACCGAGATCATGTTGCTGGTGACCCGCGAGGATTCACCGGTGCCGCTATTCGACACCACCACCCTCCATGCCGAGGCCATCGCCGATATGGCAATGGCGTGACACCAGCCGGCGCGATGACGAGGCGCGATGCGGCCACGTCAAGATGAAGAAATTTTCATCGACATCCGTGCATGCTTGGAATGTTCTGGCACGCCCCCATCGACGAACGATCATCACGACGAGGTCATCTCATGGAATACAGGCAACTGGGCGCATCGGGCTTCAGGGTTCCGGTGCTGAGTTTCGGCACGGGCACGTTCGGTGGCAAAGGCGAACTGTTCGGCGCCTGGGGCAACACCGATGTCGCTGAAGCCAAGCGGCTCGTCGACATCTGCCTCGATGCGGGTCTCAACATGTTCGACAGCGCCGATATTTACTCCGACGGCGTCGCCGAGTCGGTATTGGGCGAGGCCATCAAGGGCCGCCGCGATCGCGTGCTGATCTCCACCAAGGCGACGTTCCGCTCGGGCCAGGATGCCAATGACGTCGGGTCCTCGCGCTATCACCTGCTCAAGGCGTGCGACGCCGCGCTCAAGCGCCTGGGCACGGACTACATCGACCTGTTCCAGCTGCACGGCTTCGACGCCATGACACCGGTGGAAGAAACACTGTCGACGCTGGACGACTTAGTCCGTGCCGGCAAGATCCGCTACGTGGGCGTATCCAACTTCTCCGGCTGGCACCTGATGAAGTCGCTGGCGGCGGCCGATCGCCACGGTTATCCGCGCTATATCGCCAACCAGACCTACTACTCGCTGATCGGCCGCGACTACGAGTGGGAACTGATGCCACTGGGCCTGGACCAGGGCGTAGGTGCGGTGGTGTGGAGCCCGCTGGGCTGGGGGCGCCTCACCGGCAAGCTGCGCCGCGGCGCCGCCCTGCCCGCCGTGAGCCGCCTGCACAAGACGGGTGACATTGGTCCGCAGGTGGATGACGAGTACCTGTATCGCGTGGTCGACGCACTGGACGAAGTCGCCGCCGAAACGGGCAAGAGCGTGCCGCAGATCGCGCTCAACTGGCTGCTGCAGCGCCCCACCGTATCAACCGTGGTGATCGGCGCGCGCAACGAGGAACAGCTCAAGCAGAACCTCGGCGCCATCGGCTGGAACCTCACGCGCGAACAGGTGGCCAAACTCGATGCAGCCAGCGAACTGACGCCGGCCTATCCGTACTGGCACCAACGCGGTTTCGCTGAGCGCAATCCGCCGCCGGTTTAAGGCGTCTCGCACCCGAGTCACCCAGTGCCTTGAGCTTCGACGTGCGAAAAGGCACTGGATGACCAGGAAAACCAGGAACACCCAGGCCTGTTCCGCAGAAATAATCGGCAAACGAAAAGCGGCCGCCTCAAGCCGCGTTCAACGCCTCATCCACCATCGCCTGCGCCTCCTGCAACAACTGCTCCAGGTGCGCCTCGTCCTTGAAGCTCTCGGCATAGATCTTGTAGATGTCCTCCGTGCCCGAGGGGCGAGCGGCGAACCAGCCGTTGGCGGACGTCACCTTGATGCCGCCGATCGAAGCACCATTGCCTGGCGCACGATCCAGCACGCTTTCGATCTTTTCGCCGGCAAGCTGCGTGCTGTTCACCTGTTGCGGCGACAGCTTCGAAAGGCGCGCCTTCTGCTCGACATTGGCCGGCGCATCGACGCGCTGTGACAGCGGGCTGCCAAGCTCGGCAGTCATCTGCCGGTAGAGCTCGCTCGGATCGCGATCCATCTTGGCGGTGATCTCGGCGGACATCAGCGCCGCCGCAATGCCGTCCTTGTCGGTGCTCCATACCGAGCCATCGCGACGCAGGAACGAGGCACCCGCACTTTCCTCGCCACCAAAACCCAGCGAGCCGTCGAACAGGCCGTCCACGAACCACTTGAAGCCCACCGGCACTTCATAGAGGCGACGCCCCAGGCGCCGGGCCACGCGATCGATCAGTGCGGAGCTGACCAGTGTCTTGCCGACGGCTGCATCGCCACGCCAGTCCGGGCGATGGCGGAACAGGTAGTCGATCAGCACCGACAGGTAGTGGTTGGGCAGCAACAAGCCACTGCTGCGCGTGACGATGCCATGGCGATCATGGTCGGTGTCGCACGCAAAGGCCACGTCGTAGCGGTCCTTCAGTTCGATCAGCGGCTGCATCGCATGCGAGGAGGAAGGATCCATGCGGATCTTGCCGTCCCAATCCACGCTCATGAAACGGAAGGTGAAATCGATCGCGCTGTTGACCACCGTCAGGTCGATGCCGTAGCGCTCGGCAATCGGCGCCCAGTAATGCACGCCCGAACCACCCAGCGGGTCGACACCAAGATGCACGCCGCTGCCACGGATGGCATCGAAATCGATGACCTGCGAGAGGTCGCCAACATACGCCGCGATGAAGTCATGCTCGTGCGTGGTCGAGGCGCGCAACGCCTGCGCGAACGGCATCCGGCGCACGTCGCGCAAGCCGTTTTCGATCAGCGCATTCGCGCGCTTCTGCACCCAGCCGGTGATGTCGGTATCCGCCGGACCGCCATTGGGCGGGTTGTACTTGAAGCCGCCACCATCGGGCGGGTTATGCGAAGGCGTAACCACGATGCCGTCGGCCAGGGCCGTCGTACGGTGACGGTTGTAGGTGAGAATGGCATGCGAGATGGCCGGCGTCGGCGTGTATTCGCCGCCCTTGGCAATCATGGTGTCCACGCCATTGGCGGCGAGCACTTCCAGCGCGCTCTCGAACGCCGGTTGCGACAGCGCGTGGGTATCGATGCCGATGAACAGCGGTCCGTCGATGCCCTTTTCGCGCCGGTATTCGCAGATCGCCTGGGTGATGGCCAGCACGTGCCATTCGTTGAAGCTGCGGTCGAACGACGTACCGCGATGCCCGGAGGTGCCAAACGACACCCGCTGCGCAGGCACGCCGGCATCGGGACGAAGATCCAGGTACGCGGCACGCAACTGATCGACATCCACCAGCAAGGAGTCGGGCGCCGGCTTGCCGGCCAGCGGACTGAGGCGGTCGCTCATGGCGTCACCACGGGAGCAGCCACCATCCGGCCCAGGTGGGCATGCAAAGACATCGTCATGTGATCGGACACTCCAGCCACGGGGAAAATGACGTATTGACCAACGCGCCGAGCAACAGTGTCAAGTTCAGCGCAACTGGCTGTCCTTGCTGCCACGGCGGTTGTAGCCGCTGAAGGCGGCCTCTTCCTCGTCATGCGCCTGCTGGCAGGCCACGCACAACCGCACGCCGGGCACGGCGACACGGCGCGCCTCGGGAATCGGCGCATCGCATTCCTCGCAGTGCGTCAGCCCAGGACCCTTGCGGATCTGGCTCCGCGCACGCTTCACCGCATCATCCACGGTGGCGTCTATCTGATCCTGCACGGCGCCGTCGCCGGCCCACCCGGTAGCCATGTCGCCTCCTGTCTGCAGCGGCGATGCTGCCCACGGCGATTTCCGCGGGCAGACAACCAATATAGGGGCTTACTCCACGGTTTCCACGAGACGCCGCGGCGAACGTTCAGTCAGGACCGCGCGAGCCCGCGCCGGGCTCTTCAGCGCGCCTGGGCGCCATCCGACGAGGCCATGACGTGCTCACTCCCCGTCGCGGCCTTCCTGGATGATGCATGCCCGGCTTCCGCATTGATCTGCGCGACCTCGGCCGTACCGTCAAAGCCGCCACCCAAGGCCTCGACCAGGCGCACGGAGATATCGATCTGCTCACTCTCCAGCGCGGCGAGCCGCTGCTGCGCGGCGAGCAACTGTTGCCGGCTGGTAAGCGGCGTCAGCGGACCCTTGAGGCCGCCCTTGTACGCCAGCATGGCGTCGTCCCAGCTCTTTTGCGCATCGTCCACAGCGCGCTTTTCGAGCACGATCTGCTCTCGCACCGACGATAGCGCCGACACCTGATCGGCCACGTCATTCAATGCACTGACCAGCAGGCCGTTGTAGCGCGCCACCATGGCGTCATATTCCGCATCCGCCACGGCAAGGTGCGCGCGCCGACGGCCGCCATCGAACAGCGGCAGGCTCAGCGCGGGGCCGAAAGCGTATTGCCGGGCTGGCAGCTGCAGCACGTTGGTGCTGCCGCCGACGGCTATGAATCCCGCCACGGCGGTCAGGCTGATATTGGGCAGGAATTCGTCCTTGGCCGCCTTCACGTCCTTGTTGGCCGCCTCGATTTCCCAGCGTGCCGCCACCAGGTCCGCGCGGCGACCGAGCAGATCCACCGGCAACTTGTCGGGAAGCACCGCGGGGCCGCGATCGAGCATGTGCGGGCGCCCGATGGCCAGGCCACGATCGGGCCCCTGGCCCAGCAGCACTGAAAGACTGCTGCGCGCCGCGTCGATGGCACGATCAGCTGCCACCTTCTGCTGCTGGGCACCGGCCAGCTGCGAATCGGCAAGATGCCCCTGCTGCGGCGTTTCAAGGCCACCACTCACCAGCTTGCGCGTCACATCCAGCGAATCTGTCGCGCGCTTGAGTTCGGCTTCGGCCACATCTTGCTGCGCGAAGGCATAACCGAGGCGCACATAGGCGCGCGCCACGTTCACCGACAACTCGATGCGTGCGGCATACGCCTCGACCTGCGCGGCCCGGCTATGGCCCAGCGCGGCTTCCCACGCGGCGCGCTTGCCGCCCCACAGGTCCAGATCCCATGAGAACTCGCCCAGGATGGACTTGCTCCACGCGAACGTGCCAAGCACATATTCGGGATAGATCGGATTCTTCTTGGAGAGGTATGCACCTGTGATGGAGGCATCCACTTTTGCCTGCGGCTGACGCGCACCGTTCACGCCGTCGGCCACCGCCTGCGCCTGCCGCGCACGCGCCTGCGCCTGCTCCAGGCTGGGGTTGTTCTTCAGTGCCTCTTCGATCAACGCGCTGAGCTGCGGATCGCCATAACTCACCCACCAGTCCTGCGAGGGCCACGCCGCCGGGCTCAGCTGCACGTCCGCAAGGCTGTGGCCGGACTTGAGGCTACCCGCATCAGTCATCGTGCCGGTCGTGTGCAGCCCACGGCTGGTGACGCATCCGGACAGGACGAGGCAAAGCGCGATGGCAACGGAAAGTGCGGAAGAACGCATGTCGGGATCACTCGAGGGAAAGATGGGAGATGCCGCGCGCTCCGGCTGGCTTGCCAGCGACACCGAACCTGCAACGTATTCAGGCAAAAAAACAGGAGCCGCGCTGTATCACATTATAGGCCTGCACTGCACGGGCTTCGCCGCAACGTGCGGCCTCAATCTGCATTTGCCACCGCTACCAAGGTCCAATGGCGGACCCGCGAAAGAGCGGCTGCACACTTGGCGTCGTGAATGACAACGCCTACCTTTCGAACGACGAATCGATGCCAACGACACCTTAGGAATCCGCGCCCATGCCACACGTTGCGTCCGCCACGATTGTTTCCACCGACCGCAACTACCTGCACCACATCGACGCCGGTCACTTCGCCATGACTACGGACGAACCGGCAAAGCTTGGCGGACAAGGCTCGGCGCCGGCTCCGTTTGACTACCACCTCGCCTCGCTGGCTGCCTGTACGGCGATTACGCTGCGCATGTACGCCGAACGAAAAGGCTGGAATCTCGGTGAGTTCCGCGCCGAACTTCGACTGGATCGCGACGAAGACGGCAAGCTGCACGTGCAGCGGACGCTGCATTCCGACCAGCCACTCACCGACGAACAGTGGCAGCGACCGCTGGAAATCGTCGCCAATACACCCGTGACCAAGGCGATGCGCGAAGGTGTGGGCATCGCCAGCGTACGTGGCGACATGACCGCAAGTAGCTGAACGCAAACGACCTGCAATGTGACGCACCGCACAGCTACCGGCAAGCACTCCATATCGAGCGGTGCGTGCTGTGCGCCCCTTCACCAAGGCATCACCGAGTCCCGTGCCAGAGTCCGCCCTTGCACGTCCGCCATGCGACGGTTTTGTGGCCGCAGGATGTGATCAGACCCGGTTTTTGGCAACATGCGCGGTCGACAGCCCGACGGCCGCCAGTCAAGGAGTTGTGCTTCAGCACAGGATGGGCTCGCGACGTGTTCGTCCGGCCGCCCTCACAACCCAAGGCCTACGTGAGCCTTGGGTGTGATGTCACTACGGGGAGGAAGCTATGGGGGAAGCAACGCTGCTGCGTGTCTGGGGCCGCCATCTGGCGGTCGGCGCGGCCTATGCGGTCTGCTACGTATTGCTCCGCGACGTCTCGGTCTCGCACTGGTACCTGCCGGCGGGACTGCGAGTCGCTTGCTTGCTGCTGTTGCCGTATCGCTACTGGCCTGCGCTGATCATCGGCGAATTCGTGCCGGTGGCAAACCATGCCTGGCACTGTGTGGACGATTTCGGTTGGCGCTGGGCCATGCTCGCCGCCATTCCACCCATCCTGCCGATGGCAGCCATGGTGGCGTTCGCCAGGCGTCATGCGCGCCTGCTGCTTGGTGCGCGGCACGTCAACATGGCGATGCTGCTCGGCGTCACACTCACTGCCGCCGTGTTGACGGCACTGTTCGATGCCGCCGTGCTCGCCGCCGTCCAACTGCCTCCCGGCGAAGTGCCGCCGGTACTCACCAGCCAGGTGATTTTCGGTTACTTCCTTGGCGCCTACCTGGGCGCCATCGCCATCGCACCCTCCGCCATCGCGATCTATCTGGCCTTCGCACGGGGCCACCATCCGACGCCAAGTGCTACGCGCTGGTACGGCAATCTCGCGCGCGATTGCCTGACGGGCGTGCTGGTGCCGCTGTTCGTGCTGGTTGGCCTGGTCTTCAGCAGCCAGGGCGACAGCATGCAGGTGTTCCGCATGGCCATGTTCCTGCCGGTGGCGTGGCTGACTTCACGATACGGATGGCAAGGTGCCGCGCTCGGCGGAACGCTGGCCAGCATTGCGGTGACGATGACCTCCACCATGGTGCGCGATCCGGCCGTGATCCAGGCCCAGTCGCTCATCGCCTTTGCGGTCACCACCCTGCTCCTGCTGGGCTCGCGCATCGCGCATCAGGCTCACGCCACACGCTCGGGCCACATGGACACCTTGCGCGGCTTCCAGCTTGCGCAGCAAGGCCTGTATCTGGAAGAACTGCGCATGCGGCAGACCGCCGATGCGCTGGAGCTGCTGGGCCAGAGCATCCGCGAGAACCACAATCGCCTGTTGGATCGCCTGCGCCACGTGCTGCCCGCCAACGAAGAGCACACCTACTCGCGGCAGGTGGCGCTGGCGCAGCACGAAATGCACCGGCTGGCGAATGCGCTCTATCCGCGCGGCTGGCGTGAGCGAGGCGTACCGGCGACTTTGCGCGAAGGACCTTTCGCGCAGGCCATCCACATGACCGGCGCCACGTACCGATGCGATCTCTCAGGCCGCGGCCTGAGCCAGCTCGCACCGGACGTACACATGACGCTCTACCGCCTCGCTTGCGAGGTGCTGGTGTACGTGCTTTCGCGCAAACCCACCCAGCACGTCCACCTGCAGGTCCGTGGCGGCTTTACCGGCGGTCGGCGTTGGGTGGTAATGCGGCTCACGGGCGAACCGGATGCGCCTGCCGGAAGCGGCAGCGACGATGCCCATGATTCGTGGAAGCAGGCCATGACCCTGCTGGGGGCCAGTGGATTGGGCATGACCACGATCCGCGATCGCGCCCACATCTATGGCGGTGACGTGCACGTACGCGATCTGGAGCGAGGCCTGAGCGTGACGCTGTTGTTGCACGACTCGCTGCGCTCCGTACCGCTCAACCAGGGCGTCTCCAGCTAGGAGACGCCCCGGCATCCTCAGCGCATCAGTTGATGCGCGCGCTGCATTCGATCGGATCCTTGCAGTCACCATCCGCGGCATAGACGCGTGCGGCGCCGTTTGCATCCGGCGTCACCAGCATCTTCACCGTACCGTCCTGATAGACGATCTCGCCCGGACTGGCGCTCGCCGGCGCGGCCAACGGCTCCTGGGGCGTCGCCACGCGGGACGCATCGGCGCCGATCGGCAATGCGAGGAAGTTGCCACCGGCCGTCGCGATCGCCGCACGCACCTTGCCGTTCAAATCATTGATCTGGACATAACGGACGCCGTTGCGCTCGAAGACGTACACATGCCAATGCGGACTGGCACTGACATCCACGGCGTTGGGCCACGCCTGGCCGAGTCCGGTCGATGGCGCGGCATCGGCGGCAAACGCGCCCGCCGATGACAGCCATAACGCGAACAGGCCCGCGGTCAAGACACGACGGCGATTCGATGCGTGCTGCATGGGTTTTCCCTCCATAGCCAATCCCCTATTCCGAGTAGCGTTGGACACACAGATCCCGGCGGCATGCCATGACGAAGACCGCGCCGGGCCATGGACTGTGCCCGATCCGAAACCACGCCAGTAAGTGCCAGCCAGGCCCCAGCCATCACCAATCCTCAGATTCGCGTAGCCGGACGCATCGTTGCTCACAGGATTTTCACGGTGGCGATAGAGCGATCCCATCGTTTCACGCAACCGTCACAAACACCCACTAGCGTTGCGCCCGGATGAATTGACGCCGGCGACGGCGTTGCGAGTACCCGTGACCGCCGACCCGACGCCCGGCCTGGCCCTGTTGTTCGATGAACGACAGGCCATGCTCAATCGCTATTTCCTCAAGCACACCGCGCATGCCTGGGATGCGCAGGATCTGGTGCAGGAACTCTACCTTCGCCTGCTGCGCACCGACCGCGGCGGTGCCGGCGGCATCCAGAATCCGGAGGCGTACCTGTTCACCATTGCAGCCAACCTGGTCAAGGAGCACGCGCTCCGGCGCCATCGCAGCCCCTTGGGCAGCGATGAACTGGAAGAAGTGATCGAGCGGCTGGCCACGCCCTGTGATGCGGCAGCTGGCGTGGATCGCGCACTGCGTCGACAACGACTTACCGACATCATCGGCCGCCTGACACCCAAATGCCGCGCCGTACTGGTCATGCACTACCGCGACGAACTGGGTTATCGCGACATTGGTGAACGCCTGAACATCTCTCCGAACATGGTCAAGAAGTACATCGTCAAAGCGCTGGCCACCTGCCGCATGGGAATGGCGCGCTATGAGTGAGTTGCGACGCCACCGACAAGGAGCCGATCGCCAGCAGCGCGCTGCCGAGCAGGCAGCCAGCTGGTATCTCGATCAGCGCGAAGGCATGAATGAAAGCCGGCAGGCACAGTTCATGGCCTGGCTTCGCCAATCGCCACTGCACGTGCAGGAATATCTCGCGATGGCGCGCATGCACGGCGATCTCGCCGCCGCCGCCGCACTCGACCCACTGCATGCCGACCAGCTGGACGAACTGGCCGCCTGCGATGCCACGGTGGTGCCGCTTCGACTCGGCGTGCAGGCACCACGGACGATTGCCGCGGCACCGACACGACATCGGCGCGCCCACTGGCTGTCGCAGGTTGCGGCTGCCGTGGTGATCGCCGTAATCGGCGCGACCAGCTGGCTCGCGCCGCCACCCGAGGCATGGACCGCCTATGCCTCGGGCTCCGATGAGTTGCGCAGCGTGGCGCTCGCCGATGGCACCGAACTGCAACTGGACCGAAGCAGCATCCTGGCCGTGCGCTTTGACCGTGACCGGCGAATGATCGACGTGCTGCATGGCGGCGCGCTGTTCGACGCCGGCCACGGCGATGCACGACCGCTTCATGTGCGCCTCGGATCCAACATCCTGCAGGACATCGGTACGGTGTTCGACGCGCATCAGTCGGACGACGGCGGCAACGTCACCGTGATCAGTGGTCGCGTCAAGATATGGCAGCGCGACAACCGCAACGAAGCTCTGCCGGGTATTACCGCAGACGATCACATGATCGCCGACCTTGCTGCCGGCCAGCAGGCCAGCATGCACGGCGACGGCTCGCTCGATCTCATCGATCACAACGCAGATGTCGCCAGCAGCACCGCGTGGCTGCCCAGCGATATCCGCTTTGAGCGGGCCACGGTCACCGAAGTGGCGCGGCGCTTCAACGCATACAGCATCCATCCCCTGCATATCGACGATGCCGGCATCGCTGCCACGCGCATCTCCGGACGTTTCCACGCGCGCGACATGGAGGCCTTCATTGCCTACCTGCGTACACTTCCGGGCGTGCGTGTCGTGCGCGGCGCGAGCGATATCCGGGTAGTGGGCGGATCGCACGATACGCACCAGCTGTAAGAAAAAATTCATGGAGATGGCGGTACCCGACTTGCGCGCCGCGCACTCGTAGTGGGGCAAGCAGCAACGACACGTCTTCCGTGTTCGTCGCCCCACCATCGTCCATCAAAGGTTCCACGCACCATGCGGAAACTGCTTGCCCTCCATGTCGCGCTGCTGCTCGGCAGCGCTGTTCCGTCCTACGCCCTCGCGCAGGCCACCGCAACATCGGCCATTGCGCCGATGCCGCTCACCCAGGCACTTGACCAGCTCTCCCGCAGCAGCGGACTGCAGGTGGTCTACGCCGCCGATGTGGCCGACAGCGTGCGCAGCGGCGGCGCTGCTGCGGGTCTCGATGCACGCCAGCAGTTGACGCAATTGCTCAAGGGGACGGGGCTGGGCTTTCGCTTCGTGACACCTACCACTGTCACCATCGAACGGGATTCCCCAGCGGGAAACGGGGCAGCGGCAGCCGCCAGCGCATCGCGCGGCCTGCCGCCGGTCAACCCGAATGACGGTACGCGCGAGCTGGCGCCGATCAGCGTGCATGCGAATGCGGTGGACACGCTGGCGCCCAGCGCCGCCCCGTTGAACGCATCGCAGCCCACTTCGGTGATCGACGAGCGTTTCATCCGCGACGGCCTGCGTTTCAACGCCAACTTCGACGACATCATCAAGTACGCACCCAGCGTGACGGTAACCTCACCCGAAGGTCCCGGCCTTGGCAAGAACGAAGGCATAAGCATCCGCGGCTTCCAGGACGGCCAGTTCAACATCACGTTTGATGGCATTCCGTTCGGCGACGCGAGCGATCTGCATCACACCACCTCGGCCTACTTCAACAACCACGTGCTGGGCCAGGCCGAGATCGACCGCGGCCCCGGCGGCGGCTCCACCATCGGCAACGCGACGTTCGGCGGCACCGTCGCGCTGCGCTCGCGCGATCCAAGCAACGTGCCGGGCATTACGCCTTACCTCACGGTGGGCAGTTGGAACACGCGCGCCGGCGGGCTGACTGCGGACGAGCAGTTGGGCGAGCACACACGCCTGTTCGCCGACCTGTCCAAGGAAGCAAGCGACACCTATCTGAAAGGTACGGACGACCGTCGCGAACACATCTTCGTGAAGACGATCACCGAGCTCGGCGAAGCCACCACGCTCACCTTCGTGACCAGCTACAACCGCGAACACCAGAACACCGTACAGGGCGCCACCAAGGACGAAATAGCCCGATACGGCTGGCGCTACGGCCTCACCGACGATCCGACGCTGCAGTCCTACAAGGGCTACAACAACGCCGCCTACTACTCCAGCTTCACCTATCTTGGCGTCGCCAGCCGGCTGGGTGACTGGGACGTGGACAACAAGGTGTATCTCAACACCTTCGATCACTGGGCTCGCAAGACCAGCGACGCCACGGACAATAATCCTGCCGACAATGGCGTGACCTTCTACGATGCCAAGGGCAAGAAGCTGGGCAAGTCGGCGACCGATGTGCCGGGCAAGCTTTCCGACTCCGGTTTCCACGCATTCGGCGATGTGCTTCGCTTGGCCCGCGAGCTGGGCCCGGGCGAGTTGCAGACCGGCGTGTGGCTGGAACGCAACCTCGATGCGCGCTACCAGTTGCCCATCGACATGACGACCGGCGAACACAACGGCACCAAGTACGGCCCCGAATACAACTACCGGCTCGACGACCGCACCGACACGTTCCAGCCGTTCGTGCAATACGACTGGAAAATCAATGACACCTTCACGCTGAGTCCGGGCTTGCGCTATTCCTCGGTCACCCGCCAGCTCGATGCGGAACTCAACAAGGTGTCGCCACCGACGCCTTCCTACGCACAGGCCACCTATCAAGCCACCCTTCCCTCCCTCAGCGCGCACGAGATGCTCAGCGACGAGTGGAGCGCCTATGCCCAGGCCGCCAAGGGCTTTCTTGCGCCGCCGATCGACGTGATCGAGCTCAACGGCACGCGCGGCCTGGACCCGGAGCAGACCACCAGCTACCAGCTCGGCACGGCTTACGCCACGCGTGAGTTCACCTTCGGTGCCGACATCTATGCCATCAACTTCAGCAACTACATCGCGCAGACGGAAGTAAAGACTTCCACCGGCAACGAGAGCGCATACGTCAATGCCGGCGGCGCCATCTACAAGGGCGCCGAAGTCGAGGCAACCTACGCGCTCACGCAGACGCTCAGCCTCTACGGCAACGCCAGCTACAACAAGGCCCATTACAAGAACACCGACGTACAAGTCGCCGCCACGCCCAAGACCACGGCGGCGCTTGGCTTGCTGTACAGCAGTCCGCTGGGCTATTTCGGCTCGATCATGGGCAAGTTCGCCGGTGCGCAATACGGCGTGGACAACACCACCGACAGCGACGGCAACGTGGTCTTCCAGAACGACCAGCGCATCGGTGGCTACTTCACCACCGATGCCGCGCTGGGCTATCGCACCGACCGCGGCCCGTGGGGCCTGAAGGGCTATTCGGTGAGTGTTGACGTCAACAACCTGTTCAACGTCCACAAGATCACCGGCTATGCCGGCACGCAGTCGGTAAGCGGCGCACCCTTGTTCTTCGGGCTGCCTGGGCGTGGCGTGTTTCTCGACCTGTCGGTGAAACTGTGACGGCCCGCGGTACGCACGCGTTGCGCCTGCTTCGGCGAGCCTGCCGCGGCCTGGTTGGCCTGACGCTCGCCGTGTTACCTGCGCTCGCTCCGGCGAGCGACGCGCCTGTCCTGCAGTTGCGGATCGTGGTGTTGCGCCATGGTGTTCGCTCGCCCACCAGCGCTCCCGCGGAACTGGCGCCCTATGCGCGTCGCGCATGGCGTGCGTGGCCGGTGGCTCCGGGCGTGTTGACGCCGCATGGCGCACAAGGCATGCAGGCGCTGGGCGACCGTTATCGTCGATGGCTGATCGAATCCCACCTGTGGTCCGGCGATTGCAGCACGCTCGAACAGGTGACCGTGATCGCCGACAGCACACCGCGCAACCGTGACAGCGGAGCGGCGCTCGCGAAGGGCCTGGCGCCTGCCTGCGATGCGCATTACCTGGCTCTCGATGCCAGCCAGAACAATCCGTTGTTCCATTTTGGCAACAAGGACATCAAGGATGATGACGCACCGCCGTCCGCGGCCTCCAGGGCATGGCCCTCGGAGGCCTTGGCGGAACTGCAACGCGTGCTGCTTGATTGCAACGACGATACCTGCGTCGCGCAATCGAAAGATGCAACTCGGCGATTGTTCGATCCCACGAAGGACGACGCTGCAGCACGCGCGAAGACACTGAAGACCGCGGGCAGCCTCAGCGAGAACCTGATGCTCGAATACGCCCAGGGTTTCCCTGCGGAAGACGTCGCCTGGGGCCACGGCGATGCCGCCACCATCGGCCGGCTCATCAGCCTGCATAACCTGCAGTTCGGCCTGACCAAGAGGAGCATGCCGGCCGCAAGCCAGGCCGCGTCGAACCTGGTGGCGCACATCATGGCGAGCTGGCAGCAGGCGGTAGGCCGCAAGCCTGAGGTGGCACCGCTTGCAGGCAGAGGGATGCACGCCATCCTGCTGGTCGGCCACGACACCAATCTCGCCAATCTCGGCGGCTTGCTCGATGTGGACTGGCACGACGAACGCCAGCCCGACGATTACCCGCCGGGCGGCGCGCTGGTGTTCGATCTCCTGCGTGACCATGGAAAACCGGTGGTGCGCGTATCGAGCTTGATGCCCACGCTCGACGCGCTTCGCCACGCCGACTTCGGCGGCAACGATGCACTGGTGCAACACGCGCTGGCGTTGGCTCCGTGCCATGGCGCCACAACCTGTCCGCTTGATGTTGTCCGTGACTGGCTTTCGACACGCGTGGATGACGGGCGGGTAGACGCGGGCATGCCGATGCTGTCCACCTGGCCTGCGGCGCCGCGCTGAATCACGCAGAGAAGACGCCTGCACGGGCCATCATGGCGTCCGTTTCCACCACCGGAGGCCATGCGGCAGTGAGGCCGCGGTGACACGATGAACCTACCGCCGCTTCCCGCCACGATGACCGAAGTCCGGATCGCCCACCATGGCGGTCCGGATGCCTTGCAGCCTCACCTCATCGAGGTTCCCTCACCTGCACCGGGCGAGATCCTCATACGCGTCAGGGCGGCGGGAGTAAATCGTCCGGACGTGCTGCAGCGCGCGGGAAACTATCCGCCACCGCCCGGCGCCAATCCCGCGCCGGGTCTGGAGGTGTCAGGCACGGTGGCGGCGATCGGTGCGGGCGTTACTCGATTCGCCGCGGGCGACGCCGTGTGTGCGCTCAGCAACGGCGGCGGCTACGCGCAATTTTGCGTCGTGCCGGCGGGCCAGGCATTGCCGATTCCGCAGGGTCTTTCCTTCGTGCAAGCAGCGGCGATTCCGGAGACTTTTTTCACGGTGTGGGCCAACCTGTTCCAGATCGGTCGCGCCCACAAGGGCGACATCGCCCTGATCCACGGCGGCACCAGTGGCATCGGCACGACCGCGCTCATGCTATGCCGCGAATTCGGCATCCGCACTTTCGCCACCGCCGGCGGCGAAGAAAAATGCGCAGCCATCCGTGAACTTGGCGGCGAGGCGATCAACTATCGCAGGGAGGCGTTCGCCGATGTCGTGCTGGCGCGCACCGACCGGCATGGCGCGGATGTGATCCTGGACATCATGGGCGGCAACTATTTCAACGACAACCTCGCCACGCTGGCACGAGATGGCCGCCTGCTGGTCATCGGCTTCCTCGGCGGACCGATCGCCGAGCGCGTGGATTTGCGCGCCATTGCGCAGAAGCGTGCGGTGGTGACGGGGTCAACCATGCGCACCCGGACGGCGCAGGAAAAGGCGGCCATTGCCGATGCCTTGCAGGCCCACGTGTGGCCGGCGCTCTCGCAGCGCCGCTGCGTGCCGATCATCCATGCCACATATCCGCTCGCGCGGGCTGCAGACGCCCATCGAACGATGGAATCGGGTCAGCACATCGGGAAGATCGTGCTTGAAGTCGACTAGAACGCGCGTGCCTCGAGACTGCTCATCGAGGGAAAGCCCGCATGACCACGCGAGGCATCCACCAACTCCTCCATCTGGCGGCGTGCCTCGCGAATCTGCAGCTCGCCAGAGGGATGCCGGCGAAGCTGGGCGCAAAGCAACTCGACCTCCTGCTGCAACAAGGCATTCTGCTCAAGCAGCTCGTCGCACGCGCGGGAAAGCAAGTCGTTTTCGCGATCCCTTTCCATGACGTACACCGCTTCATCGCCGATGGGGACCTTCAAGCTGCCCCCGGGGCCGTTAAGCCAGCGTGACCCTTTGGCTAAGCCTTTCGCGTCGCGTTCATGGCCTGGCGCTGTAGGCTCGGCACATGGCCAAATCACGTAGTGAACTCAACGAGATGCTCGAGGCGCTGGATGACTTCGTTCCCGGATTGGCACGCAGCAAACCGAATGCCGACGAATTCTGGAGCGAATTCAACAGGCTTGCCGATGCAGTGCAGGAAAATGCTGCGCCGGACGATCACGCATGGGTCTGCGAACGCCTGGACGCCATCCAGGTAAAGCATCATCTCGTCCCGCCCGCAGACCAGATCTGACGCGCCGCGCCACCACGGCAATCAGTGGCATACCAGCACGGGTACGTCGCAGCACAGCATCACCTTGTGCGTAACGCTGCCCAGCAATACACGCTCGATACCCTGATAGCCACGCGACGCCATGACAATCAGGTCGCAATGGTGCTTGGCTGCGGTTGCAACAATCGCCACGTAGGGCCGCAGGTCAAACACGAACTCCGTTTCGCAGGAAACACCGGCGACGGCAGCACGCCGGGCGACCTCGGCCAGGAAGGCCCCCGCGCGCTCCTGCGCGAGAGACGTATACGAACCATGCGACTGGATCATTTCGGCCACGTACGACACCGCAGGCAATGGCGGCACCACGTGCACGCCATAAACCCGCGCCTGCAGCCGGCTAGCCAGTTCGATGCCGGTGTCCACGGCCTTCAATGCGTGCTCGGATCCATCAACGGGCAAGAGAATGCGCTGGAACATGATCGCCCCCCATGACACGACGTGCTCAGTGTCGCTCGACGACCGTTTGTGCCGCGTGCAGGACGCGATCGTGGTTGTGCGGCAGATTGCCGCCAGCTCATTCCGATCAAAATCGTCCGGCCTAATCTGGGAGTCGCGCCGTCGTGACAGGCAATGCACGACGCATGCGCGACGCTGACTCCCAAACCCTTACGCCGCGTTCGCGGCTCGCGAGGCATCCATGTTCCAGCACATTCTCATTCCGATCGACGGCTCCGAACTTTCGCTGCGCGCCGCCCGACAGGGTATCGAACTGGCCAGGCTTTCCCAGGGCAAGGTGTCGGTGATCCACGTGATTGCGCCGTTCCAGACCATCGCGTACATGGGCGCCATCCTCGCCGCCACCGAATTTGCCTACAACGATGAGGCCAAGGCCAACGCCGAACGTTACCTTGGCGATGTCTGCGCACTTGCCAAGGAGGCAGGCGTCACCTGCGAAAGCGAAGCGGTATTTGGTGAGCAGCCCTACGACACCATCGTGCAGGCTGCCAAGAACCGCCAGTGCGACCTGATCGTGATGGGTTCGCATGGCTGGCGTGGCATGACTCGGCTGCTGCTGGGCAGCGAGACGCACAAGGTGCTGCTGCGCAGTGATGTGCCCGTGCTGGTCTGCCACTGATCGCCGCCGCGGCACGCTGATTCACGTCAACCAGGCTCCAGGGGTCCAGGCGTACAAGGACGTACGTCATTCCCGCCGATCCGCGACGCCGGCGCCACGCCCGCGATCGCCAACCCTGGAGCACGCATGGCCCTTTCACCCCGCCCGTCCGAAGCCGCCCGCGATTTGTGCGCCCGTTTCCTGCACACGGCGCAACGGGAGTTCCCGCTCAAGGCATCGCTTGCCGATGGCACGCCCATCATCATCCGCCCGTTGCAGCCAGACGACCGGCAGCTGGAAATCGATTTTCTTCGCGGCCTCTCGCCCCGCTCGCGCCGACTTCGCTTCCTGTGCGACTTCAAGCAGCCCAGTGAAGCATTGATCGATCAATTGATGGATGTCGACCACGACCATCGCGACGCCTTCATCGCGCTCGCCACGGTTGACGACCGTCTGATCGAGATCGGCGTAGGCCGCTATTGCGCCACGGACGACGCGTCGGCCTGCGAGTGCGCGATCACCGTGGCGGACGACTGGCAGCGTCGCGGCCTGGGTACCCTGTTGATGCGCAACCTCATCGAGGAAGCTGCGCGGCGAGGCTTCTGCCACATGATGTCGGTGGATGCGGCCAGCAACCGTGCCATGCAGGCGCTGGCCGCACACTTTGGTTTCCGGCGCCATCTGGATCCGCTTGACCCGACGCAGGTCATCCACTCGCTTGATCTGGCGGCTTGGCGCTCCTGATCGCCGGCAGGCGACGTGGCAACGCCTACCCCATGTTCACCGGCCACCGGCGATCATCCGCTCCGACCGGTGGCCAAGGAAACACGATACTATGCATCCGCAGATGTTCTACAGCTGCCATGGCGCCGCCAAGCAGGTCACGGGCTCCTGCCATCTGGTGCGATGCGGCGACTACCAGGTGCTGATCGATTGCGGCATGTTTCAGGGCTCGCGCGCCGAGGAACGCGCCAACAGCGAGCCCTTCGGCTTCGACCCGCGTTCCGTCGACGCACTGATCCTGACCCACGCCCACCTCGACCATTGCGGACGCATTCCGCGGCTGGTGCGGGAGGGATTCCAGGGACCCATACTGGCCACGTCTGCCACGCGCGATCTCGCGCGCATCGTCTTGCTGGACGCGGCGCGCCTGCAGGAAGAGGACGCTGCGCGTGCAGAACGTGGCAGCCGGCGTCGCAATGAACCCGTCGCACCACCGCTCTGCACGCTCGATGACGCCTTCGATGCGCTGGAGCGTTTTGCCACGGCCGTGGGCTATGGCGAGCCGGTGAATGTCGTGCCGGGTATCGAGGCGACGTTTCTCGACGCCGGCCACATCCTTGGCTCGGCAAGCGTGCTGCTGGTCCTCAAGAATGGCCAGCAGCAGCGAACGATCCTCTTCTCCGGTGACCTGGGCAGCCCGGGCCGGCCTATCCTGCGTGACCCCACGCCCGCGCCCGAGGCGGACTTCGTCGTCATGGAGAGCACCTACGGCGATCGCGATCATCGCTCCCTGCCCGATTCCGTCAGCGAGCTCTACGAGGCCGTGGACAGCACGCTGAAGCACGGCGGCAACGTGGTCATTCCCACGTTTGCACTGGAGCGCGCCCAAGAAGTCCTCTATTACCTGCATCAGGGCCTGCAGCAGCAACGCTTTGCGCCACGCACGCCGGTGTTCCTCGATTCGCCCATGGCGATTTCCGCCACCGACGTATTTCGCCGGCATCCGGAATGCTTCGATGACGAGTTCGCCGCCGCCCTGCGCGAAGGCGATCCGTTTACGATGCCCAACCTGCGCTTTTCGCGGGAGACGTCCGAGTCCATGGCCATCAACCGGATCGAGGGCGGCGCGGTGATCATGGCTGGCTCGGGCATGTGCAATGGCGGGCGTATCCGCCACCACCTGCGCCACAACCTATGGCGCGACAGGAGCAGCATCGTCTTCGTGGGCTACGCCGCCGAGGGCACGCTGGCGCGTCGCATCGTCAATGGCGCGCGCCGGGTGGCGATCTTTGGCGAGGACATCGCGGTCAACGCGAAGATATGGACCATCAACGGATTTTCCGCACACGCGGGGCGCAACGAATTGCTGGCATGGCTAGGCACGCATCCGCGGCGGAAGGTCTTCCTCGTCCATGGCGAATACGAGCGCGGCATGCGCTCACTGCAGGACGCACTGGCCGCAAAGGGCATCCCGACCCACCTGCCCGGCCTGTACGAGCCGATCCTGCTCGACTGACGGGCCCGGGCGGCCTCAGGAGCGACTGCCACGCCGGGAAACGGGCAGTCGCAAACCACTTCCTGGCTCAGAGATTGAGCTTCAGATCCGCCACGTAGGTGCGCTGCGGGAACGGGTGGTACAGGAAGTACTTCTCGTTGGTGAAGTTGTCGACGCCGAACGAGGCGGCCAGGTGCTCGTTGATCTGGTAATGCGCGCGCAGATCGAACACGCGGAAGCTGTCGAATGCGCCGAACACGTGCGAGGTGGTGTCGGAGTTGTCCAGCGTGGAGTACTGCTTCCCGCTGTAGCGACCGGCGAGCGTGAACGCCCACGCGGCGTTCGGTCGATAGGTCGCCACGGCCGTCGCCCGCCAACGCGGCACGTACGGTGCGTGCTTGCCGGTGGAGCTCGTCCCGGTGCTGCTGGCGAAGCTGTCGTTCGAGAGGATGGTCGAATCGACGAAGGTCACGCTGCCGGACAGTTCAAGCCCTCGCACGAGCACATTGTCCTTCTGCGCCACCAGCTCCACGCCGCGATTTCTAAGCTCGCCCACGTTCATAACGTAGCTTACGGGCACGGCCACGCTGGGAAGCGTCGATGTCTGGGAGATCAACGCCTGCCGGGTGTTCTCCTGGAACAGCGACAATCGCAGCAGCCCCTGGTCGATCGCATGCTCGACCGCCAGTTCGCCACTGCGCACCGTTTCCGGCTTGAGGTCGGGATTGGGGACGCTGTAGGTCGAACCGGTCGAAACCAGCTGGTAAAGCTCGCCCACCGTGGGAAACCGTACGGCCCTCGCCAGCGATCCGGTGACGCGCCAGTCCTGCGCCACGTTCCACTGCAACGTGGCCTTGGGCGAAAACGCATCAGCCTTCTCCACCGGCTGGTGGACGGCGGTGGTGCCGCTGAAGTTGAAGCCGTCGCTGGCCTTCCACCATTCGTAACGCCCGCCCAGCGTCAACAACCACGACGGCGCGAGCTGCCACGCATCCTGCACCCACAGCGCCTGCGTCTGCGTCTTGCCGCTGCCGGCCGAATACGGCGAGGTGACGCTCGACGGATCCTGCCAGTTGGCGAGATTGTCGGTCGTGTTGTCGAGTTCGTAGCGATCGGCGTGTGCACCGAGGGAGACTTCATGCGCGCCACCGACGCCCTGCGGGCGCCAGAACACGGTGGCGTCCGCCGTCGTCCATTGGGTGCCGCCATAGCTGGCGAGGCGACCGTTGGTGCTCACACCCGTGCCCGACGTCACGCCGGCCGGTGACCACTGGTTGTCCTTGAGGAAGTCGTAGTGCGTGAGCACGAAGGACGCGTCGTAATCGCCCTTCGTATCCGACTTGAGCGACACCGCCTGCATCAGGTGATGCGCGCTGAGCTGGTAAGTGTTGCTGGCGAAGGCGGATGCCTTGCCGTAGGTCGGGTTGCCGGCAGCGTCGGTGAGATAGGACTCCGTGTCCGACTGGCCGTGGTTGCTCCAGTAGCCCACGAGATAGGTGGCGCGCCACTGCGGCGAGAGGTCGTAGGTGAGCCTGCCGTTGAGGTCGAGCATGCGCGTGTGCAGCAAGCCGCCGGCGCCATAGACGTTGGCCACCTGCCCCAACTTGTTGAGCGCGGGAACGGTGCCGCTGGTACCGGCCGGCGTGGTGGCGCCGGTGATGACCGACAAGGGCTGGCTGAAGCTGTTCGCCGCGTTGGCGCCGAAGAACCAGCCCAGGTCACCGCTGCGACCTCCGGCTGTGAGACTGGTCTGGCTCGTGCTGTAGTTGGCGTGCGTGCCATACAGGTCGAAGGTCTGCACGGCCTCGGTTTGCTTGATGCTGACCTCGGTCTTGTCAGGCATGCGCGTGACGATGCGCATGACGCCACCCATCGAGTTGCCCGCGTACGCCGCAGAGTACGGGCCGTACAGCATGTCGATGTGGTCGATGGCTTCCGGCGAGGTCATGCCCCAGCGCGGCGCGCCGATCGTGTTGTTGTTGGCCACCAGGGCCGATACCGGGATATCGTCGATATAGACCAGGGTGCGCGCGCTGGAATTCACGCCCCAGGTCCGTGTGGCCAGCACGGGCTGGGTATCGCCATAGTTGCGCTTGCGGATGAATACGCTGGGCAGGTATTTCGCAGCGTCTTCCACATCGACGGCGTTGACGGTGGCCTGGACGCGTTCGGAGGACACGGTGGACAACATGGCCGGGAAGCCGGGTGCGGGAAGCGACGGCATGTCCGCCGTCACCTTGACTGGGCCAAGACTCGTGACCTGGGCATCGTCCGGCACGGAGTAATCTGCCCCCGGCCCGCCCTGGGCGAGGGCGATTGAAGAGGCAAGCAGCGTCAGTGGCAGACCCAGGGCCGCACTGCGCAGGAATGAGGAAGGCATGACATGAAATCCATTCGTCACCGACAACGTCTTGGCGCTGCCGGCGTGACTGCGAGCACCTTGCACATGGGCGCGATGCCGGCATGCGAAGACGCCGGGCAACCGCCATCAGGCAGGAGCTATCGAGGAGACGGGCGAACGCCCGTGCGGATGTTCAGTCAGGCCGCGGGCGGACCGCGCGGATTGGCGCTCAGCAGCGGCTGCGCATGCCAGCGCAACTCGCGATGCGCTGCCAGCGTCGCCGGCAGCGGCGGAATGGCGACAACCGCCACGGCGGTCGCTGCACCGAGCAGCGGACTGTGGCCGAGCAGCGCGCAGTAGCCACACTTGTCGGTGTGCGAAGCGGGATCGTCAGGCGTGGACGGATGGTGCGTGTCCAGGCCGTGACTGGTACACCAGGCGCCAAGGTCCGGCGACCACTGGACTTCGGGCAGTGTGCGGGAAATCGTGGGCGCAACCGCCAGCAGCCACAGGGCGGCAAAAGCCAGCCATGCGACGAAACGCGGTGGTGTGCGACGACGGATCAACGACTTCCCCGATACAAGCCTTGAGCAGGCTTCAGAGATGATCGCACGAGTGGCTGCCATAGGGCAGCTGCGCGCCCATGCGACATGGCGTCACGCGCCGACTCGCAAACGGGTGCCGGGCCGCTCGCGCGCTTGCGCTGGTTCACATATGCGACGCGGCGCAAAGCCACACAGGGTTGGGGAAATGAGGTCGCGCCTCCAAATCCAGGCGTGAGGACCGATCGCGTATGGTCGCCGGGCCTATGGCGACTTAGCAGGCAGCATCATAGTCATGATCAATGATGTTCATGCCAACAATCAATTGGCTCTATTGATGCGAAACCCTTAACCTTTACTCCTCACCAACCACAACCAACGGGAAAATACTGATGTCGTTGATCAATACCGAAATCAAGCCGTTCAAGGCCGCCGCATACAAGAACGGCCAGTTTGTCGATGTGACCGATGCCACCCTGAAGGGCAAGTGGTCCGTGGTGGTGTTCTACCCCGCCGACTTCACCTTCGTCTGCCCGACGGAGCTGGAGGACCTGGCCGATCATTACGAGCAGTTCCAGAAGCTGGGCGTGGAAATATACGCCGTGTCGACCGACACGCACTTCGCTCACAAGGCCTGGCACGACACGTCGGACGCGATCAAGAAGGTGCAGTACACCATGATCGGCGACCCGACCGGCGCGATCACGCGCAACTTCGAAGTGATGATCGAAGAAGAGGGCCTGGCCCTGCGCGGCACCTTCCTGATCAACCCGGAAGGCCAGATCAAGCTGTGCGAAATCCATGACAACGGTATCGGCCGTGACGCTTCCGAACTGTTGCGCAAGGTGAAGGCCGCGCAGTACGTGGCTTCCCATCCGGGCGAAGTGTGCCCGGCCAAGTGGAAGGAAGGCGAGAAGACGCTCAAGCCGTCGCTCAGCCTGGTTGGCAAGATCTAAGTCCACCGTTGCATCCTGCGGCCCGCTGCATCGGGCCGCCCTGGACCCGGCGTGCTGCCGGGTCCTTTCCCCGCATTCCAGAACGCGCCCGATATCCGGCAAAGACCGGGGCAGGCAGCGCTCACCTCGAATCTACCGATGGAGATGGAGTCACCATGTTGGATGCCGATCTGAAATCCCAGTTGCAGGCTTACCTCGAAAAGGTCGCGCACCCGATCGAACTGGTGGCCTCCGTCGATGACAGTGAAAGCTCGCAGGAGCTGAAGGGCCTGCTGGAAGACATCGCGCCGCTGTCGGACAAGATCGCCCTGCGCCTGGACGGCGTCGATGCGCGCAAGCCGTCGTTCGCCATCAACCGCAGCGGCACGGACGTCAGCGTCCGTTTCGCGGGCATCCCGCTTGGCCACGAGTTCACCTCACTGGTGCTGGCACTGCTGCAGGTCGGCGGCCATCCGCCGAAAGTGTCGCAGGAAGTGATCGAGCAGGTACGCAGCCTCGATGGCGACTTCCGCTTCGAGACCTTCATGTCGCTCTCTTGCCACAGCTGTCCGGACACCGTGCAGGCGCTGAACCTGATGAGCGTGCTCAATCCCAACATCAAGCATGTGGCGGTCGACGGCGCGCTGTTCCAGGACGAGGTGAACGAGCGTCAGGTGATGGCGGTGCCTACCGTTTATCTCAACGGCGAATTCTTCGACACCGGCCGCATGTCGATCGAACAGATCGCTGCGCGCCTGGACTCCAACGCCGACGAACGTGTCGCCGAGAAACTCAACGGCAAGGCAGCGTTTGACGTGCTGGTGGTGGGCGGTGGCCCGGCCGGCGCCGCGGCAGCCATTTACGCTGCGCGCAAAGGCATCCGCACGGGCGTGGCGGCCGAACGTTTCGGTGGCCAGGTGCTGGACACGGTGGCGATCGAGAACTTCATCTCCGTGTCCTACACCGAAGGCCCCCAGCTGGCGGCATCGCTGGAGCAGCACGTGCACGAGTACGACGTGGACGTGATGAACCTGCAGCGCGCCGAAAAACTGGTCCCTACCGACCGCGAAGGCGGCCTGCATGAAATCGTGCTGGCCAACGGTGCCTCGCTGAAAGCCAAGACGATCATCCTTTCCACCGGCGCGCGCTGGCGCAACATGAACGTGCCGGGAGAGCAGGAGTACCGCAACAAGGGCGTTACCTACTGCCCGCACTGCGACGGCCCGCTGTTCAAGGGCAAGCGCGTGGCGGTGATCGGCGGCGGCAATTCGGGCGTCGAAGCGGCCATTGATCTCGCAGGCATCGTGGGCCATGTCACCCTGCTGGAGTTCGACAGCAAGCTGCGTGCCGACGACGTATTGCAACGCAAGCTGCGTAGCCTGCCCAACGTGGACGTGATCGTCAGCGCGCAGACCACCGAGGTGCACGGCGACAGCCAGAAGGTCACAGGGCTCGCCTACACCGACCGCAGCAGCGGCGAGACCCGCCACCTCGCGCTGGAAGGCGTGTTCGTGCAGATCGGCCTGTTGCCCAACACCGATTGGCTGAAGGGCACGGTGCAACTGTCGCCGCGGGGCGAGATCGAAGTGGACGCGCGCGGCGAAACCTCCGTGCCCGGCGTATTCGCGGCAGGTGACGTCACCACCGTGCCGTACAAGCAGATCGTGATCGCCATGGGTGAAGGCGCCAAGGCATCGCTGAGTGCGTTCGATTTCCTGATCCGCCTGCCGGTGGAGGAGACGACGGAAGAAACCGTCGCCGCCTGACATCCGTGCTCCAACGCCCGGTCCTGCGCAGCCGCTCCCCTCACGGCTTGCAGGGCCGGTTTTTTTTTGCGCGGCGCACGGCCCGCAGCCCAGTCGCGGCGCGGCTTATAACCCAAGGGTTCT